>Ga0209542_10009670_pt1 | contig 17614 bp, 15 predicted proteins | sample RifCSPhighO2_01_FD_184028 | JGI IMG/M metagenome (GOLD analysis project Ga0209542, IMG submission 184028) | Soil microbial communities from Rifle, Colorado - Rifle CSP2_plank highO2_0.1 (SPAdes) (version 2) | ecosystem: Environmental > Terrestrial > Deep subsurface > Rock core/Sediment ...
GGGTGGAATGAGAAGAAAAAAGAAATACATAATCGCAATTGCGCACCATTTTTCCATGCTCGCGAGATTTGGTGGTGTTCTTTGGGTCTTAATGTGGGTTTTGAACAAGATGGGTCGGATGAGGAATATCGCCGTCCGATTCTCATTCTAAAAGGAATGAGCAGGGAGACCTGCCTTGTTGTACCGCTTACCACCTCTACTCGAAATCACGCGCTTCGCCCTTCTGTTGGTGTTATTGGAGGGAAGCAGGCGCATGCATTACTTTCTCAAATTAGAATTATTGACGCAAAACGTTTAGTTAGAAAATTGGGGTATTTAGATAAAGAAATTTTTGAACAAATACGAAAAACCATCAAAGACATGCTTTGACGGCTTTTCCAGTTTGCCCCTTGCGGGGCGAGGCCGAAGCCACTTGTATTTGTATTATAGCATATGTCTCAAAAATTTGTCCACTTGCATACGCATAGTCACTATTCCCTCTTGGACGGGCTCTCAAAGATTGATGACCTTATCGCTCGGGCGAAGGAGCTTGATATGCCCGCTATCGCGCTTACCGACCACGGAAATCTTTATGGCGCAGTTGAGTTTTATAAGAAGGCTTTGAAGGCTGGAATTAAGCCGATATTAGGATGCGAGTTTTATGTAACACCTACCTCGCGATTTAACAAACAGCCGAGAGTTGATGAGATACGGCATCATTTAGTTCTTCTCGCGAAGAATGAAGACGGATGGAAAAACCTTCTTCAGCTTGTTACGAAATCAAACCTTGAGGGATTTTATTATAAGCCCCGCATTGATAAGGAGCTTCTTGCGCTTCATAAGGATGGGCTTATTTGCCTTTCTGGATGTTTTTCGGGCGAGATTTCCAAGCTTATTTCTTTGGGGAAGACGGACGAGGCGGAGAAGGCTGTCTTGTGGTACAAGGAGCTATTTCAAGAGGACTATTATCTTGAGATTCAGCCTCACGCCCCCGAGATTCATCAAACGATTATCGGGTTTTCGCGGAAGCTCTCCGTTCCTCTTGTCGCGACACAGGATGTTCATTACGTACGAAAGGAAGATAAGGAGGCGCATGAGATTCTTCTCGCGATTCAGACGAACGCGAAGATAGATGATGAAAAGCGGTTTAGCATGAAAGGATGCGAGGTGTATATTACCTCTTCCGAGGAGATGAGCGAGTTTTTTTCCGAGGTTCCGGAGGCAATTTCAAACACCCTGAAGATTGCCGAGGCGTGCAACGTTAAACTTCAGCTTGGCGTTACTCGTTTGCCGAAGTTTCCGATACCCGATGGAATGACGAGTATGGAATATCTCAAAACATTGGTTGAGGAGAGAGTTTCGGAGCGTTTTTCGGAAACTACTTCGCAGATTTCCGAACGACTTTCCATAGAAATTTCTCTTATTGAGAAGACCGGGTTCGCCGATTACTTTTTAATTGTTCAGGATTTTATCCGCTGGGCGAGACTTCACGGGATTATCGTAGGCCCTGGAAGAGGCTCGGCGGCGGGCAGTTTGGTTTCATACGTTTTAGGGATTACGAGCATTGACCCTTTGCAGTATGACCTTCTTTTTGAGCGGTTTTTGAATTCCCAGCGCATTGAGATGCCTGATATTGATATTGATTTTACCGATATTCGGCGAGATGAGGTCATCGCGTATGTTCGGGAAAAGTATGGCAACGACCGCGTGGCGCAGATTATTACGTTTGGAACGATGATGGCAAAGGCGGCGATTCGGGATACGGGGCGCGCGCTTGGCTTGCCATACGCCTTTTGCGACCAGATTGCAAAGTTTATTCCCTTCAATTCTTCCCTGCAGGAGGCGGTAGATTCCGTAACGGAACTGAAGAAGATGATTGAGGAAAACACAAACGCGAAGAAGCTTATAGATTTGGCGCTTCGGCTTGAGGGAACCGTGCGGCACGCTTCGGTGCATGCCTGCGGAGTTATTATTGCCGCGGAACCTTTGGTTTTGGTTTGTCCCCTGCAATACGCTCCCCAAGGGGAAAAAACCATCCTTACCCAGTTTGAGATGCATAGCGCCGTGGATGTGGGGCTTTTGAAGATGGATTTTTTGGGATTAAAAAACCTTACGATTATTGAAAAAACGATTCGCCTTGTAAAAGATATTCACGGGGTTTCCATTGATATTTCGCAACTTCCGCTGGACGACAAAAAAACCTTTCAGCTTTTTCGGAACGCGGATACGACGGGCGTGTTTCAGCTGGAATCTTCCGGCATGAAGCGGTATTTGAAAGAACTGAAACCGACGGAGCTTGAGGATATTATCGCCATGATCGCGCTTTACCGTCCGGGGCCGATGGAACTTATTCCAAGCTATATCGCCCGCAAGCATGGGAAGGAGAAGGTGGAGTATTTGCATCCAAAACTTGAACCTGTTTTGCAAAAAACATACGGCGTGGGGATTTATCAGGAACAGATGATGCGTATTGCCCGCGACCTTGCCGGATTCACGCTCGCGGAGGCGGATACGCTTCGCAAGGCGATTGGAAAAAAGATTAAGGAGCTTTTAGACGAGCAGAGAGAGAAAATTGTAAGGGGCATGATTGCGAATGGGATTGAGGAGAAGACGGCGAAGCAGATTTGGGAACTCTTTCCGCCTTTCGCGCGATATGGGTTTAATAGAAGCCATGCCGCCGCCTATGCCATGATCAGTTATCAGACCGCGTATTTGAAGGCGCAGTATCCCGTTGAATTTATGGCAAGCCTGCTTAATGTTTCGGGCGGAGACGTTGAGCGAATCAATTTTTTAATCGGCGAGGCGCGGCATCTCGGAATACGAGTTCTTCCGCCGGATACGAATCAGAGCTTTGAGGATTTTTCGGTTGATACATCGGCTGACTTCCCCACTATCAGATTTGGCTTGTTTGCCGTGAAAAATTTGGGAGCGACTATCGTGAAAGAAATTATTGAGGAGCGAAAGCGGGGCGGGCCGTATTCCGATTTAGCTGATTTTCTTTCCCGTATTCAGCATAAGGATATGAACAAAAAGTCTCTTGAGAGCTTGGTTAAGTGCGGAGCGTTTGATTCCTTTGGCGTGAGTCGAGGGGAGCTTATCATAAATCTTGAGGAGCTTTTGCGTTTTAATCAGGCCGTGAAACAGCTCTCATCAAACGGGCAGAGCGGGCTTTTTGGAAAAACGATTCCGAAATCATCCCTCCGTCTGAAGGAGGGCAAACCGGTAGAGCAGAGTATTATGCTCGCGTGGGAGAAGGAGTTGCTTGGCTTGTATATTACCGACCATCCTTTTCACGCTTATTTGGAGCATCCGAAGGTTAAGAAATTTTCAGTACCGATTAAACAGCTTCGGGAAGAGGCGCCTAAAGGAAGGACGAGACTTGTTATCGCGGGCATTATTTCCACAATTAAAAAGATTTCCACGAAGAATGGCGACCCTATGCTTTTTGTTACGCTTGAGGACCATACCGATTCTTTGGAGATGCTTGTGTTCGCGAGCGTTTTGGGAGAGACCGGCTCGCTTTGGGAGGAGGGCAGGGCGATTATTACACGCGGGCGAATGTCGGCGAAGAACGGAGAGTCAAAATTTGTGGTGGATGAGGCGTATGAATTGAGAATTGCGACAAGTTGAAAGTTGTAAGATTAAAGTTGTGAGTTACGAAAATAAAAAAACTCGTGTCTTTGTGGAAGACACGAGAGTTGGCAGTGCCAACTTTGGACGAATGACATAGGATTCCTTAGCTGCAGATCCTTATTTCATAGGCGCTCCTTTCGTGAGGGCGATTGAGCTCCTTGAGCTTTTCAAGGAGGCTATCAATCGCCAACTCGTAGTTTTGCCCAACACCGACCTCAAGAAGATTTTCAGTTCTTGCTTCCCAGCGGAGGTTGGGGTTACGAACTTGGGTTACCACAATCAGTGGTTTCAAAGTACCCCACCTCCTTTCTAAAGTTAAAAATACTTTGTATAATCCTTTCATGTCAAACGCCGAACAACATGACCACAAGATTTTGGGGCGGGAGTTGGATTTATTTGTCTTCTCCGATTTGGTCGGAAGCGGACTGCCTCTTTTTACGCCCAAGGGAACTATTATTCGCAATTTGCTTGACGAGTATGTTTGGGAACTTAGAAAAAACTATGGATATGAGAGGGTAGAAATTCCCCATATTACGAAAAAGGAACTTTATCAGAAGTCGGGTCATTGGGATAAGTTTAAGGATGAGCTTTTTAGAATTAAAACTCGCGAGGGGCATGAGTTTGCCCTAAAGCCGATGAACTGCCCGCATCACACGCAGATTTATGCCCGCAAACCGTGGAGTTACCGAGAGATGCCGCAGAGATATGCCAATTCCACGATGTGCTACCGCGATGAACAGACGGGCGAATTAGGAGGAATATCAAGAACGAGAGCGTTTACCCAAGATGATGCCCATGTTTTTTGCAGGATGACGCAGACCAAGGAGGAGTTTTTGAAAATTTGGGATATTGTTCACGAGTTTTATAAAACGTTTGGGTTTACATTAAAGACGCGCCTTTCATTGTATGACCCCAAGGAGGCAAAAAAATATCTTGGCGATAAGGATGTTTGGGCCGTGGCGGAGGGGATTCTTCGGGAAATTGTTGAGGAGAAGAAGGCTGATTACTTTGAGAGTATTGGAGAGGCGGCTTTTTATGGGCCGAAGCTGGACTTTATTACAAAGGATTCTTTGGGACGCGACTGGCAGGTAGCGACAATTCAACTTGATATGAATATGCCGGAGCGGTTTGACCTTTCGTGTGTTTCCGAGAACGGAAAGCCAGAGAGAATCGTGATGATACACGCCGCGATTATGGGTTCTATTGAGAGGTTTATGTCTGTTTTAATTGAGCACTATGCCGGAGCCTTTCCTCTCTGGCTCTCTCCCGTTCAGGTCGCGGTATTACCTATTGGCGAGGGGCATCAGGCATACGCGCGGGAGGTTATGAAGAAGTTGGTGGCGGAAGGAATTCGCGCGGAACTTGAAGATTCTAACGAAACTTTGGGGAAGCGTATTCGCGAAGCGGAAACTCAAAAGGTTCCTTATATCGCGGTTATGGGAGACAAGGAGGTATCCTTAAACACTCTTGCTGTAAGAAAAAGAGGCGCGGGCGATACGGGAGCGACATCGGCGGAAGATTTCTCACAACTTATCAAAAAAGAGATTCAGAGCAAATTGGGCTGATCCTGTCGGTGTTGACTTTAGATGAGATTTTAGTGTTAGATGTTTGTGGTGTCCCCTTTGAAGAGGTTGTAGTTTCAACGCGAGACCGTGGAAACTACAGCGAGTACCCTTTCTCTGTTTTTTGAGAGAGGGTATTTTTTTACCTCGTTAGAAGCTCAAAGTTAAATTGTGTTAATAAGATAAAATGATTTCAACAAAGAACAGCCTTGGGGCTTCTAACGGGGTAAAAAAAAATAAGATTGTTGTTGTTTTAGGGCCGACGGCGTCGGGGAAGAGCGAGCTCGCAATACGGTTGGCTAAATGTTTCAGCGGTGAGATTGTTTCGGCAGATTCTAGACAAGTTTATCGGGGAATGACTATTGGCACCGCAAAATCTTCTAAAAAAGACCTAGGGATGATTCGGCATCATCTGGTTGATATTAAGAATCCAAACCAGAACTATACGATTTCGCAATACAAAAAAGATTCCCTGCGAGCTATTTGTGGCATTATTAAAAAAGGCAAGTTGCCTATTCTCGCGGGAGGAACGGGACTTTATATTGACGTTCTTACCAAGAATCTTGAAATTCCAAATGTACAACCAAACGCAAAACTTAGAAAAAAGCTTGAGGAGGAGCTCGCGAGAGACGGCTTAAAAGCTTTGTATGAAAAACTCGTAACGCTTGACCCCGAGGCCGCTTATATCGTTGACCACCACAATCCTCGCCGAGTTATTCGGGCTTTAGAGATTGTTCTTCAGACAAATAAGCCCCTCTCCGCCCAGAGAAAGAAAGGAGAGGAGCCTTTTGATTCTTTATTTATCGGCATTTCTCTCCCCTCTTTGGAATTAAAGGAAAGGATTTTTAGGAGGGTTGATATGATGATACAAGACGGGTTAGTAGAAGAAGTTGAAGCGCTTGTAAAGAAGTATGGACCAAACCAAACTGCCTTTGACGCAATCGGTTATCGAGAAATTATACGTTATTCGCAGGACGCCACTTCTCTTGATACGGCTATTCAAATAATAAAGAGGAATACGTGGCATTACGCGAAGCGACAGATGACATGGTTTAAGAGAGATGCGAACACAAATTGGGTATCTGATTATGCCGAAGCGGAAAAGTTGGTGAGGGAGTTTTTGCGACCCCCATCGCACTCTTTCTTACTCGAGTGCTCCGCCGACAACAAACCCAAATGCCTCAAACTTTAACGTACGTTAAAGTTTGAGGCATTCTGGAACTGGAATATAGAATTTAGAGTATGGAACTACTGCGTTGAGACTTAGAAATTGAAAAATTCTAATGTTTGGAGGTCTAACCTCCAAACATTGATTTTTGGGAGTTCGGCTTCCAAATTTTTGTTTCTCCCATTGCTTGAGATGTTAAAAAAGTTTGAGGGAGTCCGTCGTAAGCTAGGACTCCCTCGCATGTTACTTCCGTCGTGGCGTTCCACGCCGACGGAAATACTTCCGAACGCTGAACTTGGGAAGGAGGAATTCTACCTCCCCATTCTGTGTTTGGCGGGTTTCGGACTGAAACCGAAACCCGAGATTCTGGAGACGTCCCATTTCTTGTGGCGGAATCAGTTCCGCCTCAATGGGATGCCTCATGAAAAGTGCGACAATTCCGTTCATTCCCCTCTCCTTTCAGGGAACGAGGGAAGACTATCGCACCCGTAGGATACTGTGTATTGTATATCATATTTTCTATTTTTTGTCAATTTTTTCGTAATATCCCAATAGCTTGGAATCACCTGTTGCGGGTAGAATCCAAGCTATTGGTTAGAAGACGTTTTTTTGTTATGGTTTTGTAAAACTTTGAAGGAGGATTATTCAATCCTCCTTCCCCCCGAATCAACTAGCTCGATACTTTCTGACCGAGCTGTTATCTCAAGTTCCACCTCTTCTTTCTTATTTTACACTTACGTCAAGCCAATTCCTGTTTCAATGTTTGCTGAATAAGCTCGGGGTTTCCCCGCCCTTTTAGTTTTTTCATGGTCTGGCCGACCAGAAACTTTAAAGAATTTTCGTTGCCTTTTTTGTAATCCCCTGTTGCTTTTGGGTTTTCGGAGATACTTTCTTTCACTGCCACTCTTACGGATTCTTCGTCCGATACTTGACTCATATCCATTCTTTTTATTATGGCGCGAGGATCTTCGCCTGATGCCTGCATTTCAACAATAATATCCTTTGCCATTCGCGAGGTAAGATCGCCGTTGGAAATTAAGACGATGAGGTCGGCAAAATTTTCAGGTGTTATGTTAAGGTCATCCCAGCCGATGTTTTCGTTTTTCATGAGACCAAAAAGGTCGCTCGTGAAATAGTTGAATAACAGTTGAACATTGGAAGTTGGAAGTTCGGATTTTAGTTCGGATACTGCTTCCTCAAAGAAGCGCGCCGACTCCGGGTCGTTTATCAGCACATCCGATTGTTTTTCGGATAGATTGAATTCTTCCGCGAATCTTCGTCTCTTATGTTCGGGAAGTTCCGGCAGGTGGCGTTTTAGATCTTCAATGTTTATGAGGTCGGACTTCGTGAGATTGAGATTGGGAAGGTCGGGTTCCGGGAAGTAGCGATAGTCGTGCGCTTCTTCTTTTATTCTTTGCGATTCCGTTTGTTTTTTAAACTCATTCCATCCTCTTGTTTCGGGGATAATCTTCTCTCCTTTTTCCAAACGCTCTTCCTGACGTTTTAGTTCATATTCTATCGCTTCTCCAACCGCTTTGAATGAGTTGATATTTTTTACCTCTACTTTTGTCCCCAGGACCGCTGATTTACGCGGACTTCTGTTTGACGCGGATAAACGCGGACACGGAGCGATTGAGACGTTTGCCTCAATTCGCATATTTCCCTTCTCCATATCGGCGTTTGAGATTCGCAAGTAGCGAAGAATAAGGCGCAGTTCCTTTGCGAACGCCATCGCCTCCTCCCCATTTTTGATTTCTGGTTCGGTAACAAGCTCAAGAAGCGGTACCCCCGCGCGATTGAAATCTACCAATGAGCTTTTAACTTTTAGCTGATAGCTTTCAGAACTTTCTGCGTGCGCGAGCCTCGCCGTATCTTCTTCCAGATGGATTCTTCGGAGACTGATTCCTTTTAAACTTCCTCCGCTTACAAGCGGAAGGTCGTATTGTGAAATTTGGTATCCCTTTGGAAGATCGGGATAAAAGTAGCTTTTTCGGTCAAAGCGGGAGTTTTTTGCTATGTCGCCGTTTAACGCCAAACCGAGTTTTATCGTTTCTTCCACCGCTTTTTTGTTTATGGTCGGAAGCGCTCCCGGATGAGCGAGGCAGATGGGGCAAACATTTTTGTTTGGCTTTTTTTCATCCGGGTCGTTCAGGCATGAGCAGAACATTTTTCTTTTCGTGTTCAACTCAATGTGAATTTCCAGGCCGATGGTTGGAAGATACATAATTTTTAATTTCTAATATCTAATTTCTAAACAATATCAAATCGGGGTAAGTAAATTCAGCGAATATATTTATTTAAGATATTTATGATTTCTTGATGGATTTCTTGGATGGGTCGTTCGCCGTTTATGATTTCTATACTTTCAAATTCTTTGGCGAGTAAGTTGTATTCTTTTCGTATTTTTTCCAGCTTTTCTTTTTCCTCAAAAAATTCTTTTTTTTCTCCGCGTTTTTCCATTTTTTCCATTCCCCACGCGGGAGATACATCTATCATAAAGGTTTTAGTTGGAAGAATAAAATTTTCGTTTATCTGAATTAAAAATTGTTTTTCGCACTCCTGCAGTCCGTAGGCGAGGGAAGAGAAGACGTAGCGGTCGCTTATGACTGTTTTTCCGCTTTCCAGGGCGGGAATGACGCTGTTTTTCAGATGAGCGCGCCTGTCTTCCGCGAAAAGAATTTGAAGTTCTTTTGTGGAAATCATCAGCTCTTTTCGCAATACTTTTCTTATTTTTTCACTTTCTGGTGTTTCTTTTGTCGGTTCTTTTGTGAGAAGAACCTCCACGCCTTTTTGTCGGAGATATTCCGCGAGCATGTTTGCCTGCGTTGTTTTTCCCGAGCCGTCTATTCCCTCAAAAACGAAGAAAGAGGCGTTATGTTTTGTTTCTAAAGCCACTTCACCCTTGAGGTTTTTGAATATCATATAAATCTCTCCGAATAACGAATTTGTACGAATAAACGAATCATATCCGAATCTACGAATCTACAAATTTACTCCTGTACAAAGTGTTTACTTAGACGGGGGCCGGTTTGGTTCGCGTAGTGCGACCCAAGCTCTTCCTCGCCGTATACGATGTCCGGCATTTCGCACAATTCTTCAAAAACAACCTTACAGATAGGCTGTTTATTGGAAAGGACAATGCTGTTTTCAAACGGGCGAACCTCAAGAACGATGGATTGCCCGTTTATTCTTCCTTCTTTTCCGTATCCGAAGCCCGGGTCAATGAATCCCGCGTAGTGAGACCGGTACTCTCCGCTTCGCACGTCCATTGGCGCGATTTCCGCCGCGTATGTCGGAGGCACGCGTATTTTTTCTCTGGTGTGGAGAATATAAAAGTCTCCTTTTCTTAACGTAACCGTTTTTTGGGGAGATTTATGTATCGGCGCGAAGAAATCTTCCGGTTTGTATAATTTCTTTTTTGAAAAATCAATATATTTTTGCGTTCCCTCGCATCTCCATCCAACAAGGTCATACCTCAAATCTACCGTCATAATTACGCTTCCATCCTCGTCGTTTATTTTCATCTCCTTATAATCTATCGGCGTTTCATCAAAATAGAGAGGGTTGTGTTTTCGGTAAAAATTTTCAAGTACGTTTTGATTTTTAATTCTTGTGTCGGAGTAGAAAAGGCGAAGCTGTAGAAGCGTATCTCCCGGCTGTATTTTTACCCGAAATGATTTGGGTTCCACGATTGCCCACAGTTCTCCTTTGTAGCCGTAATGCCCTGCCGCGTCAAAACGGGCGACATAATCCGCGAGCATTGAAACCTTGAGGTCAATTCTGCCCACCGAGCTTTTCGGGTTAGAATATCCATACACACTATCCGGCAAATTCAGCTGTTCTTTTAGTTTTACAAGATAGAGCGTGTTGATTTCCAAGGGATATTCAAAGGTATAGGCTTCGGCTCCTATTTCTTTCGCGACATCTTCCACGCGCTCTTCCGGTTTTGGAAGGAAGATGTGCGGGAGGCGATAAATTTTTCCGCCAACCGTGAGGTCAAGACTTGCTGGCTGAACATTATTTTCATTTCCGTTTACGATTCCGCCGTCGCGGATAAGCGTTCGTATGTCTTGAGACGGAAGAGTTCCCTGTTTTTCCATGTAAGTAAGGATACTGAATTTGAACGAAGGACTCAAGGCTTTGGATAAGGATTAATGACTAACGATTAAGGATTAGGAGTTGGGGGATTAAAAAAACTTACATGAGATATGGAAAATGAGACGTGAGAAAATATTTGAACATCTGACGTCCAAATATTAACTTTTGGGAGTTCGGCTTCTAAATTTTATATGATGCGCAAAAAAAACAGTCTCATAATAGTGAAACTGTTTTTGTTTTTTTTTTCTAACTTTCTAATTGGTCACCTCTATCCCCATTGAGCGGGCTGTGCCTTCTATGATGCGCATGGCGCCCTCAATGTTTTTCGCGTTTAAGTCTGTCATTTTCTTTTCCGCTATCTGCCGTATATCGTTTCGCGTTACTTTTCCCACTTTTTTCTTCAATATATCTCCCGATCCTTTTTCCACACCCGCCGCTTTTCGGAGCAGGTCGGAAGCGGGAGAAGTTTTCAGAGTAAATTCAAATGTTCTATCTTCGTATATTTTGATTTCAGCCGGAATGATATTGCCGCGCATTTCTTTTGTCGCTTCGTTAAATTGCGCGCAAAACTGCTGGATGTTTACTCCATGCTGACCGAGAGCCGGGCCGATTGGAGGCGCGGGATTTGCCGCGCCTGCCGGAATCTGAAGTTTTAAAATTGTTTTGAGCGGTTTAGCCATATTTTTTATATTTTTTGGACTTGCAATGAGTCAAGCTCTATCAATGTATCTCTCCCGAAGACGGGAATGAGGACTTTTACTTTGCCGCGTTCGGTGTCTATTTCCGCGACCCTCCCCTCACTATCTTTGAATGGGCCGTCTGATATGCGCACCACTTCGCTTACTTTCAAATCCACATTGAAGGTTGGTTCCTTCTCGCCCATTCTTTTCATCAGGTCTTCAACTTCCGCCTGCGAAAGGGGGGTTGGGCTCGCGGCATTCGTGCCAACGAATCCTGTTACGCGCGGGGTGTTTCGCACCACGTACCACGAATCATTATCCAGCACCATATCAACCAAGATATATCCGGGATAGATTTTTTCTTCCTGTTTGTAACGTTTTCCGTTTTTTACCTTAATCTTTGATTCTTTCGGCACAACGACATTAAAAATTTTATCCGTCATTAAAAGAGACTCAACGCGCTGTTTTAAGTACCGAGCGACGGCATCTTCGTATCCCGAATAGGTATGTATCGCGTACCAGCGACGATCCTCTTTTTGATTCACCATATATTTAGCGATTTACCACCTGTTCCAGTATTTTTAGAAAGACCACGTCAAGCGCTCCTAAAAATGCCGAAACAAGAAGAGAGAAGATGATTACGAAGACGGTAAGCTTTATCGTCTCTTTCCTGGAGGGCCAGTTTACTTTTTTTAGTTCCTGTTTTGATTCCTCCAAGAATGAGCTTAGTTTGTTTTTTTGTTCGGACATGTGAAAAAAACGTTGGGGTTATGGTATTAGAAATAGGCGTTTCTGTCAATAGACCTATTGCGTAAAAATCGTTCTACTGCAATTCCAAAATCATGGCTACAACTTGTCAAAAAAAGTTCACAAGATACGCTGTATATTCCTCACTTTTTTTGACTTCGTTTCGCTCATGATTTTGAAATTTCGTGACGAAAATCTTTACGTAATAGGTCTAATGTTTTTTTATTATATATCTAGGTTTTTTACGTTTGTAGCGTATGCTTGAATAAAGTTTTTACGAGGTTCTACTGTTTCTCCCATCAAAATATTAAAAAGCTTGTCCGCTTCCTGCACGTCCGCTATTGTTACCTGCTTTAGAAGGCGGACATTCGGATCCATGGTTGTTTCCCAAAGCTGGGAGGCGTTCATTTCTCCTAATCCCTTGTATCGCTGGACTCCGAGATTCGCCTCTCCCGCTTTTTTCATTATTTCTTTAAGCTCCGCGTCGCTGTAGGCGTATTGAGACTGCTTCCCCTTTTGTACCTTAAAGAGGGGCGGTTGGGCGATATAAAGGTAGCCATCGGACATGATTTGCTTGAAGTAGCGGTAAAAGAGTGTAAGAAGCAGAGTTCTGATGTGCGCGCCATCAACATCCGCGTCGGTCATGATGATAATTTTGTGGTACCGAAGCTTTGAAATATCAAAACTGTCGGAGATCGCGGTTCCCAAGGCTATCACAAGAGAGCGAATCTCTTTATTAAGAAGCATCTTATCAATGCGCGATTTTTCCACGTTCAATATCTTTCCTCGAAGAGGGAGGATTGCCTGCGTGCGCCTGTCGCGTCCTCCTTTTGCCGTTCCTCCCGCGGAATCTCCCTCAACAATGAAGAGTTCGGATTCTTCCGCTTTCTTTGAGGTGCAATCGGCAAGCTTGCCCGGAAGCGTAAGGCCTTCCAGCGCGCCTTTTCGGAGGACGGTTTCTTTTGCCGCCTTTGCCGCTTTCCGAGCCTTCGCGGCAAGCATGTTTTTTTCAATAATTCTTTTCCCCTCGTTTGGAAAGCGCTCCAAAAATTCTTTTATTCCTTCCGCTGTTACCGTTTCAACCGCGGTTCTCGCTTCCGGATTCCCAAGACGAGCCTTTGTCTGGCCCTCAAACTGTGGCTCGCGGATTTTGACCGATATCGCGACTACGATTCCTTCCCGCACGTCGTCTCCGGTAAGGTTATCTTCGGAGTCTTTTAGATACCCTTCTTTTCTGGCGTAATCATTTAAGGTTCTTGTGAGGGCTGAACGAAATCCCGTGAGATGCATGCCACCGTCGGGAGTATAGATATTATTCGCGAAGCTTATCTCGTCGCACTCAACATCATCACTGTAGGTAAAGGAGACCTCTACATCCACACCCTCCGCTTCTTTTTGCACGTAAAAATAATTGTCCTGAAGAGATTTATTCGCGCCTATTAAATGATCCAAAAACGCGCGGAGCCCCCCTTCAAAATAAAAAGTGTAATAGAAGGACTCATCTTCTCTTATATCCTCAACCTCTATTCGGACTCCTTTTGTGAGATATGCCTGCTGGCGAAGATGGTCAAGAATTTTTTTGCGGTTAAATTCTATGGTTTTAAAAATTTCCGAATCCGGCACGAAGGTTACTTTTGTTCCCGTTTTTTTGCAGGCGCCTCCTTTTTTTAAGGCGTACAGGGGCTTGCCGCACTTATATTCCTGCGTGTGCATTTTTCCATCCCGGCAGACCTCAACTTTCAGCCAGCTTGAGAGAGCATTTACGACGGAAACTCCGACTCCGTGAAGGCCTCCCGCAACCTTGTATGAATCCCCTCCGAACTTTCCTCCAGCATGGAGGGTGGTTAGAACCGTTTCAAGAGCGGATTTTTTTGTGTGTGAATGCGTATCCACCGGAATACCGCGTCCGTCATCGGTTATCGCGATTTGATTGCCCTCCAAAAGTTCAACTTTGATATTCTTTGCGTACCCCCCCATCGCCTCGTCAATAGAGTTGTCAACAACCTCCCAGATAAGATGATGGAGACCGTCTACGCCCGTTGAGCCGATGTACATGCCCGGACGCTTGCGGACTGGCTCAAGCCCTTCCAAGACGTAGATATCTTTCGCGCTGTATGAGGCTTCTTTTTTTGATTCTGTTTTTTCGGATTTCTTTGGCATACCCAGTAGTAGAAACTCAATAAGTGTCTTAATTTATATTTAATAAGACTTGTTCACTCTAGCAGATTTTTGCCTACTCAACAAGAAACGCCCCTCGCGAATGCGAAGGGTGTTTTTCCGGCTCGGGAGGAGATTAGTCCTCCTCCCAACTTAGAAGATGTCGTAGTCAGTTTCCCACTGGATATTGACCACGACCTTAAAAACGGAACACATTTCTTGGACTATTCTCTCGAGATCCTTCTCGAAATCCCTCTCCTCTTCTTTGTAAATCCAAGGGAGAGTGAAAGTCCACTCCTCCTGTCCCTTCTTCGGAAACTTGATTGTTCCGAAGAACCTCCCGTGCTCCCAGTAGATGTCGAGCTCTACCATCCCTTTGAGCTCGAGACCCTCAGAAGAGCTAAACCCCTTGCCAGAAAGCCACACTTTAACTTTCTGTACCATTACCCGTTCTTTTCTTTCTTCTCGGCGCTACCGCAAGAAGCAGTAACGCCATGGTTCCGGTTACGAAAACGAGAGGGTACACGATTCCTTTTCGGACCTTTTTATTTCTCCAGTAGTTTTTTTCAAACCCGTCCAAAAACGTGAGCGCGATTCGCTGAAGCAACCTCCCCATTTTCTTCCCCTTTTCTTTGGTCGCTTATTTTACCCTATAACTTTTCTGCTTGTTTGTATAGGTTTTCTACTTTTTGTCTGAAAAGATTTTTTAGTGCGCGGGAGAGGATTTGAACCTCCACGTCCCGAAGGACACAGGCCCCTCAAGCCTGCTCGGCTACCAGTTACGACACCCGCGCATTATTAACAAGAATCTAGAAGTTAGAATATAGAATCTAGATTCAACATATGTATTATGAAAAATTTTACCCCTTTGAGCAAGGGGCAAAATTTTTTTAACTCTTTAGAGATTATTTAGATGCTTAAGCCGAGTTTTTCGTGGATTTTCTTTCCGGAGAGATCGCGTATGAAGTAAAGTTTTGAACGGCGAACCCTTTTTGGAGTTCCCATGATGTCTACTTTTGTGATAAGCGGACTCCAGAGAGGATAGACTTTTTCAACGCCAACTTCCTGAATGATGGAGCGCACCGTGAAGGTCGCTCCCGGTTCGGTGCCGTGCTTTCTCGCGATGATGATACCCACAAAAAAGCTTTTTCGTTCCTTATCCCCCTCTTTAATTCGTTCCCAAACTTTTACTTTCGTTCCCGGTCTTAGTTTTTTTACAAATTCCTTGTCTAACATAACGTTTGGAATAGTACCTTTTTCTTATTTTTTAGTCAATGATTTAATAACAGAATTTTGAGGAGGCTTTTTAATTCATTCGGGAGGTCGGATTCAAACCTTATTCGTTTTCCATTTTCAAGCGAAAATTCTAGAGCTTCGGCGTGAAGGAAGTGTCTTTCAAGCCCTATTCCCCCTTTTTGTTTTCCATAAAGCTTATCTCCTACTATCGGACGTCCGATTGAGGCAAGATGAACTCGTATCTGATGCGTTCTGCCCGTTTTTGGGAAGACACGAAGAAGGGTGTATTCCTCGCCCCCTTTCTTATATCTTTTTATCGGGTGTATTTCGGTTGTCGCTTCTTTTATCATTTTCATTTTTTTCGCGCGGGTGCTTCGTTTTACGCTTCCGGGTTTCAGACCGATAGGGGCATCAATAATTTGTGCTTTTTCAATTATTCCGCAAACGAGAGCGAGGTAGGTCTTTTTTACCTCATGTTTTTGAAGCAGACATTTGAAATATTCATAAAAAGCCTGGCTTTTTGCTATAACCATAAGGCCGGACGTTTCTTTATCTAGACGATGAACTATTCCCGGGCGAGTTTCTGGCTTGTCTCCTACGTGTTTTGTTTCCGGATAATGTTCTTTTAACCAGCTCACGAGAGTATTTTCTTTTTCTCCACTCTTTTTTTCTGTTTCGTGAGTAAGGAGACCGGAAGGTTTATCCACAACCAGAAATTCCTTATCTTCAAATACGATTCGTATTTTATGTTCCCCGCCTTTTTTTGAGGATTTTTCTTCGTTTTTTTGTATCATTTTTTTTTGACTTTTTACCCTTGATATGATTTAATATATAGCACGTTTTTGGTATACTGTATACATATGCCGTACATGGGAAAACGAAACCTTATTTCTTTCCTTGGGCTACTATTTCTTCTCTTGGCCTTTCCTTTTTTTCCTTCTCACGCGCCTTCGTTTGGCGCCGAGATTCCTTCTGAATACGAGGTTGAAACTGTTAAGATGTGGGTAACCGCCTATTCCAGTTCGGTGAATGAGACAGATAGCACTCCTCTTATTACGGCGATTGGTACGAAGGTTCGAGACGGCATAGCGGCAACCAACATGCTTCCCATTGGAACGCTTATTAAAATCCCCTCGCTTTTTGGAGAAAAGGTGTTTGTTATTGAGGACCGCATGCATCCCCGAAAGCGCTGGGTTGTGGATGTGTGGATGAAGAGCAAGGAGAAGGCAATTAATTTTGGCTCCACTCTTACGGAAGTTCTTATTATCAAGCGACCGACTAAAAAGTAGAATTTTTGTTTTCCACTTGAAGACATCTTTGTGTTCACTTACACTCAACTTGGTGGAAGAATTTAAAGATTATCTTGAAAAGATAATAGAGGATGGTTACATAAAAAATTTGGGCGTGTAGTTCAGTGGTAGAACGCCACTCTGATAAAGTGGAGGTCGATGGTTCGATTCCATCCACGCCCACATTATGGGCCCGTAGCTTAGTTGGTAGAGCGCCTCGTTTGCAACGAGGAGGTCACCGGTTCGAATCCGGTCGGGTCCACAGCTTCGTTTTTTTTCTCGCGCTTGATAAAAAAATATTTGGATGTCTGACGTCCAAATATTAAGTTGGTGTTGGTATGCCATTGGCTGTTTTTTGTGTTTTTACGAGGTTGAACCTCGTAATATTGATTATTAGTGTTTTTGGCAATGATATGTTTTGCTAGAGGTGATTTTTTGTTTTTTACTTTTGGTTGACAAATTTTGTTTAATATAGTAGCGTATTGGCGGACGTTTCGGAGAGCTTCTTGAAAATTTAGCTCCCCCGCCAAGGCGGGGTTGTAGCAGGAGCGACTAAATGAAGCGGATTCTTGCCGTTGCGACGTTGTTTTTCATGTTCTCATTCTCGGCCGTCAGCCAGACGACCGAGGAGCTTCAAGCGCAGATAACTGCTCTTCTCGCGCAACTTCAGGCGTTACAGGCACAGCTCGCGACGCCGGTTCCGGTACTGACGACGGACACGCCACCACCGATCGGCGTCTTCCCGGTTCCGCCACCGATTAGCACACCCGTGCCTGTCGGTGAAACTGGTGGTGGTGGCGGGCCCGTCGTGGAAGGCGACCGGAACGAGGTCCAGCTCGTCCCAACCGGGACGCAGCCGAACGATCTCGGGGTTGAGGTCTTTCTTGAGACCCCCGGCGTGTACGCCGTGGCGATACGGATGGCGATTTGGGGGGTGAATCTGTCCCCCACGGTGAATTTCTACCACGGGTTCGCGGCGCAAGACGCCGCGGTTACGCCCGTTGGTGGGGGGGGATGGGATATAAGTTTCGCCGTCGTATCGGCGTACCCACTTACGCCGATAGG
>Ga0209542_10009671_pt1 | contig 17612 bp, 14 predicted proteins | sample RifCSPhighO2_01_FD_184028 | JGI IMG/M metagenome (GOLD analysis project Ga0209542, IMG submission 184028) | Soil microbial communities from Rifle, Colorado - Rifle CSP2_plank highO2_0.1 (SPAdes) (version 2) | ecosystem: Environmental > Terrestrial > Deep subsurface > Rock core/Sediment ...
AGAAGATATTTTAGGAAAAAATGTTATATTTGATAATTTCAAATATAGCTTTAAATCCATCTACCCATGAGATTTTCTTTCCTTCATTGTAAGTTCTTCCGAAATATGAAATACCGACTTCGTAAATTCTAATATTTTTGATTTTTGCTAGACGAGCCGTGATTTCCGGCTCAAATCCAAATCTATTAGATTCAAGATGAGGAGTTATTTTTCTTATTAAATCTCCCCGAAAGACTTTATAACCTGTTTCTATGTCGGTTAAGTTAATGTTGGTGAATATATTTGAAAGAATTGTGATAAACTTATTGGCCATATAATGGTGAAAATACAAAACTCTCGCCGGTCCTGCATAACTAAACCTAGAACCATAAACAACATCCGCATAATCATCTATTATAGGTTTTATTAAGTTTGGATATTCTTTGGGTGAATATTCTAAATCAGCATCCTGAATTATGACTATATCGCCGGTTGAGACGGCAAATCCCATCTTAAGAGCTGCCCCCTTCCCTTGATTTTGCTCGTTAGAAATTATTTTATAGGGCTTTTTTGAGAATTTTTTTCCTATGATTTGCTTTGTACCATCGGTAGAGCCGTCATCTACGATGATAATTTCCTTTTCAATTCCATACGTATTGGATTTTTTAACTGATTCGATCACTTTTTCTAAAGTGTTTTCTTCATTGAAGATGGGAATAATTATAGAAATTTTAGACATTTTATTTTTACTCCTTCTTTTTATCCCATAATTGTAACCTACAGCTTGTTCAAAATCCATGTTGTAATTGATATTATAAGAATATTTTAAAAGCTGCTTTGCCGTCGGGATAATTAATAAGCTTTGTATAATCAGTTTCTTCCCCTGACTGAGAAAGAGGAACTACATAGAGTGAATTTGGCAAGCGGTTATCTTTTATATCCTTCCAATTCAAATCATTGTAAAAAATATACTTACTGAAGCTTTCGACATGCTCGAAGCCAAAGGGATCGGCCACATGCGTTCGAACTGCCTCGTTTTGAAATCTTTCAGGATTATATCTGGAATAGAATAAAATATAAACGTATGTCATCTCATAATTACTAAGAAAGACTACGTTTTGGTATTTTTTTTCATGAGAAATGGCATACTTGGCTGTTTCTTTGAGTTGATAGCGCCACCAATCAGCATGATTTAAGGGCATGTTAATAAAAAACTGATTTAAGAAATAAACCAAACTTATTATATAGATGAAACTTACAGCGCAAGAAAGTATTATCCTTTTTGAGACTGACGTCATACCTAATGCAATGAATAGAATCAGCGGAAAAATGACGTTAAATGACCGATTGGAGGCGGGAGTAATAAATGTTAGGGCAGAGGGCACTACAGCTATGATAAGCCAAAATAATAAAATATATTTGCTTTGGGATTTACTTTCATAAAGCTTATACGCTCCAAGGATTAGAAATAGACTATCGATCAAATAGAATATTCCCATGGAGGGAATTCTAAATGGATCCACTGTATCTCCCTGCAAAAATAAATACTTTCCATCGAAATGGGATAAAAACCTTCTAACTATGTCTCTTGTGTACAGGAAGTAATTGTTATGAAAGAATTGAGTTAAAAGAGGATTTGCTAGACCGTCTTTTGTTATAAGTTCCCATTTCCGCAGCTTTATGCCTTGATCATAAAATATGCTTACCGTTTTTGCTCTGCCAAGCACTACGTCGGGCTTTTGAAGGAGATTTATAGCCAAAGGCAACAATATAACAAGCCCTGCTATAACTCCAAACACAAAGCCTCTAGACAAAAAGTTTATATTTTTTCTATAAAATAAAAGGAGGAAGATAATGGTAAAAGGAGCTATAATTCTTAAGCCATAATAGCTGTATATAGATAAGGAGAATGATAGGAAAGATAGTATAAAGAAAGAATTCTTATGTAACCCCTTTTGAAAATAATATACAGCTGATATGTAAAAAAAGAAGGCTATCATGACAAGCATAGCAGATCGACTTTGAAGTATATGCCAGGGAGAAATAGCTAAGAAAAAAGAGGTAAATAGGGCAAGCTTATAATTTCTCCCAGGAAATAACGATAATACCAATTGATATGCCAGAACTAATGAAAGGATTCCCAATATGGCTGAGGGTAGTCTTACGGCATTTTCATCAAGTCCCAATACAAAAACAAATGGAATCATAATGTATGTTGGAAGAGGTGGCTTCCAGTCACCAAATGAACGCAGTGATACGGGCAGAAAAGATCCGTGTTCATCTCGTCCAGTTTTTAAAATTGAAAATGCGTTGTATCCTTGGCTTACTTCATCTGTATAAAGCGAGTTAGGAATTTTGTTTAAGTAATAAATCCTTAATATGGCTGCCAAAAATAATATCAAAATAAGAATAATCTTTGCTCTCATATCAAAAAGGATCTTTAATATTTGATTTGTTGGAGATGATATCTTGGGGATAATGGATATAATAATAATGAAAAAACTGAATTATTTCATAAGTTATAAGTGCAGTAAAAATTAGTATAAAAAGGGGCTGTATCCCCTTTAAAAATAATTTATATATTCCAAAAGCAACTGTTAGAGCTAAAAAGGGTGTTATAAAATAAAATTCTCGGCTTTCAGGAAATGAAGGACTTACAACTGATAGAAAAAGAATAAATAAACAAGGATAAAGCAACTTATATCTGCGATGATTAATGATTTCTAGCAATCCAAAAATAAGAAAGGGAAATAATAAGATATACATTACTCCTACTTCTTTTACGCCACCCCACCAAAAGGTAAAATTGCGGAAAAATAAATTATCTGGCGAGAGTAAATTAAATAAATTATTTATAAATATAATGGGGTGGTCTAATACCGGCATAGTTTTGAATATCCAAAGATTAGGATAAGAGAAATATAGAGTGATGAAGAATGAAATTAGAAGAATAAATCTGGCTAATAAATTATTTAAACTAATCCAAAATAGAAGAAACAAAAGTAGAAAAAATAGACTGTTGGAAGCATAGGAATAAATCCTCCCCTGTTCTAAAACCCACGGTAATGTGGCCATGACCCAAGCTGAAAGAAGAGCTATTTTGGTGTTATTTAGAGTTTTTTTGACATAAATATAGAGCAAAAATATTGAGAGAATGTTTAATACAGCTGAAGAAAGACGCAATATCTGAATCTGCGCATCAAATAATGGCGGTACAGTGTTTAAAAGGTAAAATCGGGAAAGTAAGGAAAAAATGAACAATAGAAGTAAGACGTAGTAGCGCATTTATTAGTGTCTATTTTCTGCAAATAATAAGGCATTTGTTCCGTCACGGTTATAAATGGTTTTGATGATATTTGCAAGACCCGGAAAATCATTTGGCAGAGAATTGTTTGTACCCACTAAAAGGATCTTTTGATCTTTGGGTAAATTGTTGTAATCAAAATATTTAAACTCATATTTATCAAAATGATTACGATCGTCGGCAAATCCTCCGGAGATAGTGCCGCCTTCATTTAAATATTTTTCTGGTGAATATTTAGTGTAGAAAAGCCAGAAATCTAAGGGTACTTCAACTCTTGGTGAAATCAATACTCTGTCGTATTGATTTTTCAGTTTTTCTGTCGCCTCGACTGCCTCTTTTCGAGAGTGAAGCCAATAGGAAGATGCTTCATAATTAGTATGGACATAATACTGATGAAGATAGAAACTGATATTTATAAGAAAGGCAATGGAGATTAATGCGCTTCCAGCGTCGCGAAAAAGTTTTGATTCTTTTTGAAGAAAATTTATCAATAATATTAAACCCCATCCAGAAAGAATTTGAAATGTGGGAAGGATAATCTCGGTTCTTACTGCATGAGGCGCTCCTTTGGTGATGCTACTTGGAATAGGAACAAACATTATCCATAATAAAATAAAAAAGGAAGAGCGATTTAAGCCTTTTTTTAATATATATATTAGTCCTAATAAAATAAGCGGCAATTCAACTATATATAGAAGACCAAATCCAGGTGCATGATGCAAGGGAGCATCTGCTTTGATAAATAGAAAATTGAAGTCAAAATGGGATAGGTAATTGGAAAAGGCATTTCTTAGGCTTTCATAATCTGTATAAATAAGTCTTTGATTGTGGAAAATTTTGCCTGCCATATCGAATCCTGCCAGATTATCTTGACTTCTTTTTTCCAAAAAAATGGTTTCCAAATCTCTATCGGAGAGAGATCTTGCACCAGGCTTAAAAATATTAGTGGCACTGAATCTAATCTGAGCGTCTTTTGACATCAAGATAGGAATAAAGCCTGCAAAAAAGGTCAGCCAGATAATAAAAAAATAAAGAATATATTTTTTGATTGGTAAGCTTTTATGAAATAAAAGAAATAGGGAAATCATGAGTAGGGGTGAAACTACCCGGGCGGAATGATAAGAGAAAAAATTTAAACCGAAAAAAAGTGCAGATAATAAAAAAAGTTTTTTATTTTTTAGTCCATATAGAAAGCTCGTCACTGCCAGTACAGTAATCAGCACCGAAATATTCACTTCAAAAGCCGCGCGGCTAAATTGCAGGTGCCAGGGAGATATTGCTAAAGATAGGCTGGAAACCAAACTGATTTTGCGGGCATTTGACCTTAAGGCCGGAATTGACAAGACTATTTGGTAGACTAGTAAGGCTGTCAGTATGACAGTAATAATGCCGGCAAAAGCCGAGGGTAGTCGGGTAGAGAATTCATTTAAGTCAAATAATGCGACAGATGGCACGGTAACGTACTCATATAGAGGTGGCTTATAATCATCGATAGAACGGAATGTAAGAGGCAAAAACGAACCGAATTGATCTCTCCCAGTTTTAAGAATTGAATAAGCATCATATCCTAGGGCCACTTCGTCCCATTCTAGACCTAATGGTGTTTTTCCCAGATCATATAAGCGCAGTAGGGATGCTAATAATATTATTGCCGATAAAAGGTAAAACCATTTTTTGTTCATGATGTTAGTATTAATTCTGAAAGAGCTGAAAAATTTGGCTGTCTTTTTTGATAAATAATTTTTGATTAGCTTTTCTTTGCGATATTACTTCTGGTACTAATAGTATAGCTTTAAGAAGGCCAAGAATAAAGGCAGGGTCTAAAGAAATTAGGGATTTTAGAATATGAAAGGGAAAATATAAAAAGTGATTTATTAAATATTCTGCATCAGAAATATTTAGCCAGACAAATAATATCTGATTTCTATATGCGACAGTTTTGATAAAAAGCTTTTTGTAATGAGTGCGGATAGCGCCTTCTTTTTGAATATGTTTTACTTTGGATGAAGATTCGAAAATTAGTTTATAGCCGATTTTGAGCGCTCTATAAGAAATATCTATATCTTCCCAATAAAAAGGAGTATAGATTTCATTCATACCTCCGATAGTTTTCCAGATTGATTTGCGATATATGGCCGCCCCCCCAAAAACCCAAAGAGTATTTATTTTATCGGGCTCGCCCCTTGCGTGAGTAAGAAATCCCTCCTGAAAATGGCCAATACCGCGGCCTTCGATATATTCATTATCATTTGATACACCTGTTATTTGGGCGCAACCGACAGCAAAGACATCTTTATCTTCAAAGTGTTTAAGTAGTGGTGTGAGAAAACCAGGTAGTACTTCCACATCACTATTGAGAAGTAAAACTAAATCGTTTGCTGTGTTCTTTAGACCGATATTGACAGTAGAAGCGAAACCTTCGTTTCTTGTCTTGGTAATGACTTTGATATGTGGGAAGTTTTTTTTTAGTATCTCTACACTGTTGTCAGTGGACGCATCATCGACAACAATAATTTCTGCGTTCTGGGAATAATTGATAACTTTGGGTAAATTTTTCTTCAAGATTTCCACTCCGTTATAATTCGGAATTACGATGCTAATTTTCATATTGTCTTTATTAATTTCAAAATAGATAATTTTTAAACTCTATCTTGTGACTTCCGGCAGGTACCACAACTCCTCTTAAAGTATAATCTACTCTGTACAATTTTGTCTCTTTTTTATCTACAAATACTTTCCAGGTGGGATAATAGACATCAGTGAGAACGAGGAGTCTTTTGGCATTAGTAAATGTCTTTATAATTACTATACTATCTTTATAAGAAATTATTTGAGCAGATTCATCTTGGGTCAATTCGCTACTATCTAATGTAATGCTATCCTGGGAGGTTGCAATTTGAAGGAACCTGTCGCTTATAGAAAATAATTTTTCCATTTCACCCTGATCAGAGTCAGTTTGCAAAACATTTTTCACTAAAAATGCTCTAGGCAAGACTCTAGTATTCTCATATAGTCTGGTTTCGCCTTCCCTATCAATAATTTTAAGCTTAAGCGATAGCTCATCTTTGAGACTGAGGATATATTTTACTCCCAAAAGATCCGCAAATGGTGAAGAATAATCCTGTGGCGTGATTATTCTGTTAAAAGGTGCCGGACCTATATCCGGAACACCTCGCCCCCAAGCGGCAGCGAGTTCACCGTATCTTCTAAGATATAAGGGGTCATATCCGGATACATCCAATAGGTGATAATGGACTGAAAAATTTGGCGGCATAATTCTTCGGTCTAGCGCCATAAATCTCCAATTTCCTACTTCATTTTGCAGTTTGGTCAATATTTTTGTCTGAGGGAATAACCAATTATTAGTTGAAAAGGGCGTGAATTTCCAACTAAACCGAAGAAGTTCGAGTATCATGGTGGCAATAATTAAACTAATAAAAAAATACTTAAAGGATAATTTACTTTTGAGTAACAAAAAATATAGAGCGGATATAAGAAAAATAAAAGTGGGAAAAATAAGATTTCTTTGGGCTATTATGACATTTGCGGGATTAATATCCAGATTTAGCAGCCTGGGATTTAATATAAAGATCCATAATAATAAAAATATTGTCAGTAAAATAAAAAGAACAAGTAAAAGTTCTTTGTATCCCTTGGACTTCCGAAGATGGTCAAATCCAAGAGCTGAAAGAATACAAAGTGCAAAATCAACTAATACCAGAAGACGAGTAGGCTGACTAGTAGAAATAAAGGGAAGAGATAGTTCAAAAGGAAGACGAGCAAGAAAAGTGGGGAGAGAAAAGACAAGACTTATGATGGCAAGACTGCCAAAAAAAAGCACTTTTTTATCTCTGCGAAATAATAATGCAGAAAATGCACATATTAAGGGAACTATCCCTATGAATCCAATAAATTCACCGTAGTTCCACTCCCCCCAATAATTATTCGTTGCTGGATTTCCAAAAAAATCAGGGACTACAAACTGTATCAGCTGGCTGGGTGGTATAAACCAGCCTGGTTTGGTGAAGTCACCTTGATCAAATGTGCGACTGCTTAGGTTTATAAATTTGAGGGTGGGAAACCATTGAATAAATGTGATTAAAAAAACAAATATACCAATAAGCAAAAACGGGAGATATGTTTTTAGTGAATTAAGAATAATAGAGGATAATCTTTTGCTGGTAATATTTATTTGTAGAATCCGTACTATCAAATAGAGATTGCTGACTAAGAGGCTATAAAAAAGAACCTGTAAATGACCTGCAAGAATTTGGGAAATTTCTGCAAATATAAGGATGGCGATCCACTTTGTATTTAATTTTTTCAGTAAATGCTCTTTGGATAGAAGAATAAGAGGCAGCCAGAGAATGGTATGAATAACTGTATTCCACGTAAGCCATGCAATCGTAAATCCGGAGAAGGAAAAGGCAAGGGCGCCAATTAAGCTCCCTGCTCTGGTCACTTTGAGGAAGCGTAAGTAAGCATACATAAATAATCCCATAAGTAAGGATTGACTCATTACCAAGATAATCCATGCGGCATTTAGGGGAATAAAAATAAATAAAACATTTAAGGGATAAAATGCAGCTGATTGAAAATTGGCAGCAAGCGGAGTACCTCCGAAAGAATAAGGATTCCAGGTAGGTAAGAATCCTGATTTAAGATTTTCCAGACTTAAGCTTCGCCAAACGTATTGCTGTCTGACCGGATCAGTAATGAGGGGGTTTTTTACGGGTACTCCAGATGTTAGATTGTTCCAGATATTATCCCGGTATGGATGATAAAGACCCACAATGCTATCAGCGGCGATAGGAATTTTGAAACTCAAAAAAACAGGATAGAAAAAGATGAGGACAGTAGAAATAAATATTATTAGGGGTAAGTAATTAGGAAATAATTTTCTGAATCTGTTCATAAAATTTACCTTCTGAAAAATCTTTGGCTCTCTTTTGGGCATTTTCGGACAGTACTTTCCATTTGTCAGGTGTATTAATTAAATCAAATGTATGACTGGCTAATTCTTCTTTAGTATTCCATAAATAGCCGCTTATACTGTTTTGAATAATCTCCTTTTGGCCACCACCAGCAAAAACAACGGGAACTGCGCCGTAACTTGCTGCTTCAACAGTAGTTATGCCAAAATGCTCGGCTCTCTCTGGATGTAATTCCAAATCTTCCCCGAACCCTGCGGCGTGCCAATAAATTTTGGACCTACTATATAAATCATTTATTTTGGCAAAAGTAGCATTGATAATAAATTCGACAGGCAATCCTTTAGCTTTATTTTTAAGATCTGATAAATAATCTTCTCCGCTTTTTTCTGTAAGTCCCCCAGCAAGGACTAATTTATAACCTTTAAATTTATCTTTATAATTATCTCTAAATACATCAATGAGAATCTCCTGTTTTTTGTTGTGAGGATAGAGGAAGAATCGGCCAACAGATAAAATAATATTTTCTTTTTGGCCTTTGGCCGAAATTTTCGTATTCGTGCGTTGAGAAATGAAAGGGGGAAGAATCAGACTGTCTTTATTTATTCTCTTTTTGATAACGTCAGACATAAAATTTGAGTAGCAAATAATCTGCCAATTGGCAATTTTTAAATTATTAATAAAATTTTTCGAGGGGATATGGACAGGCGACTGAATGATGAGAAAATTTTTTTTGGCGCTTGATGGAAAGAGACTCCCATCCGTCATATAGAAAAAAATATCAAAACCGGAGAGAGACAAATATTTGTTTATCAGTCCTCGCTTTTTAAAAATATCGTCAGAAAGAAAAAGTGTATTTGTAAGATCTATACCAAATGTTTTCAAAAATTGCATTTTAAAATTTGCCTTTGAGGCAAAAATAGTAACGCTGTGATTTTTTTCTAAAACAGAAGCGATAGAGGCAATATATCTTTCGCCTCCTCCTAAAATATCAAGATAAGGTGTGTAAATACCGATTTTCATTTTTCTTTATGCTGCATTTCCCAAAGCTTAACATAAGTGATAAAGATAGAAAAAGACTGATAAATGCCTTCGATGAGTCCAACTATACCGGCTTTATAACCACCTTGATGTATATAATATTCCCAAAATGCCGTCAGCATGACTCTAAAAAAACGCCACCATATAACGGGCGGATGGTGCGAATCAAAACGCAATTTAGCCTCAATTTCTGACCATTTATTGGTTTTTTTCACCATAGATGATATATCGTTATGGGTGTAATGAAGAAGATATTCATCAAGACTTCCTACTGTACCTTGGGATATAGGTGATTCATGAACGTCCCCAAACCAGCCTTTCAGAGAATCGCGTTTGAACAGCCGTTTTATTTCCTCAATATATGGCCACTCACGACCCAAATAAAAATTTTTCCTTTTCAATGTGTAGATTGAGTAATTTTGTTGTTCAATCTTCCCTTTGATTTCTGCTGCAAGTGATGGCGTCACTCTCTCGTCAGCATCAATATATAAAATCCAGTCTCCCCTAGCCTTTTTGAGGGCATGAACTCTCATGTCAGCAAAATTGGTGAATGCATGGATAAATACTTTTGCTCCCGCATTCCTTGCTATTTGTACAGTGTTATCTGTGGAACTACTGTCAATAACTATTCTTTCATCAGCCCAACCAAGCCCTTTCAGACAAGCTTCTATATTATTTTGCTCATTATACGTGATAACTACAGCTGTAATTTTCATTAGAGTGAACCTTTACCCATTTTTTTAAGAAAAAAATCCTTGGCGGCTGTCTTTTGAGACAGACTACCTGAAAATAGGTATTTCAAGCTTTCTTTGTAGACCAAAATTTTTGTTTTGAAAGTAGCATATTTGGAGGCAAAATATAATCTATTTCTTGTTTGGTAGTAAACATGTATCGGGGAACCGGGATTGCCGGAGGATGCGGCATTTTTGTGCCAAAGAAAAACAGAAGGCGAATATATAACTTTAAGTCCGGCTTTTTTTGCTCTAACTGATAAGTCAGCATCTTCATAATAGAGAAAATAATTTGGGTCAAAAAAACCAATTTTTTCAAAAACTTCTTTTTTTAGTATCATGCAGCAGCCTGTGGCAAAACCTGTATCTAATACTTGATCAAATTGTCCAGTGTCTACTTCATCAACGCCTATATGGGAAGCATAAATATTATTCCAGTCTATTTGACCGCCTGCGTACCAAATGACTTTACCAAGATCGTCTTTTTTATAATTTTTGTGATACTCAAAGCCTGCGGCAAAGTAGATTTTGGGAGAGGCTATAGAAAACTGAGTTGAGGAAATAAGATTTTCAATTTTTTCCAAAAAGTTCGCAGGTACTAGGGTATCACTGTTGAGAAGTATTATGAGTTCGTTTTCTACCTTTAGAGCTTCTTTAATGCCATAATTATTACCCTCAGCAAAACCAAGATTTTGTGAAGGTTTAAGATAGATAACATTGGGAAAAATGGAAAAATATTTTTCATTGTTATCAGGGGAATTATCTACTACAAAGACTGAAAAATTAAGGGAGGTTTTTGCAGTTTTTCCGAGCGATGTTAAGGTTTCCAGAGTCTGTCTATTATCCTTATAATGAATAATAATGAAGGCGATCTTGGTCATGATGAAGTAAGTTTTCTTTCCAGCTTTAATTTTAGTTTGGAAAGAATCGGGGCATCCGTTTGGAGTTTCTCTTCGACAGACCAATAGTTCTCCTGCCTTCCCCTTTCGTTTAATTCCTTTTTGACTTCCACCAGATCTATTTTTCCTTCTGTAAAACCCTCAAGCTCCCAAACCTTGGCGTAGAGAACCAGCATGGAAGCAGACTGGAGTAAAGATAAGGCTAAACCGTGCCAGCCGTCTTTATATCCTCGACTCTGGAAGAATCTGGACAGGAATTCGTGCGAGGGTTTGGAGATCAAATCCTTCCAGTCGAATTTATAGCCGTTTAAGTAAAGTTCTTTGGCTTGGATATTGGTATAGCGGTTAAGCCTGTCAATATACTGGGAAATCGTCTGGTAATTGTAATGTATTATAGCGTGCTCAACTTTGGCCTCCAGATCGAGTCCTTCTCCTCTAGTCAAAGGCACAGAGTGGATTTTGTCGCTCCAGGATATATGGCCTTTCTTGAAAAATCTGATTTGGTAATCCGGCCACCAGTTGGCGTGTTTGATCCACTTACCAAATATAATATTTTTGCGCGGTATGCGAAAAAAGGATTTACTGGATGTTTTGGCAAGTTTAAGAAGCAAATTTTTCAGGTCTTTGGTAATTTCTTCATCGGCATCGATAAGAAATACCCAGTCGCCTGTCGTTTTTTCGATGGCAAAATTGCGGGCCGGCTCAACAAAACCAGTATAGGGATGGGTAAAAATCTTATTGGTATAATTTTTGGCTATCTTAGTAGTCTTGTCTGTCGAACCCATATCTACTAGGACGATCTCATCAGCAAAAGAATGAAGTGATGAGAGGCAGCGGTCAATATTGACCTCTTCATTATAGGTGTTAACTACAGCCGATATCTTCATCCATATTATTGTAGCACTTTGGTGATTTCGGGGGAAATTATCACTCTTGAAGGGGGTGAGTTATTTTGCGTCTTATGGGCGAGCAGGAGGGCTGCCATAAACGGTGATGATATTATTTCCAAAGATTACTTGGAAAGCATCCTGATAGTTGAGTGATAATTTATTCTCTGATGAATCCGGAACATATATTATACTTTTTTGTTTTTGGAAGGGATAATTTTTCTTGGCGCGGTCGACTAGTTCCTGGGAAATCTTAGATCGTCTGGGGGCAAAATGGACATTTTTATTAAAGTCAATTGTTGAGTATGAGGTGATGAGCCAGTTAAGGATAATTATAGTAACTAAAATGAAGGAAAATATTTTTTGGGCTTTTGATATATAAATAAATAATAATGTTCCAAGTGTAAAGTAAAATCCTGCCGCTGGGATGGCTAGAAAGTAAGAAAAACTATGTTTGGAAAAGAATATTACAGGAAGTAAACTTAATATAAACCAACCTAGTCCAAGAAGTATTTTTTTTCTTTCTATAGTGGTGGCTCTCTGAATGTAAAATAATGGAAAAAGACAAAAAGCGCAAAGACTAATAAATAGTGATACATATAAAAGACGGGTTAATTGAGGAAAGTTTTGGATAAATAAGGGATTTAATTTCCAAAAACTTACAAGCTGCGCTTTCAATTCCTCAGGTAAATTTAGAGACCACAATATATAACCTTCAAGATTGGTTAGAATGTGTTTTCCAAAGACTATTTGATAAGATCCTTCAAGCGGAGGAGGAAAAAGAGTAAACCGTGCCAATATCAGTGTAATAGATATAATAAAAAAGGGTATGGGGTATTTCCAGAATTTCCTAAGACCAAACACTAGAAGATAGAAAGAAATAATTAATGGAAAAACATTTACCATCTCATTGGTAAAAATGCCGATTGAGAAAATAATGAGAGATAAATAATAGAAGATTTTTCTTTGGATATCTATAAACTCTAAAAATAATAAAAGAGCTAGAAAGAATGTCGTAGGACCAATAAGAAATGAGTAAGCGGATGGCCAAAAAAGTTGGGTATAGAAAATCGCTGATGTGCCATACAAAAAAGATATAAATAGTGAAACATTTTTCTTCTGGGAGATTTTTAAAGAAATAAGATAAACCAAAATTATATTGAGCGTGTGTGTTATAAATGCCAAGATATGAAATGGAAGCGGATTTAGACCAAACAGGCTATGAACGAAATAGAAAGGGATCTGCATGCCGAAGGGTTTATAGAAAGTGACATCCTGTCGGGGAATGAAAAATGAAAAAATGTCGCTAAATTGAACAATACTTATTTTGAGGTTAAACCAATCGTCCTGGAAAAAGTAAGCGCTGAATGTATCTTTGTATAAAACTAAAGATAAAAAAATAGTGGTTAAAATTCCAAAGATCATGTCGCTGGTTTTTTCTTAAATAGTAATTGGATAAAGGGCAATATTTCGCTTCGGGAAAATGTGTAAATAAAGGCAAAATAGGATAATGCTCCAATTACAATCGATAACCCGATACCCCAGAGCGAAGAGCCGGTGAAATACATACTGACGCCAACCAGAAGTCCCATAATAATAGAGCCAAGAGTGGGTGTGATAAGGGGGCGTATAAAATTAAACTGGACATATCTTCTTATAATCATCATAGGCAAGAATGCCGATAAAGAAATGATAAATGATGAGAAGGCAACTCCGTTGTAGCCGATTTTGCCTACCATGACTGGCACAAGAAGCCATGTTATAACAGTCCAAAAAAGCATAAGAAAGAATGTGGTTTTGGCTTTTCCCAGGGCATTTAGAACTTGAACCAAAGGACTGGAAAGGGAAGCTAGTATGGATGATATAGAGAAGAAATAAAAAGATAGAAGAGCACCCTGCCAGCGGCTGAAGTAATCATTGGGTATAAATAACATAATGGGCTTAATGATAAGTATCAGTCCTATGGCTGTGGGAAATATAAGAAGAGATGTAAAGAAAAGAGTTTTTTCTATACCTTTTCTTAAGATCTCTTTGTCATGGGCAATACGAGAGTAGACAGGAAAGGCTACACCTGTAATACTGTCCATAAAATTTCGTAGAGGAATTTCGGCATTTTTTTTGGCCCAACCGATGAAACCAATTTCTTCCGGCCTTTGGGATAATACTTTGCCAAGATAGATAGTAAGAAGATCATCTTTGAAGAGAGCCAGGATAGAACCTCCCTGCAAAGGTATGCCAAAAGAAAGCAGTCTCTTGGCTGAGGGTATGTATATACCAAGCGAAGGTTTCCAGGGTTGGATAAGATACATAGCGACTACACCAATAAGTCCTCTGGCAAGCGCTGCATAAGCAAAGCTTAAAATACCAAATCCTCGCAAGGCTAAAATAATGGCAACTAAATATAGGGTGAAGGTCTCCAAGATTTGAGGGATTATTTTTTTGCCAAACTCGAGTTCTCTTTCCAGCATGATGCTGGGTATGGTTTTCAGGGAAGAAAGAAAAAAGGATATCAAGAGAGATTTAAATAACCAAACTCCGTTACTGTTTAGGTTTAAGAAAGATGCTATGAAATCAGAGATAATAAAAAAAATGATGATAGCTGTAACAACTAATAGAAGTTGGATGGTAAAGGTAGTGATATAATCTTCTCTTGTGGGTTCTTCTTTTTTCTGGACCAGGGCGCCGGCAAGACCAATATCTGAGAAATAATTCAAAACAGCTATAATGGCTGTAACTACCCAATAAATACCAAAAATAGCGGGGCTTAAAAAAACTGATAGGAGAAAATTACCCACTCCCGCAATAAGTTGGAGTATCTGCGTGCGGATAATTAATGTGATAACGCCTAAGATTGTCTTTCTTTTAATTTGATCTATAGATTGATTTTCCACAGTTTATGTAATTTAGATTTATCTAATTAACGTAATTCCATTTAAAGCGTTCTTTCTGCAAAGATACATCTTTATCAATATTATTATCCCAGATGTTACTCTCTTTACCATAATATATAGTCTGTATATCTTTATTATATAGTACTTTGAATGCATTTTGATCGCTTAGGACTATTTTGTAAGAGACATTTTCTATGTGTACTTTCTGGCTCTTTTTTATAGTGGGATAGCGAGAAAGCATATCGTTTACTAATAAACGGGATATTTGTGACCTTTGATATGCCCAGTGACTTCTGTTTTGAAAATTTATCGTAATGTATGAACCAAGTATCCAAAAGATTATAATGGCCGCTAAATAAATTGGTTTAAAGTGAATAATACTGAAAGAAAGCAAATATGAAAGTCCAACTAACGAAACTAATAAATAATAAGGATATATATGCAAAGGAAATAAAAGAGGAAAAACTAAACCTGAAATAATAATGCATAGAAAAAAAATGGCTAATTTTTTCTTTTCAGATTTTTGGGCATATATATTTTGGAAAAAACGAAATATCAAAAAAATAAAAGTTAAACTAAAAAGTAATAAGAGAATATTTTGAACAGGAAAGGATGAAAAAAAGGTGGTATATCCTGCCCTTAAGTTTTCCAATTGATGTTTGATTTCCTCCGGCCAGTTAAACAGCCAAAGAAAATATGATGCGGCTGCGTAAAGAGTGGGTTTGCCAAATGCAAGAGTATAAGTTTGTGTAAGTTTGGGTAAGTAAAGAATCCTAAGAATAACATAGAGAGCCGGAAATATAGATATAATAATGAATAATCTATAGTTTATTTTGGAGAAGATATGCATATAAAAAAATGCTATAAGAGGAAATGTAAGCGCAAGCTCGTTGGTGACTAAAGATAAAATTTGTGTGGTAAGCATTAAAAAGAAGAGTTTGGGTTTTTTGGTTTTATGCCAGTCTAAAAATAGAATGAATGTAAGAAGAAAGAACATAAGTCCCAGGGGAAATGAAATGGTAGAAGACCAGAAAAAGGGTATGAAATGAATAGACGATGTAGCAAAAAAGAAAGCCGATATTAATGATACGCTATCTTTTTTGGTAAGTCTAAGGGATAGCAAAAACACGAGATAAATATTAAACGCGTGAATGATGAATGAAAATAAATGCAGAGGAATGGAATTTAATCCAAATATATATGAAGATATAAAAAAGGGAATCTGCATACCTAGAGGACGGTAATAAATAACATCCCTTCTGGGCGCGAAAAGATGGAGGAAATCCTGTAATGAATTTACGTTTGATATAATCAAGCTAAACCAATCATCTTGAAAAAAATAAGCCTTCAGCGACCATCTATATAAAATAAAGGCTATGACAAAGATAATAAGAAGAAGAAGAAATGCAATAATTCTTTTGTCTTTCATGCAATAGATGATACGTGAGTGCGTGAATTGGAGTACCTTTTTAGTATTTTTTGTTTTATAAGTAGATCAATATAAAGACGTAAATACTCTCGGGTCATACGAAATAATTTAAAACTTGATATACCCTCTATACGATTGGTGTAAATGGTAGGAACTTCTCCCAGCTTGAAACCTACCAGGTGTGCTTTGATGGCAAATTCGGGAGAAATGCTAAATCCTGAAGAATCAAGACTGATGTTTTTCAGAATATCTTTTCGGAAACCCCGAAAGGCATTGGTGATGTCGTGAACCTGTACACTGAATAATAAATGGGCTAGTACCGTACCCCATGAACTTAAGAAAGCTTTAAGTGGATCCAGATTACCGCGAGAACCACCTGGCATATAGCGCGATCCAAAGACCAAATCATATCCTAGTTTCAGTTTGTTTATAATATCGGTATAGGTATTTGTGTCATCAGCTAAATCACCCATTGTCCAGATAATATATTTACCACTGGCTTTTTGAGTTCCTTCAAGAAGTGCTTTGCCCATAGTATTTCCTTTAATTTCATCATTTTTCTTTCTGTGGATTGGAAATACAATCTTAGGGTATTTTTTATGAAGTTTGTCTAAAATAATTCCTGTACTGTCAGTACTTTTATCATCTATGGCAATAATCTCAAAGGATAAACTATTCTTTTTGGCATAGTTAAGAACCCTTTCTACCATGGGAAGACAATTTTTCTCTTCGTTATGAAAAGGGATAATAAATGAAATCTTCATCTGAGCCCTCTTTTTTCCAGTTCATGCAGGGAAAATTCCAGCTTGTCTTGGGCATTTTCATGATCACTCCAGTCAATAAGCTCTTGCAGACCATCTTCAAAATTTACACTCGGCTTCCATCCAAGGAGTCTTTTTATGTTGGAAATATCAGCATAACAGTGGCGGACATCAAGTTTTCTGACTTTGTATGTAATATCCGGCTTAAGATCGCTTTTATAGAGCCTGATAAGCGTTTGTGCCACTTCTTTTATGGGTATGGGATGACCTGCTCCAACATTGAAAATCTGGTAATTGGCCTGATCTCTCTCAAGAGCGGCAATATTGGCGGATGTGACGTCTTTGATGTGAATAAAATCTCTAGTTTGAGTGCCATCTTCGTTGATGATAGGCGGTTTTCCATTTTTGATTCTACTCATAAAAATAGCAGCCACTCCATTGTAGGGATTGGAGAGACTTTGTCTAGGCCCGTAGACATTAAAATATCTAAGTGCAACTGCGGGAATGTTGTAGGCTTGTCCAATGTTGATGACCATTTCTTCCTGATTTTTCTTACTGATCGCATAAATGGAATTTGAGTTCTGTTTTGCATTTTCTGAAGTTGCTATGGGAGTTACCTCATTGCCACAGACAGGACAATAAACTTTAAAGTCTCCTTTTCTTAATCTTTTTTCATCGCGAAGTGGCGGACGGACGATTCCGTCTTTTTTGCACCTATAACTTCCTTCACCGTAGGAACTCATTGAGGCTGCTACGATC
>Ga0209542_10009673_pt1 | contig 17610 bp, 9 predicted proteins | sample RifCSPhighO2_01_FD_184028 | JGI IMG/M metagenome (GOLD analysis project Ga0209542, IMG submission 184028) | Soil microbial communities from Rifle, Colorado - Rifle CSP2_plank highO2_0.1 (SPAdes) (version 2) | ecosystem: Environmental > Terrestrial > Deep subsurface > Rock core/Sediment ...
TAATTCATCATTATCCTGAAGTAGTAGAAATTTCCAAAACTCCTTATATTTTTATTCCTGAAACAGAATCACATCAAAGTTATGAGATGTGGAGCGGGATTAATCTTTTGACTACCTATCCGGGAGTTGTTGGTTTTAAAACAGGCTATACCCCAGATGCAGGATTAACTTTAATAACGTTAGCTAGAATTGATGGACATGAAGTAATTGGGGTTCTTTTGGGCTCAGAAGCTAGAAGAGATGAAGCCCGAGAACTTTTGGATTACAGTTTTAAAAAGTTAAGAGTTTAAACAGCTATATCTTCATAGACTTCTGCAGTAGCTGCAGCATATAGTCTTTGTAGTTCTTCAGGACTAATTGCATTGGTTGATGGAACAACTGAGTTAAGATCAACATTTTCCTTAAATGTAATCTTTATAGGACCAGTAATTGTTTCATCATTTCTTTCGGAGGCTTGTACATAGGTCCACCAACCTGTTTCTGGCGTTCCTCCGTGTCCCTCTCTAGCTCTGAGTTCATTGGTAATTTGTAGACCCAATTCTCTTTCAGCCTCTGTCATATCAGGGAAAGTTGCTTTCTCCATAAATAAACGATTTTGTTGGGGAGAATATTTTGGACGTTTTGGCTTACCTTCTCTATCTAAAATTGGATGTCCATTATGAGTAACAAAATATCTCATCCATCGCATAGATTCACTCTTATAAAATCTTTGTTTTCTTAAAGCTTCTACTTGTTTTGTACCGTCTGTTAATTCCTTTTCTAGGTTCTCATTAGATGTACATAAGACTTTTTTAAGGTTAGTTAAAAGTAAAAGTTCAAGCCAAACCTGATCTTGCATACTGGCAAACTTTTTAACATCCCCACCAGGAATTATTCTATATGTTCTATCAAGAACAATGTCATAGGTTTGTTTTGCTAGAGTTAAGCTCACACGGGTTTCACCAGATTCCTTGTCATATTTAAAAGTCACATTTTGATAATCTTTTTTACGTAACTGTGGATCAAACGAGACTCTGTACCCACGGGTTCCAAGAGACCTTGTAAAAAGAGTCTGAATTTGTCTTCTGACCTCTTGAGATTTTTGAGAAATAGCCTCAAATTGCTCAGTTGTAATTCCTGGTCGATGGTACACAATTATGGAAGCTAATTTACCTAATTCTTGTTCAGTGTGAGAGGGGAAAACAGCAAAAACTATATTTTTTTCCTCATCAAAATACTCAAAGATACCACGTTTTAATCTAGCCTCAGGTAAGGCTCTATCTAAGGGTACATACAAATTCCTTCTATCATTGGGTGATTGTCCATTCCTGTTAAGAGTTTCTGTGATTTCATTTACAATATAATCTCTTTGTTCTGGAGAGGTGATCTTTCTAGCTATAATAACTAAAGATAAATCATTGTCAATTTGAATTGGATTTTGAGTTTGGAGTTCATAACCCTCTTTTTCAAGCTCAATTACCCTATTTTCCCACTTGGCCCTAAAAGCCTGCTCACCATATTTTTCCATAACTAAATGCCTTAATGGCTGGTTAGGACTTCTGATAACAGAGTTAGGCCACTCCATAATATTGTGAGTTAGCTCATATCTTTCTCTTCTTTGAGCCAATTCCAAATAAGTTTGGTCAGTATGTCTTAAGGTTTTATCTATCACTCCTTGTTCCTGATAAACATCTAAAAGTGCCTCAGTTTTTCTTTTGCCTAATCTGCCTCTTTGAGTATCTAATATTCTGGCAGCTAATGTTCTACTAGAAGGAGCATTTGGTGATAGTGAGGAATCTATGAATAATTTTATTAAAGAAGTTGGAGGTTGATCAGAGAAGATACCGATGTAATCTAAGGCTGTTAGAACAGCATGAAATCTAGCCAAATGTTCATCATCAGAGAAAAGTCCACCTAAGAAGTGCACTACAGTAGGAGATGTGGGTGGAAGCCATTCCTTTCTGAAGTGAAGGACACTAAAAAGCTCTCTTTGAACCCCCAAATTTGAGGTAGCTGTCATGGCCCAAGCAGTATTATAAAGAAGATCTATGGACTCATTGACGGTTTTAGGGCTTGCAAATAATGCAGCTTCAACTCTCTCAATAGCCTCAGTTTGTTCATCAGGAGAACCTGATATATGAGCTTTAGATAAGTTAGCTATCCTGCCTGGAGTCCAAATATCCAAATCTAACCCTTCAGCTAACAAAGTTTCTGTATGTCCAATTATAGCTTCTCTGGCCTCCTCAGGGTCCAGATCTGGATTAAAAATATTAACAACACTTAGATTGAACAAAAGTGGCCTTAATTTTAATGGATCTTCAACGATTTGTCTGGCTATCTGATTAAGCAATACTTGCCTCTCTGTAAGTGGGGCAGTTTGGAGTTCCTCAACCAAGTTTGCAGTATCCTCCGGTAAAATTGCCGGAGTCTTCATTTCTTCAAAAACAGAAAATTGATTTCTATCTATATCTCTCATATCATTAAATTATACACTATGGGGCTGTAATAATCAAACAACTATAAGTCTATTTTTAATAGAGACTTTCAAGCTTCGCTTATGAGCCTATTCCTCTTGTGGATTCATAAGCTCTTGATATATTCTCTCAAGCTCTGTTTCCGGGTATTTATGGCCTGCTACAGTCAGTAAAAATGCCTGTTTACCCCTAAACTCGAAAGGAGTAAGTAAACCTTGGGATTTATGTTTTAGACCAGCCATAGGGGCTACCTTACTTGAGCTGAACTCAGCCTCATTTTCTAATAATGGATCTCCCATGTGATCTACTTGCCTAAGGGAAGAAATCATTAAATTTTCAGCCCCTCTAGATTTAATAAAAGTATTGACTATTCCTCTGAAACCGTAACATATTATTTCTCCAGGATCCAAATGATCAATCTCAGTCGCTCTTGAGTCTTTCCATCTAGCCACTGTTTCTTCCTGGGTATATAAAACTACTTCAGCTATGCTGAATCCTTGAACCCCAGTGGAAGTTTCAATAGCCAGTATTTTAGCTTGGCCATCATGTATTTCAGGTTTTATTTTTTCTTTGGTTGGAATGTGAGTATACCAATGAGCTGCCAAATCAGCAGCTACTTCTATTCCAGGTCTATCAAAAAATTCTGGCATTTTTATTTTTCTCCTTTAAATTCAAACATAATGTTTCTAAGTTCTGTATACAGATTTGAGCTTCTATTCCATCTTTCTCCCTGTTTACTCCAACTTTCAATTACTCTTAAAGATAGATCTTCAGCATCATCCCAATTTAACTGCCATCTTTTAACAGCCTCTCTGGTCAAACGTCTGTGTATACCGTATTCCTCAAGTCCTAAATATTGGATTGCTTTATCAACTTGTGATAAAACTCTCTCTCCTTTTGCCAGATTTCGCTCTAAACTATCTTCTTCCTGAGTAGTCCCATAAGAAATTTCGTTTTCTTCTCCAGTTTCCGGCGTGATGATCGTAAACTCACGGTGGGGCAGGAGTGGAGTAGTAGTTACAATTTTTTCTTTTGAACCATTTCCAGTATCCCCTAGTGTACCATAAATGGCGTCAGATGCAAGCATTAAAAGATTTGAATTAAAGCCTATTTGAGATAGGTTTGGTTGCTTTACTTTTTCAAAATTCAGCACCCAACTTATTGGTTCTTTTCTAAAGTCAGTGGCCCAGACCTCTCCAGAAGGAAGGCTAGGGGATAATTTAAAACCAAAATAATTTAAGGCAGATACCCATTTTGAGAACTGGTCAGGAGTAAAATAATTGTGAGGCAAGCTGATTGTGACTAAACCACCTTCTTTGGTAATCCTATTTAACTCTTTAAGGGCATCAACCCTTTCAGTGCTTAAAGATCCATCCAATCTAAACGCGGGTGTATTATTTGTCCAATGGAACATCATAGAAGCATCAACTATATCAAAAACCTCGGGCAAAGTAGGTATGTGAGCTGCCTCTCCTGTTACATATTCACCTTTGACAGTCTCTCTGGCTTTACCAGCCTGCAGAATTTCATGCATCATATCAATATTGATTAGGCCCTTCCCCAGCATGATTTGTAAAATTCCTGCTCCTGCCCCCACACTGGCAATCTTTGTTGTACCTTCCATACTTCCCTCAAATTGTTTAATGATTTGAGAAACCACTCTGGCATTATGTCCAGCTAAGCTATATTCATCATCTTTAGGGTAATAGGTGGCAAAAAAGTCAGCATTAGGCATGCCTTCAAAACCGACTTCTTTTAAGAAAGCCATATTAGCCTTATAACCTTGACCTCTAATTCCTGGAAAGAACCTATTAATAAGGTACATTCTGGGAGTCATAGGGTAAAGAGCTTGCTGCATTAGTACACCTCTGGAATGATCTTTAACAAACTTTTCCTCTTCCTCAGTAATAGGAATACCATCCAAAGTCATTTGGGCGATTAATCTTTTGTATTCTATAGCCTCCTCAATTCCTTCATCAAGAAATCCGTAACGGACATTATTAGGTTCTTCAGGATGAGTGGCCCTTAAAAGATGAGCTTTAATGGGGATTATTTGTCCAGTTCTTTCTGAACGGCCTAAGGTTTGTACCCTATCAGCATAAGTATCCGGAGGATCAAGATGATATTGATGAACTGCAATAATATCCTTATTAGCCTCAATTGGAGGAATAGTCAGATTAATTCCCAGCCTGGAAACACGCTGAGTGGCTACTAGTTTATCCACTGTTGGATCAAGTCTAAAGGTTCGTCTGACCTTATCTCTGGCTGAGATTTCTCCTTTTTTAGGAGTAGCAGTAACATCCCCGTCCATCCTTTCGGTGGTCTCATCTCCAAACCAGATTCTCATATAATCATAAAGGCTGAAAAAAGCCTCACTGTCGTCTCCCAAAGTTGCTTCTTCCAAAGGGGTAGTTACAGCAGTTTTATAAAAAGCAGAAAAGATTAAAAATTTATTTTTGCCTTCCTGAGCCAGCTTAGTTATACTATCCCTAAGGTGTCTATACTTACTAGAATACAATCCTTCTTTACCTCTCCACTCTTCTCTCAGAGTTTTATCAGTTGAAGATCTAACCAGTGAATCTACTCCGTTTGGCAAGTTAAAAAAGGCCCAAATAGCTAGGTTTTCCATGCCTAATCTAACTAAAAAGTCTTCATCAAAAATTTCATCCGAGTTTTGAGAAAATTTCCAATTGATGAACTCTTTAACTGCCTCTGATAAGTCAGTTAAAGCCTGATCGAAAGTATATAAATTACTGATATTGGCGGACCTTTCTTCCAGTACCTTAATTTCTTCTTCAATTTTTGCTCTGGCTCTATCATCCAAATCGTTATTTAAACGGGTTCTTAGCTTAATAATCATTTGTCCTACACCTTCAGGAGAATAATATTTTTTAACAAGCATAGGATCCAAAAGAGCCTGTCTCAACATTTGTCTTTTGGTAATACCTTCTGGCTTATCATCAGCATAAACAAAGTCATAAAGAGCTTTATGGAATAGTTCAATCACTACGGACTCTTGAATAATCTCCATATCAGGTAATTGACCTTTTAAGATAGAATGCTTATCCCATCTGGTAATTAAGCCTCTACCGTAAAGTAGCGCTCCAACTAAATTAGGATCATTTCTGGCGGCTCTGGTAAAATCTCCAGGTATAGGGTAATCAAAAGGCAAAAGAATCCTGACAGGAGAATCTAAATCTTCTACACCATTAACCACACCTGTAGCTGTCATGGCAATTCTGGGAGCTTCTTTTGGTAGTAAGCCTGAAATAAAATGCATCAATTGAGTACAATTAGCATCATATTCATTGGCTAAATGAGCTTCATCATCAACCAGGGAATCAACTCCGCCTTTTTGTACTAAATCAGCTAGAAGTTTAAAAGAGGTATCTTTTATGCCTAAGCTGCTAAGCAGTGAGAAGCCAATAATAATATAACGGGGGTTTTTATCACTTTTAATAAACTTTTCTAGATCCCCCCTGCCTACAATTTTAACTACTTCAACAGGATCTTCATATTTTTCTTCAATTTCCCTGCCCCAATCATCAACCGGATTACCTGGAGGACAAACTACCAAAGTGGTTTTAGTCCCAGCAGCCTCCATAGCATAAATAGCTGCTCCTGTTTTTTGGGTGCCCGTATCACCTACCAAGAAATCTTTATTTTTAACATCATCATCTTTATGAATAAACCTATAAGCATATTCTTTCTGATGGAAAGAGGGATAAGAGAAAGAGGCAGTTTGTTCCTCGATAGGCACATCCTTTTGAGAGCCGGCAATTGTTTTTTTAAACCCAGGTACTTTCCAGGTATCTACTTCTTTAAAATAAGTTTCCAACTTCTCCACAAATTTTACCTGGGCTTCATTTTTGGCCTCAGTTTTTAAGGAGTTAAGATAAGCAAAACCCTGCTCCACATCCTGATTAAAAATTTCCAGGGAAGCATCTCTTTCTGCCTGAATTAAAATCTCAGATACCAAATCATCTTCAAAAATCTCTTCTGGTAACTCAGGTAAAGGGAGCATTTTTGGTTCCTCACCAGCTCTTTTATAAAATCTCCTGGGTCCCAGATACTCACCAAGTAGTCTGTAGGAACCACTGATTAAGGTTTGTATCAAATTTTTAGCCTCATTTTTTGTCTTTTCATCCCCTGATTTATCAGCTTCCAGGGATCGATTATATGCCTCTCTGTACTTTCTTAAGCCCAAAATTCTGGCCATTTGAAGTTGTGTTACATATGGGTTTAATTTATCAATTAAGTCTGCCTCATCTGCCAAAAGCTGTTTGGCTCTTTCAAATTTTTGGAATTCATCCATTTGTTCTTCTTCATGTAATCGGTAGCCTTTACCACTGCACCAAACTCTAAATTGATCTAAAGCCGCATTATTATCAATAAAATTTAGGATATTAAAAACTTCCTGGGGTCTAATGCCAAAATTGCCTACACTGCGACAAGCCACAAAACCCACTTCCTCAACTTTCTTTAGCTGGACAAGCTCCAGCATTTGAGTTAGTTTTGCTCTGGTTATTCTTTGACCATCTCTCTCCCTACCTATTTCTGTAGGGTCTTCTCTATAAGATATAATTTTTGGTCCTCGTTCCATTTGAAGAATTTTACCATAAATATCTTATAGTTTCAAATATTAGATATAATATGTAGGTAATAATAATTTGACAATATTTTAAGTATATGATAAACTATGGGATCTAAATATGTCAGCACCAATTGAGACAGAAACAATAAGAAATTTAAAGATAAGCCAAGGGGTTATCTCAGATGCGCAAAGTAATATTATGCGCAATCTTGCAAAGATTGGAACTGTTGATGGACCTGCTAGCTTGAATATGGATGTGATTACTAGCTTTGATGAACTTGTTACAGTAACAGATAAAATTGCTAAAATTGGAGAAATCGTCAGAACTATTTATAATCCTGCTTTTGATAACAAATTTTTGAGCCTAGAACAAGAAATAGAGACGTTAACTGAGGAAGAGAACAAAAGGCGTATTCTTGAAGAGCAAAGACGTATCCAGCATGAAAGAATAGATTCTTTTAGAGTACGAGTTGAGATCGGAGATTTGTCTGTGGCACAGTTTGAAAGAGCTCAAGAAATAGCCCAAAGATTATTAGAAGCTCAGGGAATATTTCCTATAAAAGAACCTGAAGTTCCGGCTCCTCCAAAAGAAGTAGCAACAGTACCTGAATTCATTGCTGATACTGGTGAATGGTATGATATAGCTTTTGGACCAGTTGAAAAGAAAGACATAGGTGATGAGAATGAAAAGGCTTACCGCGTAACTTTTGCTAACGGGAGAGTTTTTGGAACTGATGATGAAAAGGAGTTTAAATTAGTACAAAGGGTAAATGCGGATCTTAAGGATAGTAAAGGTGTAGAAATTAGCCGTGGTGATCTTGTAGTAGCAGTATATGGTAGGTTTGATCGTGAAATTGCCGAAGAAACTGAAGATATAGTTAGAGAATTAAGCCCTAGATTGGAAGAAATGGTAGGAGTAAAAGTTTCTTATGTAAGAAAATCTCCGGAGGATGAACATGATACAAAACTAAGAAGAGTATTTATAGCAGAAGTTATAACCCCAAAGGATGAAAAGAAGGCTAAAAAAATAGAGCATGAAGGTCTTTCTGAAACAGAGAAAGTTCAGAAAGTTTTAGAAATGCTTTTAGAAGAGGATGATGCACAAATGTCAGTAGTAATAGAGCTAATGAGGGAAAGAGTGGAAGGAAGATTTCCTAATGATGGAGAGAGGGCTTTTACACCTGCCAATACTATAGCAGAGTTAATAAGGGTAATTAAGGAAGATCTTTATGAAAAAATAGTTTCAGGTGCAGATGATATCTTTAAGCCACAAGTTGATTTGTGGAATAAAGTTAAGGAAAAATCAGGTCAACCGGATGATTTTACTGCCAGAAGGTTTTTTGAGGCCAGAATTAGGGAGTGGTATAGAGGTCAAGCTCAAAAACCAACTGTTGGTTCATCAGCTGGGTCAGAACAGGGTGGTAATGCAGGCAGAGAAGATAAGAAAGATACAAATACTCCAAAAAAGGTACAAAATAGAGGAGCAATTAGGCAAAAAGAAGAGATACCGGTTGCTGATGGAATAACTGTCAATCTGATGGGAGGAGAAAATATTAAGTATTTTAAAGGTGCAGTGGTAAAAACATGGGAAAATCCTCTAACTATGAATCAGCTGGTAACTCTTATGGGTGAGAGTAGGACTGATGTGGTTGCACATTTAGGTTTATTTAGAGGATATTTAAGTGCATTACTAGCCGATTCAGGTTTAGAGTTCTATATGAATGGATCAAGTAGAGATCCTAATACTACATTTGAACTTCGTCCTATCCAAACAGCAGTATCAACAGATGCAGATGATGGTGCAGGGAAGGACGATGAATTAGATGGAGCTAAAACTAATGGCGGGGCTTCTAGACAACCTAATCAAAAGGAAGCTGATGCCAGGAGAGATTTGGAAGATGATGCAAGAGAAATAATCAGACAACATGATTTACTGCATAAAGTTGAAATGAAAAAAGGTCAAGTTCAAAGCCAGATCCCTGCTGTTAGAGGTAATGTAGATAAAATATTTGAAAAAAGGTATATTCAGGGTCAAATAGGAACTACCAGAGGGGATGTAATATTGACACCAAAACAGGTAGTTCAATTAGTTCTTATAGATAGAGCTATGAAAGCACCTGGAGGAATAAATAGAACTGTGGAAGGCGCAATAAGAAATGCAGTTGATTCTGCCTGGGAAAAAGAGCTTAAAGCTTCACAAAGACGTTCAACATAATTTTCTTAAGTTAAAAAGTAAGCCTTGATAAAAACTCCCCTTTGGTGGTATATAAGGGTAGATGTTTACTAATCAGAGAATTTTGGGGATTATTTTAATTCTGTTTATAATTGGAGCCGGAGGATATTTTGCTGTTACTAAATTTAAGCAGGAAGTCAGCTCTGCTACTGCTTCTCCTTCACCTACTCCACAGGCTCTCAATTTTGATTTTGGAGATAATACCACCCCTCCCCCAAATTCTAATCCTCAAACAAGTAAAACAGGAAATTCCACCCAACAAAATCAACTTCAATTAAAAGAACAATCTGCTCAACCTACACCTGTTCCAACAGAGTTGCCTTTAGAAAAAAATAAGCATTTGACGGGGTTCCCTGGAGTTTTAACTGAAGCAAGTTTACAAGGCAAAAAAGCAGTTATCCAAACAAATAAAGGGACTATTCAGATTGAAATTTTTGCTGATACTCCATATGCTTCATCAAATTTTATGATTTTAGCTGCCAATGGATTTTACAACGGATTAACTTTTCATAGAGTTGAAGATTGGGTAATCCAAGGGGGAGATCCGACAGGTACTGGAAGCGGAGGACCGGGATACCAATTTCAAGATGAGCCTGTAACAAGAAATTATTCTAAAGGTATTGTGGCTATGGCTAATTCCGGACCTAATACTAACGGAAGCCAGTTCTTTATCTTAAAACAAGATTATCCTCTTCAGCCTAATTACACAATTTTTGGACAGGTTATCTCAGGCATGGATATTGTAGAAAATATTAGAGTTGGGGATGTTATGCAAAAAGCCTTCATCCAAGTTCTTCAATAATACACAACATATTGTATATTGACATTGATCTTTATCAATATGTTATGCTAAACTAGGAATTGTGAAATGTCCATTTTGTCAAAGTAGTCTATCAAAAGTTGTAGATAAAAGATCCGTTGGAACCAGAGGAGAGATAAGGAGAAGACGGGAGTGTTTAAAGTGCCAAAAAAGATTTACAACGTATGAGACTTTGGCAAAAGTTGAGATTTTAGTATTAAAAAAGGATGGCAGAAAAGAGATTTTCATCAGGGAAAAGCTGGAAAAAGGTTTGATAAAGGCATTGGAGAAAAGACCGGGGATTGACAAGATTGGACTGATACTTGATAGAATAGAGAGCCGAATTAGGAATGGAAGATATCAGGAAGTGCCTTCAGCGATTTTGGGAAAATGGATGCTCTCAGAACTTAAGAAATTGGATCCGGTTGCATATCTTAGATTTGTAAGCGTGTACAGGACATTTTCTGATCCGAAAGATTTTAGAAAAGAATTAGAAACACTATGATTGCAAAAAAACAAAAAACAGTCTCACAAGTTGTAACAATGCCAAGAGTAAATGGTAAACATACAAATGGTATTCGCAAAACGAATGGGCATGATATAAATTCTAGAACCTTTGAAAATAGGTTTATTCCAAGATACAAAAAAATGCCTGAACTGCCAGCAGGTTTGCCGGAACCAAGTTTTTCAGAATCATCAAATAAAATTTTAGTAGAAAGATATTTGCTTAAGGGTGGGAATTTAGAAGTTGTAGAAAGTGTATCTGAGCGATTTTGGCATATAGCTTATGATATTGCCTCAGGAGATATGGATTTTGGTGCAAAAGAACCACAAGTTTATGCTCAAGCACAAGATTTTTACAAAATGATGGTTTTGCAGGAATTTTTACCTAACTCCCCTACTATTATGAACGCAGGAAAGCAAAATGGATTGCAGTATTCTGCGTGTTTTGTTTTACCTGTTGGTGACTCACTTCCTGAGATATTTGACTCTGTTAAATTTGCAGCTTTAATTCATCAAACAGGTGGAGGAACAGGTTTTGCTTTCTCTAGACTTCGTCCTGCAGGATCAATTGTTAATACCACGGGTGGAGTAGCCTCCGGTCCGGTTTCATTCTTACGGGTATTTAATGCAGCTACTGAATCTATAAAACAGGGCGGAACCAGACGCGGAGCTAACATGGGAATTTTAAGAATCGATCATCCGGATGTTATGGAATTTATAAGATGTAAAGCAGAATTAGATGATTTAAATAAACCAGTCTATGAAGGAATTGCTCCGATTTTGCCTGATGATGCAACCCGAGCTTATTTCAAAACTCTTTTACTAGATAAACAGATTGCTAACTTCAATATTTCTGTGGCTATTACAGCTAAATTTATGGAAGCTTTGGCTAAGAGTAGTGATTATGACTTAATTGCTCCACACAACGGTGAGGTTGTTGGGAAATTAAATGCAAAGCAAGTTTTTGATGAGATTGTAGAAAGAGCTTGGCATACCGGTGATCCAGGTTTAATTTTTATAGACAGAATAAATGATTCTCCTTCAAACCCTGTTCCGAAATTGGAAACAATTGAGAGTACAAATCCTTGTGGAGAACAGCCGTTGGCACCTTGGGATGCCTGCAATTTAGGTTCAATAAACTTAGGTAAGTTTGTTTTAGCTGATGGATCTGATGTTGATTGGGAAGGTTTAAAAAGAGTCACTCATAATGCAGTTCACTTTTTAGACAATGTTGTCCAAACGAATCCTTTTACTCTGGAGCAGATCTATGATGAAGTACACCAAAACAGAAGAATTGGTTTGGGGGTTATGGGTTGGGCGGATATGCTGTTTAGATTAAAAATTGCCTATAACAGCGATCAGGCTATTGAGCTGGCTGAAAAAGTCATGAAATTTATTAATGAAGAAGGACATTTGGAATCTGAAAGTTTGGCAAAGATAAGAGGTCCATTTCCAAATTGGGTGAATTCAATCTATGCTGATAAAGATTCCAGTGCTTTTAAAGCAAGACCTGCCTCAAGCGCATATGGCAGAAAAGCTATCAGAAATTCAACAATTACAACAATTGCTCCAACGGGCACTATTTCTATCATTGGAGATTGTTCTTCAGGGGTAGAGCCTGTATTTGCGCTAGCTTATATTCACAGAGCTAAAAAAGCCGGGGATCAAATGAGATATTTAACTATTGCTAATAAAACTTTCACAGAAATTGGCAGAAGAGAGAATTTTTATTCAGATGACTTGGCTGAAAAAGTTATGGAACATGGATCGGTTTTTGGGGTAGATGATGTGCCAGAAGATTGGCAGAAAGTTTTTGTCACAGCACCTGAAATTGATCCAATCTGGCATGTTAAAATGCAGGCAGCTTTTCAAAAATATACTGATAATGGGGTTTCTAAAACCATCAACATGCCAAATTCAGCTACCAGAGAAGATGTTAAAGAGGCTTACATGATGGCCTTCGAAACAGGTTGTAGCGGCATTACTATTTATAGAGATGGATCTAAAACTACTCAGGTTTTGAATGTTTCCTCAACTCTTAAGCCAAAATCTTCAGAAGTTGATCCAGCAGCTCCTGTTGCTGAAAGACCAATGATATTAAGAGGTAGAACATATAAAGTGGCCACACCTGTTGGAGAGGCTTTTATAACTATAAACAGAGATGAGCAAGGACAACCTTTTGAGGTGTTTGTGACAGTTGGAAGAGGTGGAATGCACACAATGGCAGATGCAGAGGCAATGGGAAGGTTGGTATCTTTATCATTAAGATTGGCTAGGGGAGCTAAAGAAACAGATCCCAAAGCTGTTGCAAAAAAGATTGTTAATCAACTTCGGGGAATTGGTGGGGCTAATTCAGTAGGATTTGGTAAAAATAGGGTAATGAGTTTGGGCGATGCTATAGCTAAGGTTTTGGCAGAAGATTTGGCTCAAAGTATGCCGGAGGAAGCAGAAACTATTCCTTTGAACTTAACTCCTGTTTCTGAGCCAATAGTTAATACAGGATCAGATGATATCTCAGGAATGCCTTCCTCAACTGTTCAGGCTGATCTTTGTCCTGAATGTGGTTCAGCCAGCTTTGTTATGGAAGAAGGCTGCAAAAAGTGTCATAGCTGCGGTTATTCAATGTGTTAGTTAACTAAAATAGTTTCTTGACCAGTATTCCCAGAGATGTACTAATCAAAAGAATTGGTGTGAGAATAAGGATGATCAAAGCACCTATATATAATGAGCTAAAAATACCAATTGCAGTGCCAATTGCAGCAAAACCTTCTCCAGGATTCATAAAAGAAAGCAGGGAATAAATAGAAACAAAAGATGTAATGATTAATGCAGAAATTAGACCAAAAAGTAGGACACGGTGATAAATTGTTGATGTTTTTAGTTTTGGATATACTGAAAAACTATAGGCGGAACTTAGTAAAAATAGTCCACTAGTGATAAAGTTTATAGGAAAGGTAGTCAAAAGATTAGTTATTGAAGTAAGAAAATCCCTATAAAAATAACCTCTACTCTATAAAAGAGGCAGTGAAACAAGAAGTATAAGCATTATTACCAATATAATTATTAAGAAATTCTGGGAGTTTTTGCTAGGCATATTTACACTATAGCATATCAAGTTTGTGTTAAAATTCCTTCATGAATGAAGAAAAGGGGTTGGTAATACTTTATACAGGTGAAGGGAAGGGGAAGACGACGGCTGCACTTGGATTAGTTTTAAGAGCTGTAGGTTACAAAAAGAAATGTTTGATTATTCAATTTGGTAAAGCCTGGTTTACTGGGGAGCTGGTAGGAATTAAAAAATTAGCTCCTTTGGTAAAAATTATTCAAGGAGGTAAAGGTTTTTTGGATATTTTAGGTTCTAAAATTCCGCTGAGTATTCATAAAAAAGCAGCAAATGAAGCTTTTAATCTATTGTATAAAGAAGTAATCTCAGATAAATGGGATGTAGTTGTAGCAGATGAAATAGTTGGATCAGTGGCAGCCGGTGTTCTACCTTTATCAAAGGCTCTAAAGCTTATTAAAGATAAACCTGAAAGATTGGATTTAGTATTAACAGGTCATCATGCTAAAAAAGAATTAATAGAAAAATCAGATTTAGTAACGGAGATGAAAGAGATTCAGCACCCTTTTCAAAAAGGGATTTTAGCCAAAAAAGCAATAGATTTTTAATATATTGACATCTAGCACTCGACGTGCTATTCTGCTAATAAGATATTATGGATATGCCTAAAAATCAGCCGTCACCAATATCCCCTCTAGCTTTTAAACCAACTATGCCAGTTGGGCCTTTGCGCGATACTGTTATTTTTCCAGGTAATTCTGTTCCTATTATTTCTGGTAGACCAAAGTCTAAAGCAGCGTTAGATTTGGCTTGGAATTCTGATAAATTAATTGTTTTTGTAACACAAAAAAATTCAAAAATAGAAGATCCTTCTGAGAAAGATTTATATAAAGTTGGAACAGTTTGTCTTATCAGAAGAGTTGTTAAAAATCCGGAAGGAGAATATACACTTCAAGCAGAAGGATTGAGTCGCGTCTTTATTAAGACTTTTACTAAGACTGAACCATATTTAGAAGCTGAAATAGAAGAAATTCCAGAGCTATATGAAAGAAGCGAACAAACGGAAGCTTTGGTTAGAACGGTCAGAGAGCAAGTTAAAAGATTCTTGGAACTTGGTGGAAACCCCTTTTTTGATCAAAGCAATTTTGCTAACTGGTCTCTTTTTACATACAGCGATGATCCAAATCAGTTAGTTAATTCAGTTGTTCAATCAATAGATTTTAAAACAATAGATAAACAGCAAATTTTAGAAATGGTTTCTGCTGCTGAAAGACTGCAAAGATTATCCGAGCTCTTGGCAAAAGAGATTAGGATTATGGAAATTTCACAAAAGATTTCTTCTCAAACTCAAGAACGGGTTTCCAAAATGACTAAAGAAGCCATTTTAAGAGAGCAAATGAAAAGTATTGAGGAAGAATTAGGTGGGCAAGACAGTGAACATCAGGAAATTCATGAGTTTGAACTGAAGATTAAAAAAGCTGGTATGCCAAAGGTAGTTTTGGAAAAAGCCAGAAAAGAACTGGCAAGACTGGCTAAGATGAGTTCATATAATCCGGAGGCCGGATATATCAGGAATTATTTGGAGTGGTTAACAGATTTACCTTGGAGATTAGGTAAAAAAGGTAAAATTGATCTTAAAAAAGCGGAAGTTATTTTAGAAGAAGATCACTATGGACTAAAGAAAGTAAAAGAGCGAATTATTGAATTTTTAGCAGTTCATAAGCTGGCTGGAAAAATGAGAGGACCAATTCTTTGTTTTGTAGGACCTCCCGGAGTTGGTAAAACATCTATCGGTAAATCAATTGCTAGAGCTTTAAATAGAAAATTTGTAAAAATCTCACTTGGAGGAATTCGGGATGAGGCAGAAATAAGAGGTCATAGGAGAACTTATGTTGGATCTATGCCCGGAAGAATTATTCAGGGAATAAAGCAATCAGAAACCACTAATCCGGTATTTATGTTGGATGAGATTGATAAAATCGGAGCAGATTATAGAGGAGACCCTTCAGCAGCACTTTTGGAGGCTTTGGATCCTGAACAGAATGAAGGGTTTTCCGATCATTACTTAGAAGTTCCATATGATTTATCAAATGTTATGTTTATTACAACTGCAAATATTTTGGATACAATTCCACCTGCTCTTAGGGATAGATTGGAAATAATAAGATATGCAGGTTATACGGAAGATGAGAAGTTTCATATTGCTAAAAAGTTTTTATTGCCAAAGCAGATTGTAAATCACGGTTTGAAAGATGACAAAATAGAATTTGAAGATTTGGCAATCCGTTCAGTTATAAGAGAGTATACAAGAGAAGCGGGAGTTAGAGGTTTAGAAAGAGAATTATCCGGGGTTTTGAGAAAAGTTGCAAGAAAAGTTGCAGAGGGAGATAAAAAGAAAAAATTTGTTATTACTCCGATAGACGTGCATAAATTTTTGGGTCCAATTAAATTCCTGCCGATTTTGGCAGAAAAACAGGATGAAATTGGACTGGTTAATGGTTTATCAGTGACAGAAGCTGGAGGAGAAGTGTTATTTATTGAGGTTACTATAATGCCTGGAAAAGGTGGACTTTTATTGACGGGACAGTTGGGGGATGTAATGAAAGAATCCGGACAGGCAGCAATGAGTTATGTTAGATCTCATTGGATATCTTTTGGTCTGCCGGAGAAATTTTTCCAGAAAGTTGACGTTCATGTTCATGTGCCGGAGGGAGCAACGCCGAAAGATGGTCCTTCAGCCGGACTAGCTCTAACAACAGCTATTGTTTCGGCCTTTACTAAAATTCCTGTCAGACGTGATCTGGCTATGACGGGTGAAGTAACTTTAAGGGGGAGAGCTTTAGAAATTGGTGGATTTAAGGAGAAAGTTTTGGCAGCACACAGAGCTGGAGTAAAGATCGTTGTAGCTCCCGGCGATAACGAGAAAGATCTAGAAGATATTCCTGATTTTGTTCAAAAAGATCTAAAGTTTGTTTTTGTTAGACACGTTGATGAAGTTTTAGCTGTAGCTTTAACAAGGACTCCTCATCCAGTTACTCCAAAAAGAACACCAATGCATCCCCAACCAGCATTGGCATAGGTTCCTTCTTGACCCTTCGATAAACTCAGGGTAAACTATCGATTGTGGATCTCATTGTAAATAATGTAAACATGATTATTTGGGCTGCTGTAGGAGCAGCTTTATTATATGGCCTCTGGTTAATCATTGAAGTTTTAAGGCAACCTTCCGGTGATGAAAAGATGAGAGAAATTTCCTCTGCTATTCAAGAAGGGGCTGGAGCGTATCTCAAAAGACAATATACAGTAGTAGCAGGAGTGGCTGGAGTTTTAGGAGCAGCTATTTATTTTGGTTTGGGAGTAAATAGCGGGATTGGATTTTTAATTGGGGCATTTTTATCTGCCTTAGCTGGATTTATTGGAATGTCTATTGCAGTTCGGGCAAATGTCAGAGTAGCAGAAGCTGCTAAAACAGGTTTATCTGAGGCTTTTGGTTTGGCTTATAAAGGCGGGGCAGTTACTGGATTTTTAGTAGTTGGTTTAGCATTAGGAGCGGTTTGGGGATTTTATCAATATACTAATGGAGACTTGAAATCGTTAATATCTCTAGGTTTTGGAGGATCCTTAATTTCTGTTTTTGCCAGACTTGGAGGAGGAATTTTTACTAAAGGGGCAGATGTCGGAGCAGATTTGGTTGGAAAACTGGAAGCCGGAATTCCTGAAGATGATCCTAGAAACCCAGCAGTTATTGCGGACAATGTAGGGGATAATGTTGGTGATGATGCCGGGATGGCTGCAGACATTTTTGAAACTTATGTTGTAACTGCTATAGCCTCTATGATTTTAGGTCAGCTTCTATTCCCAGGTTTTGGAAATTCTGTTATTTATCCTTTGGTAATTTTATCAGCAGGAATTTTTGCTTCAATAATAGGTTCATTGTTTGTAAAATTAATCGGCAAAAATATAATG
>Ga0209542_10009675_pt1 | contig 17607 bp, 14 predicted proteins | sample RifCSPhighO2_01_FD_184028 | JGI IMG/M metagenome (GOLD analysis project Ga0209542, IMG submission 184028) | Soil microbial communities from Rifle, Colorado - Rifle CSP2_plank highO2_0.1 (SPAdes) (version 2) | ecosystem: Environmental > Terrestrial > Deep subsurface > Rock core/Sediment ...
TCTTTACACTTAATATAATATACATTTGTAGATTTCCACTCTGCAAACAATACATTATTTACACTAGGATTGCTATATATCATTTGTATTCCTTCTTCGAATACAAAATTACACGTGTTTAATGAATAAGCACATTCGGATTTTTCATCAGTTACAACCTTTAATGCATTTTCGCTCGTATCTTTGTAAACTCTTGTGATTCTAGGAGCTTCTTTATCTACTTTAATTGTAAATCCTGTTTGAGATTCAGCAGCATTTCCTCCAGCATCAATACATCTAAAGTGATAATTATATATCCCAGCAACAAGATCAAGCTCTTGTTTATGCTCAAATGAATTTGTTTCAAACATTGCAACAAATGTATCCTGCCCTCCGCTCGCAGAGAAGTAACAAATAGCTTCTCCTTCATTTGCTCCGTCATCTGTCTTTGCAGTTAAAGTAATAGGAACAACATCAGTGCTTCCAAATAATGTTCCATTTGGACCAACCTCTAATATATTAAGTGGCTCTGTTCCTCTTAATATAAGTTCTTTACTCTGAACATTTACGTTTCTTTCATTTTCTGTTTTTCCTGGCTGATCTTTACATCTAAAGTAAAATTTATTTTCAACTCTATTTTCTATTCCAGTCAAATCTCCCTTGCAGCTATAAGTTAAGTCTGCATTTATTTGGAATGTTTCAGTATTACAACTCATTATGTTTTCCATATCTTCAAATGCCTTATTTTGTCTACTCCATTTACAATCTGCAGGCTCATTTACAAATAGTTCTATAGGAACTTTATCTGCGTTATATTGGACTGCTCCTCCGTTTTCAATTGAAGTAGCCTGCATTATTGGAGGAGTTGTATCTGGCCCTTCATCTACGCAGAAGTTGAATACAAAGGCATCAACATTGAAGTTTCCGTTAGCGTCCTGACATCTTACAAATAAGCTAAATGTTCCATCATTTTGAATTAATGGAGAACCGCTAATTTCTTCTGGGCCTGGTAAAGCCATTGTTTGCGTATGATTTTGTCTAAAGAAGTTACTTTCTCCGAAGAAGAATTCCATAGTTTCAAATGTTTTATTTCTATCCCAATCAAGTTTACATTGAGCTGGTTCATTGGTTGTAATTCCAAATTCAAGTGGCGTGAATGCCTGCAAACATTCTTCTTTTGCTCCTTGTTTAACAATTTTGACTCCTCTATTTGGAGGCCTTATAGCATTGTCTGGAGTATAAATTAGTCCTTGGGGTTTTAATGCTTCTACCCACGGCTGAATAGTAGGACTAGTAACATCTTTAGGATTAATCCATACGCATTTTTCTTCTTCAGTTCCAGGATTTACAATTTCACATGCTTGTCCTAAAGATTTACATCTATATTCACTGCAAGGTCTAAATGGATCTTTATTACATTCTTCACATTTACTTCCTCCAGTGGGCGCTTCCCAAGGCAAACATTCAAACCTTACCATTTTTTTACTTTCTTTTTTATATGTGAAGATAAATATTGCTGCGACAACTCCAATTCCTGCAACGGCAGCGAATTGTTTTCCAGTTAATGGACCAAGGAATTTTCCACTCAATCCATTTCCTCCAATTTTACCGCTTGCAATGAGTCCCTTAACGCCTTGATAAGTCATTATTCCCCCAACTGCAGCCAGATTTAATGAATTTTGAAGATTTTTATCAAGTCCAAGTAATGGTCCAAATACTTGTAATCCAGCGGTTATAGCTCCAGCCCAGCTAATTCCTGTTGCTAATCTTCCCATTATGTTTCCCTTAACATCAAAACCAAAAGGGCCTATTCCAAGTTTTCCTGTGTATGTTCCTGTTGCAGCCCCTCCAGCTGCAGCAGTCCATGAATCAGTCGCACTTCCTCTTTCATATGATGAAAGTTCACCTTTATTGACAGCTATTAATTTTTTACTATCTCCACTTACCCAAAATTCTTCTCCTTTGATAAGATCTTTACCAGTTGCAAAAGTACTCTGTGATTGTGTAAATCCTGCACTTGTCAAAACTTTATTCATATCAGCTCCACTAGCTGCACTAAATGTTCCTCCTACTGAATCTTTAAAGTAAACTCCCTCTTTTCCAATCGCATAAGTTCCAGTTTGTCCATTAACCTTTATGTTGTCTAACACGTTAGCATCAATTCTTTTTCCATCGGCTAATACAATACTTTGCTGAGACAATGCAGTCGCACCCACAGTTTCTGCTGCTTTTTTCTCAACTTTTTCCGCTAAAGAACTCCCTGTATTCGTTCCCCCCCCTAAAGTTAAAGGTGGAGCTTCGATAGTTAAACTTTTTTCTTCAGGTTTAAAAAGTTCATTGGAAAATAAAAATCCATTAAAAGTAGCTAAAATTTTGCCAGCGCCTCCAGGATTAGCTTCAGGGCCATCATTTCCAGTTTTTACAACTGTTGAAATTACAGGTGTTTGAACAGGAAGTGTTGCTGGAACTACTACTCGGGCAGGCGCCACACTATCTTCAGAAGGCAAGCTTGCAGCGGTTTCTTCTCTTATAGTAATCTGATTTCCTGAAACAATCGCTCCGTCAAAAAGTGCCTGTCCAGCAACACCATCATTCCAATTTATAACCCCATTTTGAACCGTTCCAACTTCTTCATCAATTGCCCAACTATCTATCATAACAACTTGCCGTCCATTATCATTTGCAATATAATACTTAGACGCCTCTCCTTTTTCATTGGTAATATAATTTACATATTTATTTTCAAAAAAGTTATAATTATCTTCTCCCAGCGTATAAGTCGTCGCGCCCACAACTCTTATTTCCTGCCCAAGCAAAAACGCAACAGCAAAAGTCAAACAAATTAATAAAAAGACTTCTCCAAATGCAATTGTCTTTTTTGCTTTTATCCCTCTTTCTGTTTTATCCCTCTTTTTCATCATTTGTTTTTATTAATTTGTTAAAGTAAATTTCTGATCTTTAAGCTGCCCTATTCTTTTAGGATTGTTTGCATCTGTCAAATCCCAAACAATGAGATCAAATTCCAAATTATGTTTTCCTTTTTCTCTTATTTCTAATTGTCCATACGGCATAAAAAGTCTATCATTAAAATCAAAAACAGCACTATTTGGAGTAAGATCTCTTCCAACAGAAACTTTTCCATCAATTGTTTCAAATTGCTTGTCAGAACCTTTTAGAGGAGTTCCATCTTCATTATTAAAGTATGCAGCAAATTGTATTTTTCTTCCTTGTGCGTTCCATATTTTCACATTAGGGTTTATTGCCATTCCTCTAACTCCTACTTCAAGTGAATCATGTTCGAGGGCGAGATCTCTAATTGTAGCAATAGTATAGTCTGGAGCTTTTACTTCAAATCTATTTATACCAATAACTTTGGTCACTCCTGAATCTTCTACTGCCCAAAGAGCCTGATAAATTCCTGGATCAAGACTTAAGCTTCCATTTTTAGGATACTGTAATACTGAGATATTTTTAGGTATCGCTCCATCTGAGTTTACAATAACTTCATCTTTATGATTCAGCATTCTAAGATTAACTTTTTTACCTTCTTTACCCTCTATTTTTGCAACTAAAATGACAGACTCACCAAAATCAAAACTTTCCTTAATTCTTTTATACTCCCTAAACTCTCTAAAACTATTGAAGTTTTCATCGAAATAAGAATTACACGCAAAAAAACTATCTCCTTCCGGCCAATCGCTTACTTGTTGTGATGGCTGAATAGTTTTTTCCAAACCAGTTGCAGGAATAACTGTAACCTTAGTCGATTCAACAACAGTTCCATTAACAAAAAATGCGGCAGTATACTCTCCAGGAGACATAACCCCTGTTCTTAAATGAAATTTAGAAGCCATCCCATTTTCAGAACTTGGAACATTATATGAATTTTCCCCAAACAATTTAGAGCCTTTAAACAATTTTAATTGTAGATCATAGGCTTGTTTAAATTTAGTATCCCTAAAGACAATCATCATCTTTTCATTATCAGAGAAAATATCTTTTCTTCCGAGAAATTCTCTTTCATCAGCGATATTATCACTATTATAGTCGATCCATTCATTACAAACAAAAACCCTTGGTAATTTTTCTTCAGGTTGCTCAACTTGTCTCGGTTGATAAATTTGTTGTTGAGGCGTAGGCATATTATTATTTACATTTACTGTAACATTAGTAGGGTTATCTTTCTGATATCTTAATTTTAATAATTCAGTAAGTCTATCTTGTAATGCGTTTAACGTTGCTTGTTCTTTATTAATTTCAGAAGCAGAGAGGCTATCAAGGGCACCTCCAAGAAAAACACTTCCCGCAAAAGCCCCTGCTTGAGTAGTTTTTAGATGATCTTCTTTTTGCACTATCTGCTCTTTTACTCTAATAATCTCATCATCAATTTGATCGCCAAAAGTAATATTGCTTGATCCAACTAATAATGCAAGTCCACTTAAACCTGCTCCAATTCCTCTTAATATCCTATTTTTCATCATTTTACTTGTTTTCTCCTATTTTAGTTCTCAATAGTGGTTTTATAAGCTTTTCTAATTTCATTTTCCCCCTTTATATTTTTCAATTATTTTTTTATATCCGGCTCGGTATCCTGGCTGTCCGACCCAGTTTATGTTAGGACCGCAATCTCCTAGTGCTGTGCAAAGTTCTGCCTGTTTTTGTTCCCATGTTTCTGCTAAGCATTCACATCCAGATTTACATTTTGCATCTCCAAATAATCCTTTCTCAAATGTAACTATACAAATTGCATTTCCTTGAGCACATATCCCCTTTGCTTCCTCGCTCTCCCAGAATTTAAGTCCTGGAGTGTTCTTGGGAACACAAACGCCAGATTGAGTTCCATTTATGAATGCCACATTGAATTTTCCAGGCAGCCATAAACAATCTCTTCTATCGATATTTTCACAATCAAGTTGATCTCTTTGAGCAGTACAGTCTTGCCAACGATTTACTCTACATGCCGCTTGCGCAAATTCTCCTTGAGTAGTTTCTATTTTATCTTCAACACATTCTTCTTGCCTATAGTCTGCGCACGCTTCAACAACTTCCTCTCCATTTATACAAACGTGCTTATAGAAACGAGAGCCAACTGCATTTTTACCTTCGTCTATTGACCCTTCATCATCATATACACACCAGCTTTCTCCATGTTTGTACGATTGTCCATTACTTGTTTTTTTACAGTTCAAATCAGCACATATATTAGTTCCATAAGTTGGCCTAGATGTTTCGCTGCTTGCTTCTCTACAATAACTGCCTAAAAGATAATTACAATTTCCACATGCAGCAGAGTTTGGATTTGGACTGTTTGGATTACATGCTTCTGATTTATCTATAACATTACTCCAGTATGCTTTATCATTTACTTTAGAAGCATCATAAATATTTGCAGTATTTCCGCATGAATCAACAAAATATACTTCATCTTTTCCAGGAGCACAAATTGTATTTCTAGTCGGCCCGCAATTTGTGTCGAGTTCATCAGCAGAACATAATTTACTAGGGAAAAATTCTCCAAGTAATCCAGTTGAATTATCTCCTCCTCCAACCCCACCCTCACATTCAGCTTTTGTTGTAAATTTACAAGTTCTTTCAAATTCAAAGTCAAATACACACGCACCCTTTTGTTGATTTTGAACACTTAAAACACATTGCACTTCATCTTTAATTTGATTATTATAATTTGTTTTAAGTCCTAAGAATGAAGATAATTTCTTGCATCTTACTAGTGTAACGAATGCTGCCTGATCTCCTAGAACGCAACATCCTAATCCACACTGAGCTGGTTTTTCTTCGTTCCATATCCCTCCCTCAGCATTACAAACTAATTGAGGAGTATTGTCAGAGCAAGTTCCTTCGGTAGTATCATAACAAAATCCTTGTCTACAAAATGAAGTAGAAGTGCAGCTTGTAGGAACTTGTCTTGAATTGGCGGCACATTCGCTTGCAGGAACATCTTGGCAATAAAGTCCAGATTGTGTTTTTTCACAACATACTGTAGCATCTACGCTAGTAACTTGAGGATTAGAGTTAACGGCAGCAAGGGCAAAATTGCTTAATAGCACAATTCCAAATATCAAAACAATAAACATTCCATATTTTTTCATATTATATTTCATTTGTTTTACCTATTTTTTTAGATTTTTCAACATGTTTTTTTACCTTTTCAACAAAGTCCTTCGCAACATAAATATCTTTTGATATTTTCAGAACAGATTTTTCATCATTTTCATAATAATGATGTGCAAATAAATTTCTCTTTTCAATTACATTTTCAAGCTCTTTTGACAGTTTAGCATCAATGACTCCTAATTTGACAAGCCCAGAAAAACTATCCTTATATCTTGTAGGCATAGGAAGACTATTTTTAACTAATATCTCTTCAGCTAAATCAATAACTCTGTTCATTATTCCGAAAATTACCATGGCGCTCGCATGTATCTTTTCCATATTTGAAATATTTTTTTCATTTAGTCCAATAGATTTCAAATCTGAAAAGAATCTATTGGTATCATCAATAATTTTGTTTATCTTTTCTATATTGTACATTTGAACCTCTCAAAAAGAAATTTATTTAAATGTGGCTTAAAATCAATATATTCATTGACCGTATCTATTCTCAAATCATCAACAAAATTCCTGTCTTTTATTAATAATGCCTTGCCTTCCGTAAAAACCCTATATTTTATGGTAATAGGTAGTCTATGAAAGAAACTAACATCCAGGTTATCACTCGCAGGCAAAGTAGTTTCATATTCTTTATTTCGATCTTTTATTATAACACAAAGATCAATGTCGGATAATGGGTGTTGTTTACCAGAAGCATAACTCCCAAATAAATAAACCGCAACAACGTTTTCATCTTTTCCAATTTCTTCTGCTATTTCATTAACAGATTCTATTTTAGTTAATATTTCTCTTCTCATCTTAATCCATATCCCGGAGGCCATACAAGACTCCTTGAAGCAAATGTAAATGATTCCTTGCTTACAACGTTAGTTAATGTATAGATTGTACTTCCATCATCAACTTGCAATTTTTCTATTTTCAAGTTAGGATAATATTGCATATAAAGTGTTGTTTCAGAATCACCATAAGTAGATTCATAGTCAATTATGCTCTGTGCAGTTAATAATAATTCATACATTTCGCTTGGAATTTCAACTTCAAATCCTTTATATGTAGAAGTGCTTTCTTTCGTAATAGTCATGGGAGTCAAGAAATCTATTCTTATTTTGCTAGGAATAATTGAAACTTGAGACTCTACACTAGAGGAAGATACACTATATCCTCTTTTTTCATATTCGACTTTTAAGTTTCTCGCACAATTATTTGCTCTAGCTTCGAGGATTGAATTAAGTTCTTTTTCAAAATGATTTTTAATCATAGGTTGTTGAACAACACAAGTTTCATAATCTTTTGCAGTATAACACAAATATTTTATTTTAGTTCCTTCATGTAAAATAAATCCTTCAGGATTTATGTATCCTCCTTGTTTTGCTAATAGTTCAATATTGGAGTTTACTTCAGGTCCAATACATCCCTTTAAGTAAGAAACAGGAGAAAATTCTCCTCCAGTTATATTAGTTCTTAAATTAGGAACTAAAAATATTACAAGAATTGCAGCAACAATTATAATTGCAATAATAACATAAAGAGCTATCTGCCCCCTTTTTTGCATTACAAACATGATATGATTACCTAATTTTTGTTTATAATCCTTACGGCTTTCTACTATATATGTAGGTTTCATTTTTTAAACGCCTCCTCTTACAATTAAGTTACATGTTCCTGCCAAATTTCCATAAGTATCTTTACATTTTATATAATGCGTTAAGGTAGAATCAAAACTAGTAGAATGTGTCAACTGATTCCCAGACATTAAGGTAATGTTTCCATCGTCAAAATCAAAATTACATTTATTTCCCCTATTTACTCTTGATTCTGTTCCAACTGTAAATGCACATTCTGAATTTTCATTTGTTATAACTACCAAACTTCCTGATTGATCATAAACTCTTGTTACTATCGGAGGCTGAATATCTATATGAACGTTAAATTTCCCTAATTTTTCAGCCATATTTCCAGCATCATCAACACATTGAACGAATAAGTCATGTTCTCCTCCAAATAATTGCAAAACCACCGAATGATCTTTTACACCAGGTGGAATAAAAGCATCTCCAGTTAATACAAGGTAATCTGCAGCGATTGCATATTTACATGTAGAACTTCCATCAATCCCTCCAGAAGTTGAAACTTCCAGTTTAACAGATGCAGGTTCATTTCCAAAGATTAGTGTTTCATTGTCTGGCCTCATAGAATCTATCTTAAGATTACTTGCTGTTCTCTTATAACTAATAATATAACTCTGTGAATTTTTGTTTCTAGTTCTCTTTGTATTAAGTTCTATTGTTCTATTTGTTGAAACCTCATCAACAAAATCTTCTTCGTTGAAATCATTTATAGAGTCTCCATTGTCTTCATCTTCACTGCTTTCATCTAAAACAACATTTCCAGTAATTCCTCCACTAGTGTCTTGAGCTTCTCTGTCTGCTTGTTCTATCTCTGCTTCAGTAGGGCCATCTTCAACTATTATTCCACTATTTCCATTTCCAGTGTCTTCAATAAGCCATGGCTGATCTTTACATCTAACATAGAATTTGTTTTCTCCCTCTCCAATTGGCAATTCGCCCTGACACTTAAATCCTCGAAGTTCTTGATCATCAAATCCATTCGTACATAGCAAGTTATTTTCCATTTGGTCATAATCTTTATCTGTCTCGCTCCATCTGCATTCAGCAGGTTCATTTACATATACATCGACTTCTTGCTTTGTTGCATTGTAAGCAGTAAATTCTCTTGCTGGATCATGACTTATAATTATTGGAGCAGTTGAATCATCTCCAGGTTTAACACAGAAGTTTATAGTATATTCATTTACATTTTCATTTCCAGTTTTATCTCTGCATCTTACATATAAATTATATTCTGATCTTCTATTAGGATCAAATCCTGGTAGCCCTAAACTTTCTAAGTTAGGAACTGCAAATACTTGAGTATGATTAAATAAGAATAACGTCCTTCCTCCAAATTCAAATTCCATTTCTTCATATCTATTTGTATGTACTACATCGAATCTGCATTGTCCAGGTTCATTTAATGCTATCCCAAATGTCAATGGGCTACTTGCTTTAACACATTCCTCGCTCGTTGTTCCTTTGATAACTACTCCATTATCGCTCGCGCTTGTATACGCAAAACCCTCGCTCAATACAGATTGAAGAGGACTTATTCTAGGGGCAGCAGCATCATTAGGATTAATGTCTATACATAATTCATTTCCAGTTCCTTCGTTGATAAATCCACAAGTCTGTCCAAGCGCAGAACACGAATATGAAGAACAAGTTAGTCCGTCTTTTCCACATTGTTCACACTTCGCTCCTCCAAGCGGCGCTTGCCACGGACCACATGTGAATACAACTTTCTCTTTTTTCGTTTTTCCTATTCCAAATACAAATTTAAGAACAAGAAGAATAATTATTATCGCAACAGCAGCAATACACGCTCCAGGAATCGCGCATAGAGATCCGTAAGTTACAAAACTGTAACCTATCATTGCTCCAACAACTGCGCCAGCAGCAAGAAGAGCGTACGTCTCAAATGTTCCTAATCCCGCTCCAATTCCTAAGAATTTAATCATTAATGATGTTACAGCCAATCCAATTGCCGCACCCATCAGCGCTCCACCTAAAGAAATTGCACTAGGGTTAAGTCCAGGAACAATCGTTGGAGCTATACCAGCTAAACCAGAAGAGCCTGCGGATGCCGCTCCAGCTCCCCCGGCAATTCCTCCAGCAACACTTCCTGCACCAATTCCCCCTAAAAATCCACCAGCACCTAAACCAAGTCCACCGATAGCAAAAGGAGCAACATGCGCTAAAGCCAAAAGTCCGACACCAATAACCCCGCTAGTTACCAAAGCCATGTTAACTGCACCAGCACTCGCATCTGCTGGTTTCTTTGCATTTCCTAATCCATCAGGAATTCCAAGTTCTCCGTAGAATTTGCTTAGGTTTCCAGGCTCAGCGTATTTGCCTTTTATAACGTCTGCATATTTAACAAGACCTGTAAGATAAGCACTATTTAATTTAGGTGCTTTCTTCACATTATATCCATCAGTTGTTAAATCTCCAATGTAATTTGCGCTGGCGCCACAATCTCCTAGACTCATACACAAATCATTCATCTGCTGTGTAAATCCAGCTTTCTTACAATTACAATTTGCAACACATTTCCATCCAGATATTTTTTTAACATAAATCACTGTGCAAGTCTGACTTGCAAGAGAGCAAACGTTTTCTGCTCCTTCTCCGTTGTTTGTTAAATCAAATCCAGAAGGATATTTAGGCGCACAAATATTAAATTTAAAATTCTTATCTATATTTATTTCTTTTACAAAGCAATCAATATTGTTTGTGCATTTATCATCTCTAGTATTCTGTGCTTTCTTTAGTGCATCTCCTTTTTTTCCAGCAGTTTCAGTATTATAATTAAGACACTCTTGCCAACGATTTATTCTACATGCAGCACTACTAAAAGTTCCTCCAACAGATTTGTCAGTTTGTGCTTCGACGCAAATCTCGTTTCTATAATCAGCGCAAGGTTCAGTTCTTACTTCTCCATCTAAACATGTTTGTCTAAAATGTCTCGATCCAGGTGTATCTATTGATCTTAGCAGATTTCCGCTGCTTCCTTTTCCAATTCCTTTATCAACACCAATTGCACCTTGATATGAACACCAGCTTTCTCCATTTTCTCTTAATTTTTCATCTACATCTTTACATCTCAAATCTTTGCAAACAAATTGTTGACTTCCATCGGCTAATTTCTCACTTGCAGTTTTATCTCCGCAAGTACTTCCAATTAAATAATTGCAATTTCCGCATGTGTCTTGATTATTAAATGGATTGTTTGCACTCCCCAATTGACAGCTTTCAGTTTTAGGCAATACTTTCCCATCATTCCAGCTTTTTCCTTTATTTGCATCATAAATATTTTCTTTATTTCCGCAAGAATCAAACCAGTACACTTCATCAAGTCCCTCAACACATTTTGCCTCTTTCTGTCTTTCACAATTTGTCTTTAAATCCGAATTAGAACATAATAAACCAGAATAAAAGTCTCCTCCTATTTCCAAACATTGTGCTTTGGTTGTAAATTTGCATGTGTTTTCAAATTCTGACTCAAAAACACAAGCACCTTGTTCTTGTGTTTTTGCAAGCACAAGACATTGCAATTCGGTTGTTATTTCTGGTCTGAAATCTTTTTCTATTCCAAATAAGTCTGATTGTTTTTTGCATTGTCCAGGCGTTAAGAATTGAACATTATCTCCTAGAACGCAACATCCTCTTTTACATTGAGGAATATTATTTCCTAGTGGATCATCAAACCACTGTCCTTTATTACCTTCACATTTTTGTTTTGGACTTCCAGCAGAACAATATCCATCATTTGGATTGTAACAAGTGCCTATTTTACATTCAGAAACTTCATTAGGTGCTTTCGGAATACATGCTCCATCGCATTGTGCGTTACATTTCGTAACGTCAGACGCGCTTAATACAGGATATGCTTGGCAAACACTTCCATCTTTTGCTTTTACACAAGTGTATGATCCCAAATTTTCAGCAGCACTCACAAGTGTTTTTTCATTTAAAGCTAGTTTAATAATAAATTTGTAAATAGATAACGTTAATCCAATAAAGTCACTTTCTTTTTTAACAGGAATTCCCATGCTCAAATCATTAGTCTGTGATAAAATAAACGAAAAAGACAGAGTGAGACTTACAACTAATAACATCTCAAATAGACTAACACTTCTTATGTAATTAATCATCCTCTTTTTTTTCATTTAAATTCCTGGTGGTATTGCGCAACTCCTTATAGCTATATTCATTTCTTTATCCGAATATTTATCCTTTATTGTGTAGATCTTTGTCCCCTCACTAAATGCAAATTTTCTTATATCAAAGTTTGGATATAACACTTGATATCCTACATATTCAAAATAACAATATTTAGCTTCCTGATTGGCGATTTCTACAGCAACATTTACAAGATCATACAATGGACTTATTATCTGCACATCAAATCCATCAATTATTTGCGTGTTTCCTCTTTCTCTTATAGTCATTTTTCTATTTACTTTAAGATATACTCTATTGAATGCAAAGTCAAGATCTATTTCTTGGTTTGTTAATTCTATATCAGCGTTTCTCTTTTCAAGTTCGGTTCTTAATTCAGAGAAACACTGTTCAATTTTAGGATTTAAGTACGGAATTAAATCGTTTTCAATTTCATTTAATAACATAGGATGCTGATTTATACATGAAGCATAATTTCCTTTGTTTTGACATAAGTAATCAACCTTGATATTATTATAAAGTCTAAAGTTAGTTGGCTCCAAAAATCCTCCTTGAGGTAATATTATGTTAACAGCATCGTCAACGTGTTTTCTAACGCATTTTTCTATATACGATTGAGGATTGCTTTCTCTTTCATCTATTGTTGTTCTTGGCTCTCTATCAAGGAAGAAAAATAATAGCAGCGATCCAGCCAAAACTATGGCTATTATTACATATATCATTACTTGACCTTTTTTATTTATTTTTCTTATCATCTTTTTTTGCCTCCCAGAAATATTCTATTGCTTTTTCAACAATGTGCGACTTGTTCCTATAATCTCCAGACTTAAGAATATTATCCAGAATTTTATCCGTCTTGTCATCTATTGTTGCTGATATTCTTTTCTTCATATTACTAAGTAATATAAAATAATATGAAATCTCATTGAATATACTTTATATTATTCTGTAATATTTAGTCTTATTCCTATTTAAACCTTAATATTTATTATCTCACTAGCTGTAAAATAGTTCATGCCAGACAAATCAAAACTCGGCCTTGTCCAAGTTTTTTGGGGAAATGGAAAAGGAAAAACAACAAGCGCTCTTGGAACAGCTCTGCGCGCTTGTGGTAACGGATATAATGTTCATTTAGTTCAGTTCATGAAGAACGGTGCTGGAGATCATGAAATTGATTTTCCTGGAGAAATTAAAGCCCTAGAAAAATTTGACAATTTTTCATACAAACGTTTTGGAACAGGCAGCTGGATCATTGGCAAGCCGAATAAATCTCATATTGAAGCAGTAGAAGAAGCATTTTCATATCTTTCTTCATGTTTTTCCAAAGATTTTGATATTATAATTGCAGACGAATTGTTATATGCAGTTCATCTTGGTTTGTTAGATGAAAATAAAGTCATAGATTTAATTAAAGAAGTAAAATCAAAATATAAAAATAAAGAATTCATTCTTACTGGAAGTCATATAGCTTTTCCTAAAATATTTGAAATTGCGGACCTAGTAACAGAAATAAAAAAGATAAAACATCCATATGATTCTGGAATTATGGCAAGAAAGGGTATAGAGTATTAAACTTCTAAATTTGCGCATCCCATAACTTTATAAAAGAACTTTCTTCTAAATTATTATGGGAAGTTTTAGAGATCATAATAGAAATGGCAGTTTTAATAGAGGGCGCTCTGGCGGAGGTTCTGGAAGACGGTTTGGAGGAGGTTTTGGCGGAGGAAGAGATAGAGACGGAGGTAGAGGAGACAGAGGACCAGCACAAATGTACGATGTTGTTTGCAGCAAATGTGGAAAGAATTGTCAAGTTCCATTTAAACCAACAGGAAGCAAACCAGTTTTCTGTAGCGAGTGTTTTAGAGAAAATGAGGGTTCTACAAGCAGATTTAGTTCAAGAAATCAAAATGCATCTTCACAATCAGGATCTCAGGACTTAAGTGAAATCAATGCTAAACTGGATAAAATAATTAATATTTTACAACAATTAGAATTAGAACCAGCAGATGAGGAAGACGATGATTCAGAGAGCGAAGAGGATCAAGATGAAGAAACAGAAGAAGAGTTAGAAGAAGATGAAGAAGATGCCGACGAAGACGAAGAAGACGCATCAAAAAAAGACAAATAAATTAGGCATTGATAAATTTCTGTAAAATTAAAAAGCCAAACTTTAAAAGACCTCAATTTTTAATATTTCTATGGGAAAAATTAGCGTCTTGCAAATCAATCCAAAAACATTCGACAATTTAGAAGGATCTACGACAACATTTCAGTGTGAAAAGCAGTCAGTTGAAATTTTAGATGGTTTAATTAGCATGGATTGTAATCATAGATATTTCTTAACATAAGAAGAAATGGTAGATATCAAATGTCTTCTGGGCAACGGAATTTCGATGAACTCTTATATTCAACACATGATTTCTCCATTAAGAAGATACGTTCTTTCCGGTCCAAACGAAAGAATTAGAAATTTCACAAAAGTACTTTTAAGAGACGTAGATCCAAACTTTAGAGAAACACAATCAAACTTAGACATGTATTCAAAATCTTCTTTCCATATAGAAAATATTTTACAGCCCCACTTTGAATCACTTTATGTTTCAGGAGAATTAGTTTTAAAGCAACAAGACCATATAGGAGAAACTAGAGGAAGAGATGCGGCAAATTTAATTAAAAGAACAGTTAAACAATTTATTGCCTCCGGATTAAAAAGTTCAGGCAAATTTAATCCTCATTTAATACACGATGCAGGAGATAGCAAGATAAAATTGAGATTTGGTGATGAGGAAACAGCCGTAGCCTTTAGAAAAATTTATGATTTAATATAAAAAGCATGATGTGCCACTCCACCTTTAAAGGTGGAGTTTGAAAAGGTACTCATGCTTTGGATACTCAAGTTTCTTGACATAATTAAATTTCCAAAACATATTCTTTAACGCTTTCTTTTTTATCTGCAGTTATTTTTCTTAACATTTTTCCTTTTCTAACAGCAAGTTCTCTTATCCTAGCAGGGTCATTTAATCCTTTGGGCATTTCAATATCGGTTATTATAAGTTCATGCTCTATTTTTGCTTCTTTGCAATCTGGAGTATCCCAAAAGAGAAATTCTTTTACTTTTGGCCAATACTTAATATCTAAATCTAAGGAGCAAAATTTATCATCTATTTTTTCTTCATTTTTCCCCGGCTTAGGAAGACTTTTCTTTACTTTAAGAACAATTTCAGAATCATTGGTATCAACAAGATAAAAATAGGGATTCTCAAATTCTTTTAAAGTAGAGTTCATGACTTCGTAGGCAAACATGCCTCCTTTTTTCCTTCCATCTAATCCAGCGATCTTATCCTTGCTTAATACCTTTCCTGAAAAAGTAATTTCTTTATTTTCTCTAATAAACTTAACAAAATCATTTGCCCACTCAAAGCTTCCCCTTATTTTTATTTTGCTTCCTTTTGAGAAACTTATAAGAAATCTTCTTTTGTAATCTCCCTTACCAAACCTTATGAGATACCTCTTTGATTCAAAGTCCTGTTTTTTTTCAGTAATTTTTTTTAAAAAACTATCCATAAATGCTTTAGAAAGAATTCATTTATAAAGTTTTACAAAGCTCCGAAGTCTGTCTCCGGCTTATTAACATTTATAAATCAATCTACACACCAAAAGATGTGGAACTTAATGAAAAAGACATAAGAAAGATTATTGTTTTAGGAATGATGCTTATTTTGGCAGTATTAGTCTTTTTACTCGTTAAACCACTTCTGTTATCAATAGTAGGTGGTTTAATTTTAGCTTATGTTTTTTTCCCAATTTATAGAAGAATTCAGGATAAAATAAAATTAAGAAATTTATCTGCGGCATTAGTTACCTTAATAGCCCTTATGGTTATTTTTGTTCCATTATGGTTCATGATTCCAATTCTAATTCAACAATCTTTCCAGATTTTTGTTATGATCCAGAATTTGAATGTTGCAGAATTTCTTCATAAAATTTTGCCAAACCTAAGCGATCAATTTATAGTACAATTAAGTGTAACTTTCGATACATTTGTAAGTAAATTGACTTCAGGCGGCCTAAATTCTCTTGCAAATACTCTTTTGGATTTTCCCAAGTTTTTACTTCAGGCATTTATCATAGGTTTCGTTTTTTTCTTCACTCTCAGAGATTCTGATCACTTAAGAAATTTTGTTTCTGAAATTTCCCCATTTGACAAACTCCAAGAAGTCGCTTTGACTCAAAAATTTAAGAATTTAACAGATTCTATTATTTATGGCCAAATAGTAGTGGGATTAATACAGGGTATCTTTGCAGGCCTTGGTTTCATTATTTTCGGAGTTCCAAATGCACTATTTTTGACATCTTTAGCCATTATGTTTGCTATAATACCTATAGTGGGTCCTGGATTAATTTGGATTCCTTTAGTTGTATTTATGTTTGCAGCAGATGGAAATTCGGCACTCGCCTTCGGATTTTTGCTTTATAATCTTCTTATAGTTTCTACAATAGATAATGTTGTAAGAACTTATCTAGTTTCAAGAAGGGCAGATGTACCAGTAATAATAATTTTCATTGGAATGATAGGCGGTTTGTTTATTTTCGGAATTTTAGGTTTAATTTTAGGCCCTATTATTTTAACATATTTCCTTGTATTTTTGAAAGCCTATAAAGAAAAGACTTTGGAAAGCCTATTCAAAAAATAAACAAGGCAAGATTTTTATATAGGCTTACGGTTTAAATTTCATGATAAAAAGAAAGCCACTTGTTGATGAACTAGTTGAATATGTTAAGAACAATCTAAAAAAAGGTTATACAAAAGATTCGTTAAGATGGGCTTTAGTAGGCCAGGGTTATTCTAAACTAGAAGTTGAGCGTGCATTAAAAATTGTCGATCAAAAATTAGCAGAAGAAGCTCCAGTTCTTAAAACAAAACCAGATATAAAATATGAAGTTGTTGAACCAAAAGAATATGCCACAAAGCCTTGGTGGAAAAAGATTTTAGGAATTTAAACACCACATAATTATAATATCCAAATTTTATTTAAATTTATGGATTTAGTAACCTATACAGAAATGCTTCTTCCAGAAAAAAAAGAGAACAAGTACAACATCCTAAAGAAGCACAATTGCAAAGAAGCAATCATTAAAGACTTTATGAAAAGTGAAGGTAATTAGATAAGGGGAACATTTATCTTTTTACCGAAAAACTTTGAAGAATATTTATTCATGTCTCCAGATTTAGACATTACAAATCTTACGCAAGAACAAATTAGAAAAGAATCTTCAAAATTATGTCAAGGAACTTGACAGAAAACTCCACACTTTAGTGTGGAGTAGTTCCTTGAGCACAAGAAAATCTTATGGATTTTCTGTGCCGAGAAATCCATAAAAGATTTCTCTAGCATCCAAAGCATAAGTGCCTTTTCAAACCACGGCTTAAAAGCCGTGGTGGCACATTGTGCTTTTGATATTACTCTTTTTTAGATAAAATTGCCATAAGATCAGACCCTCCGGCATCAGCAAGACAAATAAGTCTCATGGAGAAGCTTCAGGAATTATCTAGGAAGAAATGAGAAAAACGCCCACGCCCGGAATCGAACCGGGAAATCCCGAAGGAAAACGGTTTGCTTGGTTAAACCCTCAAGACCGCCGGAGTACCATTGTCCCACGTGGGCATTTGTGACATAATAAATCTTTTTTCTGCTTATTT
>Ga0209542_10009676_pt1 | contig 17605 bp, 17 predicted proteins | sample RifCSPhighO2_01_FD_184028 | JGI IMG/M metagenome (GOLD analysis project Ga0209542, IMG submission 184028) | Soil microbial communities from Rifle, Colorado - Rifle CSP2_plank highO2_0.1 (SPAdes) (version 2) | ecosystem: Environmental > Terrestrial > Deep subsurface > Rock core/Sediment ...
GAGAAATACAACAAAAAATATTAAGATTAGAAAAACCAAAACCGTTTTCTTAATCACAGATTTATTATGATCATAAACCTTTAAGGTTGTCAACCCCTCCGCCAGTTGGCGGATTAATCGGGATCAAGTTTTCAAAACTTGATACTAAATACTTAATACCCTATACTGAATACTATTATATGACTGCAACAGGACACGCAATAATAGGAACGGTGATTGCGGTTAAAATCGGAAATCCTGCTCTTGCAGTTCCAATTGCCATTGCCTCTCATATTGCAGCAGATGCTTTTCCTCATTGGGATGAAGGAACAAATGGAGAGAAAAAAAGCAAAGAAAGGGTCATTAAGGAAGCTGTATTTGATGTGCTATTAGGATTTGTAATTTCCTATTTAATAATATTTGTTCTCTTCCCGCAAACCAATCTTTTATATGTCTTTTTGATAATACTCGTTGCTCAATCTCTTGATTGGATTACGGCTCCTTACTATTTTTTTGGAATAAAGTCCTTTAAGATTTTCTACAATTTCCAGAAAATGTTTGATAATAGAATGGATAAGCCATGGGGAATAATAAATCAAGTAGCAATTCTTGCTCTGATAGTTATCCTCGCTAAGATTTTTTAATATCCTCTATTTTCTCCCGCTGATAGTTTTCAAACGGGATTTCACTTCGCTCAACATGTAGCAAAAATATAATTTATTTTGTTTGCGAGGATTGATTTTTCTTAATATTTTCCAATTTCCACGCGGCGAAATCACATTTTGGGTAGTTTGAGCAACCATAGAATTTGTGGCCTTTTCGAGTTCTTCTGAGTATAATTTGTCCCCCCTTGCTTTCCCGCCAGGCAGAGCCATCCTTCTGGACAGAGTCCATCTGGACGGCGTCTGGGCGGCGCCCGCATTTAGGACATGGAACTCCGACTTCCTCAAGATAAGGTTTTGTAAAGTCGCACTTTGGAAATGTACTGCAGGATAAAAATTTTCCAAATTTTCCAATTCTAATTACCAGTTTTGAACCGCACTTAGGACAGGCCTCGTCTGTCTCTTCCGTCTCTATCTTTACCCTTTGCGCGCTTTTGACGTCTTCGAGTTTTTGCGCAAGCTCCCCATAAAATTTTTCAATAACAGGAACCCATTCCTTTTTTTCGTTTGCAACTGCATCAAGTTCATCTTCCATTTGGGCCGTAAAAGGCACATCATCTATAGAAGAAAAGTTTTCTACCAAAAAATCATTCACAGCGATCCCTACATGTGTTGGAACAAATCTTCCTTCTTGTCTTTCTATATATCTTCGCCCCTCAATCGTTGAAATAATATTGGCATATGTTGAAGGTCTTCCAATCCCTTTTTCTTCCAAAGCACCAACCAAAGATGCATCATTATATCGCGGGGGCGGAGTTGTCTCATGTTCGATTTTAAAAATTTCTCTGAAACTTATTTTTTCGTTTGCCTTAAAATCCGGTAAAAGATTGTCGTTTAAAGCTTGTGGCGTAGTTCTTAGAAAACCGTCGAAGAGTAAAACCGATCCGCTTGCCTTAAATAAATAACTGCTGACTTCTGGCTTCTCACTGCTAATTTTTGAATCGTTAGAAGTTAGTTGTTGTCCGTTAGAAACTACAACTACAGTTGTTGACTCAATGACCGCATCGCTCATTTGAGAGGCTAATGCCCTTCTCCAAATCAACTCATACAATTTGCCGTGATCTCTTCCCAACTCACTGCTGATTGCTGACTGCTGATTGCTGGTATTTGTTGGTCTGATCGCCTCATGTGCTTCTTGTGCCAATTTTTGTTTGGTCTTGTAGAATCTTGGCTTCTCTGGAAGATATTTATCGCCGTATTCTTTCTTAATATAATTTCGCAGTGCAAAAGTTGCGCTTTGCGCAATAACTACCGAATCTGTTCGGTGATAAGTTATAAAACCTTCTTCGTATAGTTTTTGAGCCAGAGTCATTGTGCGTTTTCCCGAAAAATTCAGTCTTCTTGATGCCTCCTGCTGAAGAGTTGATGTGGTAAAAGGCGGATAAGGACTTCGCCGGGTTTCTTTTTTTAAAACGTCTGATACTGCAAAGTCTTTTTTATTAAGATCATCTACAACTTCTTTTGCCCCTTGTTCGCTGTCCAATATTGATTTTGTAACTCTGTACTGCCCATCATAAAGCTCCAAAACTTGCTGCGTCTCAATCTTCCCTCCGTTTATCTCTACAAGTTCAAATTCTATATCCTTATCTTTTAAATAAATCACCGAAATAGTCCAGTATTTTTCTTTTTTGAATTTTTCTATTTCCCGCTCCCTTTCTACAATTAATCGAAGTGCAACCGACTGAACCCTTCCTGCAGAAAGTCCTCTTCGCACTTTTTGCCATAAGACAGGCGACAATTTATAGCCGACTAATCGGTCTAAAACCCTTCGGGCAGTCTGAGCATCAACCAAATCCGAATCTATATCCCGGGGATTTTTGAGAGCTTCCTCAACTGCCTCTTTTGTTATTTCGTGAAAAACAATCCTTTTGAATTTTTTATCGTTCCCTTTTCCTAAAATTTCTTTAATGTGCGAGGCGATGGCCTCCCCTTCCCTATCCGGATCGGTTGCTAAAATAATGGAATCTGCCTTTTTTCCTGATTCTTTTAAATCAGAGATTATCATTTTCTTTTCGAAAACTAACTCATAAGCAGGTAAGAATCCATGATCAACATCCACCCCGAGCTTGCTTTTTGGCAAATCCATTAGGTGCCCCATAGAAGCTTTTATTTCGTAATCTTTTGTTAAAAATTTTCCTATTGTCCTCGCCTTTGTGGGAGACTCGACGATAACTAATTTTTTCATAATCGATTTAGACAGTATATTTTAAATTGTACAGATCTTGTCAAGAGGTAATCGCAAAAATTCCTGATTCTAAACTCTTTACAAGCCCTTTTATTTCCATTATCGAAAGTAAGCTTCCGATCTTTGAAGAACTAAATTGCGATCTTCTTACAATTTCATCAAAATGCAAAGACTCATTTTCCAAAATCTTTAAAATCTCCTCCTCTTCTTTTGTACCTTTCTTTCTCCTCTCTTTCTCGTCCCCAATTTTCAATTTTCCGTTGTCAATTTTCAATTCTACCAGAATATCTTCTGCCGATGTAACGAGCTTTGCTCCTTTTTGAATTAACTTAAATGGACCTTTGGAAAGAGAAGAAGTAATAGGACCGGGAACTGCGAAAATCCGACGATTAAAGCTTAAGGCGTAATTTGCAGTGATTAATGAACCCGAGTCTTCTCCTCCTTCTGTTACTAAAATGCCGAGAGAAAGTCCTGCAATTATCCTATTTCGCGCAGGAAACGAACCCTTTGTCGGCGGATGGGAAAGAGAAAGTTCCGAAACTATCGCACCGCCTTCTTCTATAATTCGCTTATACAAACTTAGATTTTCCGAAGGATTACAGCAGTCAACTCCGCATCCTAAAACCGCGACTGTTTTTCCATTTGAGTCAAGCGTTGTTTTGTGAGAAATCCCATCAACTCCCATCGCAAGTCCCGATACTATCGTAAAACCTGCGTGAACCAAGTCCTGAGTAAAAATTGCGGTAACTTCCCTTCCATAATGTGTTGTTCTTCTGGCTCCGACGACCGCAAAAGATATTGAGCTGAGAATTTTAGAGTTTCCTTTTCCGTACAAAACAAAAGGCGGGTTTTTTATTTTAGACAGAAGAGTTGGATAATCTTTATCTTTGAGAGTTAAAAACCAAACATTTTCTTTCTTAAGACTTTTAAGATAATTTTCTATTGAAAACTTGCTTCGAAAATCAAGAAACTTTGATCCCAGATTTTCTCCAAGAATTTTTAGGATTTTACTATCTGATCCTTCCCAGGCTTTTTTGGCAGTGCCGAATTCTTCTAGAATTTTTTTAAACTTAAACGGCCCGATACCTGAAAAAACCGAAAACCCCAGCCAATAATCCCTCTCACCCATATTATTTGTTCTTAAAATACTCTTCTAAAATTTTTTTGGCAATTGGGGCGGCAACATTTGACCCCTCTCCGCTTTCCTCCGAAATAACTGTTACTACTATCTGCGGATTATAGGCAGGCGCAAAAAGAGTAACCCATGCATGAGGCAAAGTATTTTCTCCTCCGTGCTGTGCCGTTCCTGTTTTACAGGCTATCGAAACTCTCCGATAATCTTTAAAATCCGCTGAAGTGGTCGATTGCGGCGCTTCAAGAAAATTTTTCCCATCAATTTTTAACTTTGAATTTTTCACTGTAAACTGGAATAATGGCCAAGCAACCCCGCCCGGACTACAAGACTCTATCATCCCTTCACGAATAAGTCTGATGCTTTTTTCATCCAACAGTTTCTTTTTAATTGGAGCCTTATCTTTTGCGTCTATAGAATTTTTCATAAGTCTTGGTTTGTAAATTGATCCCCCATTTGCTATAACTTGAGTCCAAGTATTCACCTGAAGGGGAGTGGAAAGAACATACCCCTGCCCGATTCCATAATGATATGTATCTCCTAAAAACCATGGTTCCCCGATATTTTTTTCTTTCCACTGCGTGGTTGGGATAAGTCCTTTGGCCTCTCCCGCAATATCTATTCCCAGTTTTTGCCCCAAACCAAAATTCATTGCTGTTTGAGAAATCTTATTAACGCCAATCTTTTCGGCGAGTTTATAGAAAAAAATATCGTTGGATCTTTTAATTCCCCCAACTACATTAAGCATTCCGTCTGTTTTTCCATATTGAGTAAAATACCAGTTCGAAAAAGAAAAATCACCCACATGAATCGTCCCTCTATCCTCTACCTCAAAGTTTTCATCGATTATTTTATTGCTAAGACCGGATGCCGCAACAACTAGTTTGAATGTGGATCCAGGCGGATAAACTCCGGAAATTGCGCGGTTCAAAAGAGGCTGATTCTTATCATCTCCCAAAATAGCTTCTGCCGACAGGTAACTGCTCTGTGATGACGGTTTATAATTCTGTCCCAGTGTAAAAAGATTGGGATCAAAAGATGGCTTGGAGATAAGAGCAAGAACTTCTCCATCAGGTGTTGTAGCAACTACGGCGCCTCTTTTTACGTCTTTTGTTGCTTCAAAAGCAGCCTTTTGCAAAGAAAGATCAAGCGTAACGGTTACATTATTTCCCGAAGATGGATCGGTTTGTCCTAGCTTTCTAACGATTTGTCCTAAGCTATTTATCTCAACAAGTTGCTTTCCGTCAAGCCCTTTTAAAATTTCTTCGTATTCCTGTTCTATTCCCATTTTTCCTATTAAATCTCCTCCATTGTAATTGGAAAATCTTGCCTCTTTCAGCTCATCTTGGGAGATTTGTCCAATGTAACCTAAAACGTGCGAGAAGACTTCTTTATAAGGGTAGGATCTTAAAGAATCAACTTCTAAATCTTTTTTACCTTGAGCAATAAGTGACAAAGCTTGATTGTTATCTATTATTTTTGTTTTACCTCCGCCAGCTGGCCCCGATTCAATCGGGGCTGGCGGATTTTGCCGAAAACCGGGAACATTATAAACAAGAGGGCTGCCGTTTCTGTCTAAAATTACTCCGCGTGGCGCATAAATTGTTATTGTTCTTATTCGATTGCCGTCTGAGAGTTTTCTAAAATCTGAGCCTTGAAGAATTTGAACGTAAAAAAGCCGCGCAAGAATACTGATTATTGCTAAAAAAAGAATAATTGGGAGAAAAACATCCCGCATTTGGTATTGTTTTCTATAATAATGACCTCCTCCCCGAATTTTTTCAGTAGATATGAAATCCGGAAAAGCTACTCCTGTTTTAACCTTCATTAAAACCTATACTTTCTTTTATATTAATTTTATTAAAAAGAACCAAAAGGAAAAACGATAAAGTGCTTACAACTGCACTGATTATTGCTTGAATAAAAATGTTTGAAGTATGACCGATGACAATAAAATAAATTAAACTTCCAATAAACGAGGCTAAAAAAACAAAAGGGAAAGTTTGAATATCAAATTTTTTATCGTAAAGAAGAACTACAAATAAAAGGATTACAAGAAAAATGCTTGTCCCGCCCAAGGGATTAAGAAGAAGAACATCAAGCACAAGCCCTGCTAAAAAAGCCATGGGAAAAATCCAGGTTTTTTTTGCAACAACCGCGGCGTTTAAAAAAAATAAAATAACCAAAGGCAAAGTTGTTACAGAAGATTGAAGAACTATCGATGTTAAAATTAAAATCACAAAAAGCCACATCTTAATAACGAATTACAAATACGGTTGAGAGACTCGAGAAGTCTAAAAGACTAACGACTTCTCCTTTTTGGAACAAATTGCTCGGTTTTTTCGCAACAGAAATTAATTTACCTAAAATTAAATCAGGCGGAAGTCCTATTCCTTTTATGTCTTGATCGCCTTTTGTAAGAATAACATCTGATACTTTAACATCATCGGATTGTAAAACATTATCCAAAATCATCTTTTTCTCCCCATCTCCTCTAACAACGCCTGGAATCTGAGTCCGAAGGGTTTTAACGGTAGAAGAAAAAGAAGGACTGGTAACAAGATCAACTTTTGAAAAATAAAGATTTGATTCTACGATTTTACCAACCAAATTATCTTTGTAGATTACCGCATTCCCTACTTTAACATTATCCTGCGTACCTTTATCTATAATAAAACTTTGCGGAGCGGAAACTCCCGGAATAAAACTCGGCGCGCCAACTATTTTTGCCACAAGTAAGTTTTGAGACCGAATAGATGTTGTGGCAAATTGATCGGAAAGGGCAGAATTTTCTTTTTGCAAGATATTCTGATTGACAATTTTTTTTATAAGCTCTCTGTTTTCGTTCTCAAGTTTTTTTACTTTAGAATCATCTGCTTTTGAAAGAAAATTAAATGAAGAATAAGTGATGCTTTGAAGAGGAGAAAGTGCTTTTTGCAAAATCGAAGCAGGAAAAGATAAGAAACCTGATTTTGAAAGGGTAAAAATTATGACTGCAAAAATTAAAAAAAACAAGAATATTGAGGTAAAATTTTCCTTTTTTGCCATATTGTCAATTTTAAACTCTTTGCCCAAATCTTACAAGAATTAAAAAACCGAAGTTATCTTTTTGGAGACATGAGTGGCTTATCAAAAATTTCTCCTACTGGAGAGGAATTGGGCTGAACTGTTAAAAGTGTTATCTTCTTGCGGGTTGCTACAGGGTAAATTTCCTCGTCTTTTCCTTTTTCCAAAAATCTGGCAAAAAGCCGATCTGCGAGCCAAGTGTCACTCCCATCAGATCCGGTTCTCCAAAACGAATTCTCAGAATACGAATAGCTTGTTGTAGCAAGATCATATAAAGTGCCTAGAGTCAAACGCTCTAGGGAAATAGCAAAATCCGGAAAAGTTAAAGTATATGTTCCATTATAATGCCAATAATTTTGAGGATCTAAGCCGTAAGGAAGAAATCCACTTGAATTTTGATAATCTCGATCATACCTTCTTTGGAAATCATTCCTGCCACTATCTCTTCTAGTAGTCCGATAACCGAATGGTCTGTGCGTTTGATAAAAACCATCTATGCGATCAATCCGCTTTTCATCAAATTCCATCGAAGTTAAAAGTCTTATCAGTGGCAAATCCCTGCCCCTTCGATCAGCAGGAGCTCCGAATACAGCAAACTTTTCACCTGGAGATATATGACGCATTGCATCCAAAAGACTTTCAATATAAACAGGAGCTTGTTGGTGAACAGTACGCCCAATTTCTAAAGAATAAGCGTCACGGTCTGCTCTTAAAAGATCAGCCCAACTTTTCCTTTGTATTCTTAAATCTTCTCCTACTATATCAAATAGTTGCGTAAGAAAATTTTGGTTTGTAGCGAATGACGACGCTTCTGTTGCAACGAAACCTTGTTGATCTGATACAGTGCCCAATTTAAAAGAACTGCCATTAAATTCTATTTTTACTTTGGGTTTTGAAAAAGGGTCTCGAGTGCCTTTCCCAATACGTATCTCTTCTCTGGGCGAATATGGTTCTTTAGAAATAGACGCAGAAACTTTTAATGGCTCACCACTGCCTAAGTGAAAAGCTTCAATAGCTCGTTGAACAAGCGGCAAAGCAAAGCCACGATCTGCTCTCTCTACTAGAAGCGACGATAATGTAGCTGAAGTATAGTTGATCCATCTTGTAGATTCTAGAAATCTAGGAGCTAGGGTTACAATCTCCTCAAAAGCTGCTTTTGTTCTACCTCTCTCTTCAGCTACTTCTGTTGGCACTCTCCTAAATCTTTCTTTTATTGCGCCGGGACCCATAATATAGCTACCTTTATCTTTCTGGACAGATTTTGATAATATAAACCTTTCCGATTTAAAAATCAAGTAGTTTTATGGGTCACTAGTTGCTAATTGCCAGTGGCTAATTGCTAATGGTTATTTTAATCCGCCGATGACTTTGACTCCTCTCTTTTATCGCAATTAAAGAAATGATTCGCCAATCCGCACGTTAAATGCATGAAGGATTAAACGAGTGCAACAGGGAGAACCCGCATTTATAGCGGAGAGGGTGTTATCTCTCGTTAAGCGAGCTTAATCTGAAAAGCATGAAACAAGGCTTGGCGAGAGCTTTTGCTTCTTTTCTCGGAGAAAAGAAGAAGAAAAAGTTATAGTGTTTCATGGAGATTCTTCACTACGTTCAGAATGACAAGAAAGTCTTATTTCAACCCACCTATGACTTTGACCCTTTGAAGAAGTACCGCGTCTTCCAAAACTTTTCCTGTTCCTCTCACCACTGTTGTTAAAGGATCTTCGGATTTTATTACAGAAATATGAGTTCTCTCCACAATGGTTTTATCTATTCCGGGCAACATCGAACCGCCGCCGGTTAAGAGAATTCCGTGTTCTAAAATGTCGGATGTTAGTTCGGGCGGTGCTTCTTCTAGAACTTCGGAAATCCCCTCGATTATTTCGGATATAACCGGAGCCAAAGCCTCTCTTATCTCAATTTCCGTAACTCTTAGACTTTTCGGAAGACCCGTTTCGATATCACGTCCCCGAACCACCGCAACTCTATCCTTCTGAGAGTTGAGAGTTGACCCCGATTCAATCGGGGTTGAGAGTTGAGAGTTGAGAATTTCTTTTTCATCCTTATTTTTCAACTTTCCATTCTCGCCCTGAGCTTGCCGAATGGGTTCATTTTTCAATTTTGTTTTAGTTTCGTATGTGCTTCCTATTTTTATTTTAAGCTCTTCTGCGGTCCTTTCTCCTAAAAGAAGACCATGTCTAAGCCTTATGTAATGCATGATTGCCCTATCCATCTCATCTCCGGCGCAAAGAAGAGACTTGCTTACTACTATTCCGCCCAAGGAAATTATTGCAATCTCGGTTGTTCCTCCTCCTATATCAACTATCATGGCTCCGGTTGGCGAAAAAACAGAAACTCCCTCTCCGATTGCCGCTGCCATCGGCTCTTCGATAAGAAATGCTTCTCGTGCTCCCGCAGACAACGCCGCTTCCCAAACGGAACGCCTTTGAACTTCGGTAACTGCAGAGGGAATTCCAATAACTACCTTGGGTCTTGACCATGCAACAGGAAAAATATTGCCTACCTCATGGATCGACTGAATGTAGTAGGAAATCATGCTGGATGTTGCGTCAAAATCCGCAATAACTCCTCCCCGCAGGGGCCGCACTGTGGAAATTGTTGCAGGAGTTTTGCCGACCATTTTTTTGGCTTCTGAACCTATTGCAATAACTTTTTTTGTTTTTTTATGCATTGCAACAACCGAAGGTTCCCTTATAACAATTCCTTTTCCCCTTACCCAGACCAAGGTATTTGAAGTACCCAAATCTATTCCGATATCATGAGAAAGAAGGCCAAAAAATTTATCAAACATAAAATCAGCAACTAGTAACTAGTGGCTATTAGCTATTATTCATGATAACATCTTGCTCAAAGTTTTCCAATATGCTACTCTTAAAAAGTTTACTTTTGAATTGATTTGATGAAATTAATCAACATATGCAATAAGGTAATTGAGTTTTCTTTCTACGCCATCTTTCTGCTCATTCCCCTGGCGATTGCAGGAGATACCTCTGAACTTTTTGAATTTAACAAGATGTGGCTTGCTTTTTCTCTTGGCATAATTATTGCAGTTTCTTGGATTATTAAATCAATAGTTAAAAAAGAATTTCGGATCCAAAAAACTCCTCTTGATGTCCCAATCCTTCTTTTTCTCCTCTCGCAACTTTTATCCACGATCTTCTCCTGGGACCGCCATATTTCTGTTTGGGGATATTATTCAAGATTTAACGGAGGGCTGCTTTCGATAATTTTGTATATATTTTTATACTATGCATTTGTAAGCAATATCATTAACAAGGACGACGGAATTTTTAAAACTCCCACAGATGCGGTAAAAAGATTCCTGAATTTAAGCATAATAACCGGCGTTATAGTCTCCTTGTGGGGAATTCCCTCGCATTTTGGCTATGATCCGACTTGCTTAGTCTTTAGGGGAAATCTGGATGTTTCATGCTGGGCGGCCGACTTTCAGCCAAGAATAAGAATATTCTCAACACTAGGACAGCCGGATTGGCTGGCAGCATACCTTTCAATACTTTTGCCTGTCTCAATCGCACTTTTTCTGGAGAACTTTAACTTAAAAGAAAAATTAAAATTAAACAGGACCGCTATTTTTTATTTCGCCGCTTCCCTCCTTTTCTACGTAGATCTTCTTTACGCAAGATCACGGTCTGCAATAATTGCTGTGGGAATTTCGTTGAGCTTGCTTTTTATTACTTACTTTTACCTTAAAAGGAAAGAGTTTAAAATTATTAATTTTGCCGCTCCAATAATTATTGTTCTTTTGATTACTTTCTTTATTGGTCTTCCCTTCTCCTTTTTAAGCAAATTTTCTTATTCGGAAGTAAAAAATAGAATAAGCCCGCCGCCGCCTGCCAAAACACAAACAAAAACAGAAAAACCTGCTCCTGCGCATGTGGGAGAACTCGGCGGAACAGACTCGGGAAAAATAAGGCTTTTAGTTTGGAAGGGCGCAATTGAAGCATGGAAAAATAATCCAATCTTCGGAACAGGAGTAGAAACGTTTGCCTTTGCCTACTATAAATATAAAAGTCCCGCCCATAATTTAACTTCGGAATGGAATTTTCTTTATAACAAAGCGCACAATGAATTTTTAAATTATCTGACAACAACAGGCACTTTTGGAACTCTAGCTTATCTTTTTATGATGGGTTGGTTTTTATACTTATCAACCAAGAAGCTTTTGACAAAAATTAGAAAGAAAGAGCATGAAAACCTTTTACTTCCTCTCAGCCTTATCGCAGGCTACATTGCTATTCTTATTACAAATTTTTTCGGTTTTTCCGTTGTAATAGTCAACATTTATCTTTTTATTATTCCCGCATTCGTTTTGGTTTTAGAAAATATGATTAACCACGAACGGGAATTTTTTCTCTTCAGAAACTCCCAGCCCCGATTGACCCCGATTGAATCGGGGTTGAATCGGGGTCAACTCTCGTCTTTCCAATGGATGGGAGCTATTGTTACAGTCGTCATAGGTTTTTACTTTTTATTTACTCTCCTATCTTACTGGAACGCGGACAAGGCATATGCTTATGGATCTAATTTAGATCGAGTCGGTCTTTATCAGGATGCATACCCTTATCTTCATAAAGCAGTCCTCAAACGAGGAAATGAGCCGGTCTTCAGAGACGAAATGGCAATAAATGATGCGGTTTTGGCAACCCAGCTTTTAAGCCAAAAGAATGTGCAAAATGCAACGGATTCGGCAACAACTGCATCAACACTAATCAAGGAAGCAATAACAACAAGTAATGATCTTGTTTCTTCTTACCCGAATAATTTTGTATTTTGGAAAACAAGAATTAGAATTTTTTATACCCTCGCACAGATAGATCCGCAGTTTCTTCCATCGGCTCTTGAGGCTGTAAGAAAAGCGGCAGAGCTTTCGCCAAATGACGCAAGTATTATTTATAATTTGGGGGTAATTGAGGGACAGAGCGGAAATATAGGAAAGGCAATCGAGGCTTTAGAAAAAGCTGTTGCCCTTAAACCGGATTATAAAGATGCGCATTATGCCTTAGGTCTTTTTTACAATCAGGCGGCAATGGACAAAAATGGAAATGTAATAAAAAGAGAGTTTTTAGATAAAGCAATTGGACAGATGAAATATATTCTAACTTACATCAGCTCTTCCGATACCGGCGCAAAGGAAGCTCTCAAGACTCTCGAGAAAAAATAAACCCCTTGTCAAAGCCTTATAAACCACGATTGTGCAAAGCTGTATTGACTTAGTTGACTTTAAGTATTAAAATTATTATCCTTATTATATTATGAGTGCGATTGATGTTAAGGCTGAATTAAAACAATATAAAAAGGGGTGGGTTGCTCTTAATCCCGAAAATAAAGTGATTGAACATGCAATGAGCTTTGAATCAATCTGCAGTAGAGTTAATAAATATAAAGACAAAAAAAATCTTTTAATTATCCCCGCATCAGATAACTACTTCGGGTTTATTACATAAATGATTTATCCCTACTATAGTCCTGCGTTAAATGTCTATAAACCGTGGATACCCGTTAGGCTTTCTTATAAGAAAACTCATAAAGTATTACCTTCAAATGTGGTAGCCTTGATTGACTCCGGAGCAGATGTTTGTTTTTGTTCAAAGGATATTGCATTTTGGCTCGGTTCTAGTGGTAAAAACAAAGAACAAAAAGAGTTCACAACTGCAAATAGTGGAAAATTTAACGCATACAAAGATAAATTGACTTTAATGGCTAATGGAAAAATTTATGAATGTCCTTTTTATATATCTTCAGAGCTACCAAAAGAAACGCCAATCATTTTAGGACAGCTTGGCTTTTTTGACAAATTTACTATAAAATTTAATCTCCCCAAGAAAGAAATAGAAATCCGTTAAGTAGTCTCTAAGTGCTTGCTAAATTCTTCATAGAGGCTTAAGAAGGTGTTATGATGATATAATTGTCCCATGGGAACAGCTCTTCAAGAAAAAAAGCCTCAAATGACTGAAGTTTTTGGAGACAATCCTGCCCGTTTGCTAGGGGTAGGTAGGGAAGCACTTAGGCTAAGGAAATTGCGCGTAAATGTTTTCCTTTGGCTTGCACGAGAATTAATTTCCAGAGAAGATACCGAAGTTATTAATCTAGGCAAAGACACAGAAAAACTTACTCATCCAGTTACTTTTACGATTGGCGACAGAAATTTAAATGTACGCGTTAGACAGTATACAGCAATACATAAATACGATCACCCAACCCTATATCAAGATGTTCATACCAGTATTGTGGCAACGAATCAATCTACGGGAATGAATTACACTTTATTTAATGTTACTCAAGAATATTACCCACATCAGGCAGGAGAAATTCCGACTGAAGTTTCTGATACTCAAGTTACAAATGATCAAAATAAAAGAGCTACGAATCATGAAGTTTTTAGAGGAGCGATTGCAGCTCAAAGAATTACCGCAATGTTTTCGGAAACCCCGCCTCAGCAGCAGACTTAGAAAAGTAGACTTTTTATTTAGGCGATAAGTAAAATTTTAGCTTCAAAGTTTGACAACTTTCCTTTTCTAGTTTAAAAAGAATTCATGAGGCAAGAACGTTTAGAAACTTTCTCCGATGGGGCTGAATACTTTGGTGATCCGGCAGGTAAAGTAATAGGTCCAACTCCGGAAGATATTAGACGTTTTAACTCTTTACCAAATGAAACAAGTGAAATATCGGCCGGCGAACTTGTAGTCGTAAATCGTGAAAGCCGTCTTGGTAAAATTCTCAACTTTACTTTGGGAAAAATTCCTAAACGAGTCTTTATACCAACGGCCGCAGTTCTTGGAATTATTGCCGCAGGCTGCACACCAAAAGGTGGCGGTGATGAGTCGCCAATTCCTATTGGACGCGGTACTCAAACGCCGTCCGAAAGCCCAACTCCAGGCAAAGTTCCGGGAACAGGAGAGTGGTATCTAACGGGAGGTCCCCATGATGATGGGCTATCCAATGGAATAAGATACGCCATAGATGTTGCTCCTGAAGAAGTTCGATTTTGCCCTGGAAGTGAACCCTTAGAAAGCCAGCCATTCCCCTCTCCTGCGCAAGGAGAAATAATAATAGCAGGAGACGAAAATAATCTAGCCGATCCAAACCACAGCATTGTCGTAATAAAACTTAATAATGGAGAGGAACTCGGCGCTATGCATCTTGCGAATATACGAGTCGTAAAAGGAGATTATGTAAAACCGGGAGACATCTTGGGTGATCCATCCTGTGAATTTCCGCCAGGCGGAAAAACAGACGGAGAACATATACATTTATTCAAACTTGATAGGGATGGAAAGCCAATGCCGATTGAAGGAACAGTTTTTCAACAAGGCACTGTTTTTGCTTCTTCTTTAAATAAAAACGGTACTCTTGAAAAATCCGGTAACCCCAAAAGAACAGCAGATACAAGAAGATGCGGACCGGATGAAAAGTCAATAAAAAAATGTAAAGGTATTCGAAACGACATAGAAGGATATCTGGTACTTTTAGCAACTCCCATAACAAATATAGAAATAAGATATGCCAACGGACAACCTGTCAGAGATAACCCAATAGATATCTACACGCAGGGAAAAGATGTAAATGGAAATCCTATTTTGAAAAAATTGGTAACGGGTGGCTCAACGGGGAATTCGGGCGATTTCGCCTTTTCGGAAAGTCTTAGGGAATTTATAGTTGTGTTTCCAGATTTTTTTGGGCAGGAAGTCTACGGAGAAAAAATCGACAATAATCTAGCCGGTACGGGAGTCGGAGATATCCAAACAAAATCTTTAAAAGATAATACGCTTAAAATAACTCTCGGAGGGATTGTCGTAAACATAAAAGACGACCCCGAAAGACCGACCGAACCCTTTTATCCAAATAGCCGAAAAACCGCAGAAACGTGTGTCTATGGACAGGACGAAACTGAGAGAATGTATAGAATAAAATGTATAGATCTTAATGATTTAAGCCAGCAAAATACTTTAGATCAAAGCCGAGCGGTTTTTAATCTTCTTCCCGGAAAATATATCTTAAGCTATGACTGGTGGGATGGTACAAACGGATGGAAATCATATTTTGCAATAGTAGGAAATACACAAGTTGTTCCGGGACAGACTGCAGAATTTTATTGTTTGATTTTTGCTCCTTCTGATAGAAACGACACTCAACCATCAGACTGCAGTATACTCCCCCAGTAAAATTTGCAATTATCTACCCTATTGATTTTTTGATTACCTTTTGTTATAGTGCTAAACTATGGGAAGTTCTATTGAAGAAAGAAGAAATCCGCTTACAGATATAAGGGTTGGCAGAAGAATCTTTGTGCTTAAAGGAATTACTGGCGCAGTCGGTCTTGCATCTGCAGTCGCACTCGGCTGCGGTTCAAACACTAAAAGCAAAACTACTGATGATTTATTATCCACTCCCTCTCAAGAAGAAACTTCTATTATCGCCGAATCAACCCCTATTCAAACTCAAGAGTCTAAACCAGAAATACCAATTATAGCAGGATGGAAGAGGCATGAATCAGATCTTTTCCATTATGCGATGGACTACGATCCTTCGGTTTATGTTCCTACGGCTGTAAACGAAAGTGTTGCAGTTAAAATTGGCAATAATAGCAACTATAAATTTGACCGGTATGAAGGTCAGCCGGCCTAAAAATTTTCCCCAAACATAGATGTAATGTCAGATGAAGTAAGCGCTTCTGTTGATACAGATCAATATGCGTTGAGAGTTAAAGAAGAGCTAGAGATCAAAAACGATCTTTATGGCTCGGTTTTTGTAGGAAATACTTACAACATAGGCGGAGTAACAGCCAGGAAAATCAGCTATTTCGTTTTTAATCCTTCCGGCATTGCTCTTGGAGCAGAAGGTTATGTTTTTGTAAGAAACGGCAGGGGATGGTTTATATTTTTCTATGCCAGTGATTATGTGAAGGATGCTGAGGTTTTTAAAAAAATGCTTGACACTTTTCGTTTTACAGACTAACTCTCTTCTTTTTTAGCTTGCCTTCTGCTATAATTTCTTGATGATAAAAATAATTACGGCGCCTTCGGAAGTTCTCTCTCGAAAAGCAAAACCTGTTAAAAAAATCGATAAAAAACTAATCGGTGAAATGGAGCAAACCCTTCTTTTGGCAAAAGATCCCGAAGGAGTAGGCCTTGCGGCTCCTCAATTAGGAAAATCACTCTCCGTTTTTATAATAAAACCTACCCCAAAATCCCCTATTAAGGTATTTATAAACCCGAAAATAGTATCGAGTATTAAGTATCGAGTATTAAGTAAAAAAAGAGATCCCATACTTAATACAAAATACAAAATACAAAATACGAGACTTGAGGGATGTCTTTCCCTGCCAAACATTTGGGGACAAGTTAAAAGGAAACCCCTTCTATCCTTAAGCTTTCAGGATAAAAAAGGAGGAAACCATACACAGACTTTTAAAGGTTTTATAGCAACAATTATTCAGCATGAGATGGATCATTTAAACGGGGTCTTATTTACCAAAAGAGTGCTTGAGCAAAACGGTGAGCTCTATAAATCTTATAAAGACGAAAAAGGCGAAGACATTTTCGAAGAAATTGAAATATAGTCTGAAGCCAAGTTTGACTTGGCGAAGACATTTTCGAAGAAATTGGATATGAAAACAAAAATTGTTTTTTTTGGAAGCTCAAAGCATGTAATCCCCGTCATTCAGACCTTAAAGTCGACAAAATCAGGATTCAATCTGGTACTTGTTGTTACGACCGAAAAGAATCCTTCCGATCCTATTCCCCATTTTTGTAATAAAAATAAAATTATGTATATCTCTGTAGCTTCTGTAACTTCTTTGAATAATTCAATTATCAATGGTCAATTATCAATGGTCAATTGTCAACTTGCCGCTCTTGCATATTTCGGACTAATAATTCCCCAAAAAGTTTTAAAGTTTTTTTCAAAAGGAATAATAAATATCCACCCTTCTCTTCTTCCAAAATATCGGGGCCCTACTCCTGTTCAAAGTGCTATTTTAAACGGAGAAAAAACTACAGGAGTTTCAATTATTAGACTCGACAATAAAATAGATCACGGCCCGATTCTTGCACAAAAAGAAGAAAAAATTCTAAAAGATGATACTGCCGACACACTTTATGCAAGATTATTTAAAAGTGGATCTGATTTAGTAGCTCAAACTATTAAGCAATATATCAAAGAACAACTAAAACCTCATCAACAAGACCATTCAAAAGCAACATTTACCAAGCTTCTCAAAAAAAATGATGGACAAATTAATATCGATAATCCACCTTCTTCTATAAAAATCGATAAAATGATAAGAGCATATCATCCCTGGCCCGGTACATGGACTCGGTCAATGATAAATGGTAAATCGTCAATAATTAAATTTCTTCCAGAGAAGAAGTTACAGGTCGAGGGAAAAAATCCAATGAGCTATAAAGATTTTATAAATGGGTACCCGAAGGGCAGAGACTTGCTTCGCAAAATTAATCTAACTCCTAATTAACCTAATTGACCTAATTTGATTTTAGAATTTTAGATTTGGGATTTATTTAGAAATTAGAAATTAGGATTTAG
>Ga0209542_10009678_pt1 | contig 17604 bp, 14 predicted proteins | sample RifCSPhighO2_01_FD_184028 | JGI IMG/M metagenome (GOLD analysis project Ga0209542, IMG submission 184028) | Soil microbial communities from Rifle, Colorado - Rifle CSP2_plank highO2_0.1 (SPAdes) (version 2) | ecosystem: Environmental > Terrestrial > Deep subsurface > Rock core/Sediment ...
CCCGCCAAATTGCGAAGCTATTGGCGGGGAGCGTCATAAAAAGCTGTTGATATACAAGGGGTAAACAATTATTTAATATAGGGTTCGTAGCTCAGTTGGTTAGAGCGTTACGTTGACATCGTAAAGGTCAGAGGTTCGAATCCTCTCGGACCCACCAGAATCAAACTTTTCCAAAGGAGAATAAAGAATGGCGGCAAAAATTGAAAAGAAAAAAATTTTTCCGAGCGGCAGAATTACTATTTTATCCCAACAACTGGAAGGCATAAAAACAGAATTAGACTTAAGCGGTCAAAAAACTTTAATTTCGGCTGGTGAAAGAATTGAAGAAGCTCTTTATCTGCTGCGCACCGCCCAACAAGAGTTGCGGAGCGAAAACGATAAACAATGAACATATATTGCTTATCAAAAAAAGAAGCGTCATTATTAACGCTTCTTATTTTTTATCCTCAACTATTGCTTATTTTATCAAATACTTTTATAATAAAAATAGTTTTTACCAATTTAAAATAAATTATTATGGATTTTTTCCGAAAACTTACCGGGCTAAACCAAGGCAAAGCTAATATTAATGTTAACACCGCCCCGTCATCAAAAGCGGCGGACAATCAGCCGGAAGAGCAATGGCTGGCGGACGATTATGAAGAAGGTCAGCTCGCTATTGACGTTTACCAAAGCAAAGACGCCATTATCGTGAAATCAACGATCGCGGGCGTAAAACCGGATGATATTGATATTTCCATTAATAACGACCTGCTGACCATTCGGGGCACGAGAAAAATGGATGAACAAATATCCACTGAAGATTATTTTTACCAGGAATGTTATTGGGGCAGTTTTTCCCGCTCAATTATTTTGCCGGTGGAAGTTAAGCCGGACCAGATTGAAGCGACGATTGAAAACGGCGTGCTGACGATTTTTTTGCCCAAAGCGCAAACTGCCAAACAAATTGAGGTTAAAATAAAAGAATAAAGTATGCCGACGACAAAAGCGACTACCGACAGAATTGAGGGGGAAAACGCGGTCTTATTAACTACGGCGGCGGCTGTCAGATTGCCGCTGGCTTTGCTGCCAAATAACATCAAAGAGGGCGATGTGGTAAATATTATTATTAATTTAGATGGCGAAAAAACTGCAGCCGATAAAGCAATCGCAAAAGAGATGCTTAACGAAATACTGAAAAACGAAACGGCTTAACTAATTTGCCCGTGAGTTGCTTCGCCCCCCCCATGCTGTGAAGCGAGCAAAAAAAGAACCCCAATTAAGTTTACTGAATAAGTCAAACGAGACTAAGGCGTCCTGGGCATCTCAAGCTAGAGGGCGGCTGTCTCGTTTTTTTACCGCTAAAACGGTGCGGCGGCTACGCTGGTTATTCGCCGGCAGCGTGATTATGGTTACTATTTACCTGACTGCTTCGGCCGCCTATTTAATGCATCAGCGGCTATATCAGGATAAATTTTTTAACGGCCTTAAAATCGCTAACGCCTCTCTGGGCGGCAAAACCTTAACGGAAGCGCGCCGGCTGCTTACGCAACGCACTGACGCTTTTAGCCGCGAGGGAGTAACTATTATTTATCAAAACAAAAAATTAAACGTTCCGGCTTCGGTTATCGCCCCCGACCCCGATGCTTCTTTTGACCTCTTTGCTTTCAACCCGGAGGATTCACTCCAAGCTCTGCTGGCTATAGGCAGAAACGAGAGTGACTTAAAAAACATTAAAGAGCAATTACTCGCTTTCATTTTTACGGCTAATTCCCCCGCGTCTTTTTATTTAGATGAGCCCAGATTGCTCTCCCTGCTTAAGGAAAATTTCAGCCAGTTTGAAAGCCAAGCCAAGGACGCCGAAATTATCTTTAAAAATAACGAATTAACGATTGCGCCGGAAAGCTACGGAAAAATTTTCGATTACGACGGCCTGTTGGCGCAAATTAAAAATCGGCTTGCTTGGCTGGACAGCCGACCGGTTAGGCTGACTCTACAAACCGATTACCCCGCTATTTACGCGGAGCAAATAGACGCGGCTTTATTGGAACAAGCAAAAACAATTCTCCGGTTAGCGCCCATTAAACTTACTGCCTCCTCTACTGACCCGCTAGCCAAAGATAAAGAATGGGTTGTCAATAAAGAAAGGCTGACTGCTTTAATAACGGCTAAAAAATCAACCGGCGCTAATCAGCTTTTTATCGGCTTAAAACCAGAGGCTTGGGAAGAATATGTCCAAGCAGAATTAGTTCCCGGGGTGAATATCGAACCGGTTGACGCCAAATTTCAAATCACCAACGGCAGGGTAACGGAGTTTAAATCAAGCCGCAACGGCCAAACCATAAACATTGACGGCACTTTGACGCAACTGGAAAATGCCTTAGCCGCTGCCACCACTACTCCCGTAACGGCGGGACTATTGATAACGGAGGTGGCTAGCGCGGTTACTAACGACAACGTAAATGATTTGGGAATTAACGAATTGCTGGGGACGGGCGAATCAAATTTCGCCGGCTCGCCGCCGAATCGGCGCCATAATATTGCGGTGGGCGCGACGGCGGTTAACGGCACTCTGATCAAACCGGCGGAGGAATTCTCGCTCTTAAAAACTTTAGGGACAATTGACGGCAGCACCGGCTATCTGCCGGAACTAGTGATAAAAGGAGACCAAACGGTGCCGGAATACGGCGGCGGATTGTGTCAAATCGGCACGACTGTTTTTCGAGCGGCGCTCGCTAGCGGCCTGCCGATTACCGAGCGGCGAAACCATTCTTATCGCGTGGCCTATTACGAGCCCGCCGGCATTGACGCTACCATCTATAACCCCGCGCCTGATTTTAAGTTCTTTAACGACACTGGCTACTACATTTTGATTCAAAGCCGCATTGAAGGAAATAATTTATATTTTGATTTCTGGGGGACAAAAGACGGCCGTTTGATAGAACAAACTAAACCAAAAATTTATAACATTACCCCGCCGCCGCCCGGCAAAATCATTGACACCGATAAACTGCCGCCCGGAGAAAAAAAATGCACGGAAAGAGCGCACAGCGGCGCCGACACCACCTTTACCTATACCGTAACTTACCCGAGCGGCAAAATTAATGAACAAATTTTCACGAGTCATTATCGTCCTTGGCAGGAAGTCTGTTTAGTCGGCGCGGCCGCCAGCTCAACGCCGGCAGTTTTGGATGCCCCGCCGCCGCCCGGTATTGAAAATTAAAACTTTTAATTTTAAATTATTTTATTTGCTTTTTTGTCGGCTGGTCTTTTTATTTTCTTGGCGCTCCCTGTGCATAACTTTTTTTAAAAAATCGTTTTTAACAAATTTTTCCAAATAAAAAAGTTGGCTTTAGCGGGACAGGCAGAAAAATTTTCTATCCGAAACCTCGAGCGTAAAGCCGGAAGAATCGAAAAGAAAACTCCCCATGCTTGTCGTGCCTATCCCGCTAAAGCCAACTTTTTATTTTATTTTTTAGTTTTTATTTTGAACCAAACATCTTAGCATAGCCTAATTATTTTGTCAAGCTAAAAAATTATTTTGTCGTAATTTTTTAGCTAATTTTAAACAAAAAATATCACCCTAAAACTAACTTTAGTTTAGTTTAACTTAATTTATAACTACCAAAATAAAAGGTTGCTTAAAATTTTTTATAATTACCGTCAGCGGCGCCGCCGACAAAAAATAAAAAATTGCCGTTATCGTCGCTAAGCCGTCAGAGACGCGCCCATAAAAAAATTTTTTAATTTATTAACTAAAAAATTATTGGCCGGAAAAAAATTTTCTAATCTATTGACAAACTAAAATTAGCTATTGTGAAGACAAAAAATTTTCTCTATACTATAAGTAGTGGTAAAAAATTGCGTCTCTAACGAAAAATACATTTTTAAAATTAGAGACAAGGAGGAAAGGGGGTGTACGCAATATGGCAAAGAAAAAAAAGAAAGCTACGAAAAAAAGAAGGAGATAATTTCTCTAACGCAAAAACCCCGCGCTCTCTGTTCCCCGCATTGCGGGAAACGAAGGGCGCGGGGTTTTTGATTTATACCGATTGCTCGGGATTAGAATAATTTTGCTTGTTTGTTGCTCGCTTTCTCCTCCGGACTAAAAATTTTAACCGTGCCGTATTGTCCGTCAAAGCCCGGCTCCACCATCAACTTTCCGGCTCGCACCCGCTTAATGCCTTCCGCGATTGCGGGCAAAGTATTTTTTAATATTTGCTCAAGCGGCTTATGGATTAAAATCTCCAGTTCACTGCCGCAATTTTTTATTAGATTGTGATATTCTGTCTGCACCTGCCGCGCCGAGCGGCTTTTTATGCCCAACGCCTCGGCAATTATTTTATCAAGCTCCACTAATTTTTTATAATCCGGCGCGCCGACTGGTCTAAAGCCTAGCTCCCTGTCCGCCAGTTCCTCCACGCGGTAACATACCCCAAGCGTCAGCGGCTTTTTGCAAACCGGGCAAATGCCTTTTTGCTTTTTTGTTTCCGCCGGCGACAAGCGCAAGTTGCAGGCGCGATGGCCGTCATAATGGTACATTCCTTCTTCCGGATAAAATTCTATGGTGTAAAGCAATCCACCGTATTTACTCTTAATACCGCCTGCTCTTTTTTCAGCCGAACTATTTTGCATAATATCGTAAATGGCGTCGTAACTGATTTCGCTCATCTCAAAAGCATTGGCTTCGCGCGCGATGTTGGGCAGACTGTGCGCGTCCGAGTTGGAAAGTAAAGTTAAATTGTCCAGCGCCGACAGCCGCCAGTTCATCTCCGGGTCGCTTGATAGTCCGGTTTCATAAGCGTAAATGTAGTGGGTAAATTCGCCGAAACATTCTTCCGTTGAGTCAAAGCCGGATTTAGAGCCAAAAACAGCAAACCACGGCGTCCAGATATGTGCCGGAATAACCATAAATTTTTCATTTATCTCAAACAGTATTTTACATAATTCTATCGCCGACATGCCTAAAATCGGCCGGCCGTCCGAGCGAATATTATAATGCGCGTCCAAATATTTATTTAATTCTTCAACCGCCGCCAAGTTGGGCGCGAGCACGACAATATGTATTCTTCTGGTTTTTTCTCCTTGCTTATAAATTAATGCCAACTCGGTTGATAAGATAAATTTAACTTTACCGTCACTATTTTTTAACTTATATAAACCATTACCACCTTCTGCGCTTGAAGGCGACATTCCGGAATGTCGCCCTCCGACTGGTTCCAATTCATTGCAAATTGCGTCAAACCAAGCTGGATAAGTAAAATCGCCCGTGGCAATTATATCCACGCCTTTAACGCGGCACGTCTTGTCCAAATTTTCCAGAGTCAATTCTCGAGAACAGGCGCGCGAATAACGGGAATGAATGTGAAGGTCTAAGATTTGTTGCATATTTTTGCTTGTCATTCCGGGCGTAGCGAAGCGAAGGCCCGGAATCCAAAAAAAATAATTCAATATTTCTGGATGCCCGCATTCGCTGGCATGACATAAGTAGAGTATTTTTAGCGTAACAAATCTATTTATAAAAAGCAAAAGGTGAAGTTTGCCTTCACCTTACATGCAACTATCATTAATATGTCGGGCCGTCTCATTCAAACAGCGCGCTAATTGATTCTCCCTTATGCGAGCAAATAATTGCTCGAGCAATTAGAGGAGCGACTGATACTACCTCAATCTTATCGCACGCCCGAGCCGCTTCATTCAACGGTATGGTGTCTGTTACGATCAATTTATCAATCATTGATCGTCGCAAATCTTCCAGCGCTGATCCAGACAACACCGCGTGAGTGCAAAGCGCCCAGACAGCTTTTGCTCCGGCTACCCGCAGCGCTTGAGCAACGTTGATAATTGTACCGGCAGTGTCCACCATATCGTCAAACAATATCGCGTGCTTATCTCCAACCTCTCCTAAAATATGATGCACCTCGGCTACATTTGGCCGTGAACGCCTTTTATCAATCACCGCGATTGGGGCGTTATTTAATCGGACGGCTAAACCGCGCGCTCGGTCGGCTCCGCCAGCGTCAGGAGTGACGATGACGATATCGCCTAAATTTTCCCTATTTACCCGCTCGGCAAATATGGGACGGGCGTATAAATTATCAACCGGTCCGTCAAAAAATCCCTGAATCTGCCCGCAGTGCAAGTCAAGACTGATAAGCCGCCGCGCGCCCGAAGTTTTTAAAATTTTAGCCGCCCAACTCGCGCTAATCGGCTCGCGGGGCTTCTTTTTCCGGTCTTGCCGCGCCAGGCCAAAATAGGGAATAACAGCCGTAATGCTTTCGGCTGACGAACGAAAACAAGCGTCAATCATCAAACAAAGTTCCAAAAAATTTTCGCCCACCGGCTGGCAGGTAGACTGTAAAATGTAAACCTGCTTTCCCCGTATGTTATCATTTATTTCAATGCGCGGTTCGCCGTCGCTAAACCGGCTGATTAAACAGTTGGCGGGGTGATAATCTTTTAATTGTTCCGACTTCTGTAGCCGATGCTCAATTTTTTTGAAAAGTTCAAAGTTAGATGTACCCGATAAAAAGTATAGTTCGCCGTTCATGTTTATGCCCTCGTTTCTATAAAAATGTATGAAAGATCGTTATATTGGCAGTGTAAAGTAAATTTATAAAAAAAGCAAAACTCCCCTTCAAAAAACCTTGAAGAGGAGTTGATAAATTCCATATTTTTCCGATTAAACGCCCTTAAGAACGTCTATCATGGAATAAACTTTTTGTAGATAGGTTAAGTTATATCATGATTTCTGTCAACCTTATTGGCGCGTAAATTAAAAGAAAATCTTCTATCTACGAATTCCGCGCGTAGCACGAAGATGATAATAAAAGAAATAAAGCACATTATCTTGGCGACGGCCTACTCTCCCAGGGCATACGCCCAAGTACCACCCGCCCGCCACGCAAGCCGAGCCTTGCGAAGGCGTTGCGGGCGCGGTCGGCGCTGGCGGGCTTAACTTCTGAGCCCGCCACGCCACATATAAACTTTAGTGTATAATTCCCGGCATCGGCCTACTCTCCCAGGGCATACGCCCAAGTACCATCGGCGCTGACAGGCTTAACTTCCGTGTTCGAGATGGGAACGGGTGTGTCCCTGTCGCTCAAGACACCGGAAATTATAAACTAAAATTATGTGGCGGGGTGAAAGATGGGATCAGGTGTGACCCCGCCGCTCAAGCCACCAAGACAATATGCTTTATTCCTATTTTTGTAGTATTGGTAAGTTTACCCCGTGAAATAAGTTTGCCTGCGGCAAACATTTCACGGGGTGAATGAAAACTAAAAGGTGAAGAGTAATGGTTTATTAGTACCCCTCGGCTGAACGCGTTACCGCGCTTACACCTAGGGCCTATCAATCCCGTCGTCTACGGGAAACCTATGAAACCTAATCTTGCAGACAGCTTCGCGCTTATATGCTTTCAGCGCTTATCTAAACCGAACGTGGCTACCCAGCGGTGCCCTTGGTAGGACAACTGGTACACCAGAGGTTCGTGCTTCCCGGTCCTCTCGTACTAAGGAAGCGCCTGCGCAAGTTTCTGCGCCCACAGTGGGTAGGAGACCAACCTGTCTTACGCTATATTTAATTCACTTGTTGCCAAGTGCGTGGACTATACCATCATCCCAATGCTACTTGGGAGGTCAACGTGTTAGCCCCGCAAAATGCGGGACTCTCTCCATTTAAGGATCAGTCTCTACGGGGTTAGATTATGCCTTTTTCTTTTCTTTGAATAATTGAGTTCTCTAAATTTATCAATTAACTGCGCTAATTCACTAAAGCTTTTTTGATTCTTAACCTCTGTTTTTAACTTTAATATTGCAATCATTAAATCCGCTTGTTTTCTTTTTAAGATCAAATAAGGCTTGATGATGGAAAGAAAATTAATAATTTCATCTTGTTTATTTATAACATATTCTAATATGCCATCTTTTCTTTCACGCATATAACCACAACCTATCAGAGCACAAACTCTCTGAAAATTTTCAGCTTCTTTTTTAGATTGGAACAAGGCAACGCACGGAGAAACCTGAAATCCAAACCGATAGGTTGGATTTGGTTTGAGCCGCACATAAATACTGCCGTCTCCATCTAAAAAACCAGCTAAATAAGATTTGGTTGTGGCGAAAATTTTTGTAGACATAATAAACTTCCCTCGGTATTATCCTAACATGCGACAGGTTAAAATGCAATTCGTTAGGGTTTCACCGATATGAGTTGACTTTTTCAATCCCGATTTCTCAGGAAAGCCGCCGTCTTGACGGTTTGAACCCAGCTCGCGTGCCGCTTTAATTGGCGAACAGCCAAACCCTTGGGAGCTTCTCCACCCCCAGGATGCGACGAGCCGACATCGAGGTGCCGAACCTGGTCGTCGATATGGACTCTTGGACCAGACTAGCCTGTTATCCCCGGAGTAACTTTTATCCGATGAGCTTCCGCCGTCCTATTTCGAACGGTCGGATCACTAAGTTCCGCTTTCGCGACTGCTTGACTGGCAAGTCTCGCAGTAAAGCTGGCTTATGCCTTTACACTATCTCTCGGGTTTCAATTCCGAGATAGCCAACCTTTGTAAACGCCTCCGTTACTTTTTGGGAGGCATCCGCCCCAGACAAACTACCCGCCAGATACTGTTCCCTTCCCGGATAACGGGAAAAGGTTAGTGTTTCAGCATGCTAAGGGTGGTATCTCACTGGCGTCCCGCATTGCTGCGGGACTCCCACCTATACTGAACAGAGCAAACCGAAACACAATATCAAGTTGTAGTAAAGCTTCACGGGGTCTTTTCGCCCTACTGTGGGTAATGAGCATCTTCACTCATCTTGCAATTTCGCCGAGTCCCTCGTTGAGACAGTTCTCAAGTTGTTATGCCATTCGTGCAGGTCGGAACTTACCCGACAAGGAATTTCGCTACCTTAGGACGATTATAGTTATCGCCGGCGTTCATCAGCGCTTCGGATCAAAGCTTCGCCCCGATTGCTCGGGATTAACCTCTCCCCTTAACGTTCTGACACTGGCCAGGCATCACCCCCTATACATCCTCTTACGAGTTAGCAGGGAGCTGTGTTTTTGGTAAACAGTCACTTGAGATCGGTCGCTGCGGCCCCGATAAATCGAGGCAGGCCTTATTGCGAACTTACGACCGCTTTTTTGCCGAGTTCCTAAACGAAGGTTCTCTCGTGCACCTGAGGCTACTCGCCTCGCCTACCTGTGTCGGTTTACGGTACGGTTGCTGTTTTATTTTTATCCCGTCTAACGACGGAAAACTCTAGAAGTTTTTCTGGGCATCAGCTCCACTCAAATTGTCTCAGGCATTGCCTTTGACTTCTACCGCCAGCTTTGAGCGAAATTGTCCCGGATTTGCCAAGGACGGCTCAATGCTGGCAGTAACGCCCATACCATAGGACGCTCAAACTTAACTAATGCGTCACTCCTTTGAAATAAAACAGTAGTTGCCGAATATTGACGGCATCTTCCATCGGCTACCCCCGCACTACACGGGACTCACCTTAGGACCGACTAACCCTGGGCCGATTTGCGTTGCCCAGGAACCCTTAGGCTTACGGTGGGCAGGGTTTTTACCTGCCTTTTTGCTACTTATGCCAACAGTCTCGCTTCGCTGCGCTCCACCCTGCCTCGCGACAGAGCTTCAATGCCCAGCAAATGCTCCTCTACCATGTCCCGATGCTTTCGCATCGGCACATCCACAACTTCGGTACTATGCTTAGCCCCGATAAATTTTCGGCGCGCGGCAACTTGACTAGTGAGCTGTTACGCTTTCTTTAAAGGATGGCTGCTTCTAAGCCAACCTCCTAGTTGTCGCAGTCGCGACACCACCTTTTACACTTAGCATAGATTTAGGGACCTTAGTTGGTGATCATGGGCTGTTTCCCTTTTGACTAGTGAAGCTTAGCCCCCACAGTCTGACTCCCGGATTACGCCTATAGGGATTCGGAGTTTGTCTAAAGACGGTTATCTTAACGATCCCGCCCTTAATCAGTGCTCTACCCCCTATAGTTAGCATCCGAGGCTAGCCCAAAAGCTATTTCGAGGAGAACCAGCTATCGCCGAGTTCGATTGGAATTTCTCCGCTAACCACAGCTCATCCCCTAGTGTTGCACGGCTAGTGGGTTCGGTCCTCCTGCCGTCTTTCGACGACATTCAACCTGGCCATGGCTAGATCACCCGGCTTCGGGTCTTGTCCATGCGACATTCTTACAAATAAGGCAGGAGACTAAAGGGTCTCCTTCCTTATAAGTAAGATACGGGCTATTAACCCTCGCTTTCACTACACATCTGCTCCGAATGGAGCTTATGTTAGCCGCATAGAACAAACTCGTTGGCTCATTCTTCAATAGGCACACCGTCATCCCGCCCTTTCCATTCACCTTTCGTTTTTACATCATCTTTGCTAAGCGAAGCGACTTCGTCTCTAGCCGATGATATAAAAAACTTAAAGATGCGCAGAAAGGGCGGGACTCCGATTCCTTGTAAGTATATGGTTTCAGGTACTATTTCACCTCCCTCTCCGGGATGCTTTTCACCTTTCCCTCACGGTACTTGTTCACTATTGATCATTAAAAGTATTTAGCCTTGGAGCATAGTCGCTCCGGATTCAAACGGGATTTCACGAGTCCCGCCTTACTTAAGAAAGATTGCCGTAGAGTCATAACCCCTTTCGCGTACCGGGCTATCACCGTCTTTGGCCGGTCTTTCCAGACCGCTCTGCTAGGGAAGCTACGTTTGGTCTCTCTACCTTGCCCTTTCCAGGGGGCAAACGCAAACTTCTTGCAACATTCTACCGACATTTGGACCTGGATCCTTTCCCATTTATCCCGATTGCTCGGGACAAAAGGTTCGGTCGATAAAATTTTGGCTGCTCCGTTTTCGCTCGCCACTACTAACGGAATCTGCCTTCGCTAAAGCTAGGCGCCTGCCTGCCGGTAGGCAGGGACAGTCACGCGTAACTTTAGTGAAGGATTTTTTTCTCTTTTCCTCCGGGTACTAAGATGTTTCAGTTCCCCGGGTACTCGTCTCTTAACTCTATGAATTCAAGTTAAGGACATCCCGACTTCATCGGGATAGGTTCCCCCATTCGGAAATCCCCGGCTCAAAGGTTGCTTGCCACCTCCCCGAGGCTTATCGCAGGCTGCTACGTCCTTCATCGTCTTTTAATGTCAAGGCATCCACCATATACCCTTAATAACTCTTCACCTTTCAGTTTTCATAAATAAAAAACTAAAAGATTTTTCACCTTGATTAATTTTGATGCTCTTTATCCCCACACCTCATGAGGTTGTGGGGACTTACCTACTTAATTACTACTTATTCAATTGTTAAAGTGCGTCGTTTCCGAATTCACAATCAGCCAACAGTTATTAAAAAATTAATCGCTTAATTTTCTAATTACTGATTACTCATTACTCGTTACTCGTTACTTCTGGTTAAAGGTACTAAAAAAACCGCCTGCGCGGCGGTTCACTACACCAAAAAACAAACGTGTATCAGCCGCCGTTTTTATTAAAAATGGTTAGCGCTTTCAACATATGTTTGCTAGTAGTATTAATAGTAATTTTAATTATATACTAATAAAAATAGTTGTCAAGTTCCTTAATCAAGCGTTATGTCGGTAGAGTATAATTCCATATCCCCCTTAGATATTAACCCGTCTTTATATAGATTTTTTAAGGCTTTATCCATGCTAACCATGCCGATTTTATTGTTAGTTTCAATCACCGTTGAGATTTGAGCGAGTTTATTCTCGCGGATTAAATTAGCTACTGCCGGCGTATTGATTAATACTTCCCGAGCCGCTACTCGTCCGCCTTTAACTTTCGGCACCAGCCGCTGGGAAATAATGGCCGATAATACCGAAGACAGCTGCTGTTTCACTTGCGCCTGTTGGTAGGGCGGAAAAATATCAATAATTCTGTCAACCGTCTGAGCGGCGCTATAAGTATGCAGCGTCGCCAAAACTAAATGTCCGGTTTCCGCCAAAGTGATGGTAGCGGCGATGGTTTCCAAGTCGCGCATTTCGCCGACCATAATCACATCGGGGTCCTGACGGACGATATGCTTTAAGCCCGCCTGAAAGGACAAAATGTCGTTGCCTAATTCGCGCTGGATAACGATGCTTTTTTTCGGTTTAAAAATAAATTCAATCGGGTCTTCCAAAGTAATGATGTTGCGATTCTGTTCGCTGTTGATATGCTCAATCATCGCGGCGAGCGCGGTTGATTTGCCGCAGCCGGTCGGGCCGGTTACTAAAATCAATCCTTGCTGCAGGCGCAATAAATTATAGGTTACCTTAGGCATGTCAATGCTTTCTAAACTGGGAATTTGATTTAAAATAATGCGCGCCACTAAACCTAAATTGCCTTTCTCGTAATGGACGTTGACCCGGAAGCGGCTGCCGTTGCTTGCGGCATAGGCGACGTCTAATTCTAAATTATTTTTCAGCCGTTCTTTTTGGGCCGGAGTAAGCAAAGAGTAGGCTTGCTCTTCTATGTTTTGTCGGGTGATGGTTGGCTCGTTATCCAAAGTAACCAGCGCCCCGTCAATGCGCAAATACGGCTTTAAGCCAACGACCAAGTGCAGGTCTGACGCTTGCTTGGTTGCCGCTACTTGAAAAAGATTATTAATGTCCATATGGATAGGATTTAATTGAAAAAACTAGTAACTGCCAATTGAACTCACCACCCCTTCTTTTTTAACGCCGCCGCCGCCGCCTTTACTTGCGCTTCCTGTTTGCTCGTCCCCTGCCCTTTAGTAATGAATTCTTCTCCGATATAAACGCCCACCTCAAAATTTTTAGCGTGGTCCGGGCCGTTTTCCGAAATGACCACGTAGTGGGGCGTAACGCCGTATAATTCCTGCGCCCGTTCCTGAAATTTGCTTTTGGGGTCGAGATACAGCTGCTGGGAGATAACTTCGTCTAAATAACAAAGGATCGTATTTTTAATAAATTTTTTAGCCGCCCGCATGCCTTGGTCTAAGTAAACGGCGCCAATGATGGCTTCCACGGCGTCGGCTAAAATAAATTGGCGCGCTTTGCTGTCTTTATCTTTTGCTTCCCCCCGGCTTAAGTATAGGTTGTCTTCAATGTTCAAAGCGGTCGCTACCCGGGAAAGCATCTTGGCGTTCACGAGGCTCGCGCGCAAATTAGTCAGCTCCCCCTCCGGCTTGTCCGGAAATTTAAAGTATAAATATTCAGTGACGACTACTTCTAACACCGCGTCTCCCAAAAATTCTAATCGCTCGTTATGGTCTAAAGCGAAATGTACATGCTCGTTTAGGTACGAGCGGTGCACCATCGCCTGTCTCAACAAATCTTTGTTTTTAAAATTCGTGGCAATCGCCTCCTCCAAAGCTTCTATGTTTTTCATAGTAAACTAAATTGCTCCCTTGTTAAATTGTTTAATCGCCTAATAATGACAATTTAGCAATATAACAATGTAGCAATGAATAATAATTTAATTTTTCGTCGGATTATCCATATCCTTATAAATCGCCCCCAGTACGCCGTTGACGAATTTGCCGCTACTTTCGCCGCCGTAAGCTTTGGCGATTTCGATCGCTTCGTTGATCGCCACCCGCTCCGGTATGTCTTTATTAAACAACATTTCGTAGATGCCGACGCGCATGATGTTGCGGTCCACGGTGGTGATTTGCTCGAGCGGCCAGTCGGGCGCGTATTTACTGATGTAGCCGTCAATCGTGCCTAAATTTTTTACCACTCCGCGCACGGTCTGGAGAGAAAATTCTTCATCGTCAAAACCCGGCGCGAATTCGGCTAAATTTTTTTTCACCAACGCCTCTAAATTCTTTTCTTTCTGATCGTTAAAATCCCACATATACAAAGTCTGCATAGCGATAGTACGGGCTAAATGTCGGTTGGACATAAATAATTAATTAAAAGTCCATAAGGTCTATAAAGTCAATGTATTTTATTGCTGTTTCTTTTTCTTTGACTTTAAGGACTTTTGACTTTTGACTTTAAGGACCAATTTTCCTTTATAATAGCCACAATAAGAACAGGCGGTATGAGGCAAAACCGCTTGGCCGCATTGCGAGCAGGTTCCGAGCGGCTGCTTTTTTAAATAAAAATGGGAATGCCGCCTTCTTTTCTGGCTGCTGGTCCGGCGTTTTGTAGGTACGGACATAATTAATTAAAATTACGAATTAAGAATTAGGAATTAACTTGATTTTAGTATAGCTAAATACTTATAAATTGGCAAATTTCATAAAAACATTAAAACAAAAAAGCTTTAATGCTTTAATGCTCTAGTGTTTTAATGTTCTAGTGTTCTCGCGCTTTTATGTCACGAGCATCGCGTCGCCAAAGCTGTAAAAGCGATATTTTTTCCTGATTGCCTCTTGATAGATTTTTTTAGCCAAGATTATGCCTTGCCGTTTATTTTTTTCCCCCAGAAAAGCGACGACGAGCATCAATAAAGTAGACTTGGGCAAGTGAAAATTAGTAATGAGCGCATCCACGATTTTAAACTTATAGCCGGGATAAATAAAAATATCAACTTCGGTTTTTATCGCCTGCCCGCCCGATCGCAGTTGGCTCAATAATTGCCAAGCCGGCTGGCGCAATACTCCTTCCAAAGCGCGGGCGCTGGTAGTGCCGACGGCGACTATCCTATTTCCTTCTTCTTTGGCGCGCACGATTTTTTGGATCGTTTGGATGTTTACTTCCACCCGTTCGCCGTGCATTTTATGCTTTTTAATGTCATCAACTTTTACCGGCGCAAACGTGCCCAAGCCGACGTGCAAAGTTAGGTAGGCAATCTTTACGCCGCGCCGCTTTAGTTTAGCTAATAAACTTTTCGTAAAATGAAAGCCGGCGGTCGGCGCCGCCACGGAACCGACTTTAGCGGCGCTGGCAAAAACCGTTTGGTACTTTTGTTTGACGCCGGCTGGAATTTTTTTAATGTAGGGCGGCGTCGGCACTTTGCCAATGCGCTCAACAACTTTCATTAACTCTTTTTTATTTTTATTAAATTTTACGAGCCAGGTGCCGTCTTTATTATCTGTTAAAATTTTGCATTGCAAGCCTTGCTTAAATTTTACTTCCAAATTTTCCTTGCGCCCGTGACCGCCGACTAAACATTGCCAACCGTTTCCTTTTATCCTCCCCTTACCAAGGGGAGGTGGCGAAGCCGGAGGGGTTATTGACGGCGGGCGCAATAAAAAAATTTCTATTTTCCCGCCCGTCTCTACTTTTCTGCCAATCAGCCGCGCCGGAAAAACTTTACTGTTATTTAAAACCAAAATATCGCCCGGCCGCAGGTAATTAACAATATCGTAAAAACGCCGATGGACAATTTTTTTTGTTTCCCGATTAAAAACAAGCAGGCGCGAATGGTCGCGCGGACTGATTGGTTTTTGGGCGATTAAATTTTTGGGTAAATTATAATCAAAGTCTGATAGTTTCATATATGCATCATAGAAAAAAAAAGAGCCCGGTGTCAAACTACCGAGCTCCGTTATCCCTTCCCATGGCTAAAAAATTTACTTTTCTTTCTTTTGCTTTTGGTGCGGCTTGCGGTCCGCCGCCAGCGCTTGTTGAAAATTTTCCCGACGGAGTTTAAACTCCTCAATGATGGCTTGAACAAGCAAAGCCATGTCGTCGGGAAAACTGATGCGCGCCGCATTGACCAGTATTTCCTTGGTTTTTTCTAACCATTCTTCCGCCTCGGCAAGCGATGGCAAGCGATGCCGTACGATAACTTCGTTATCGCGCGGATGACCATCACCCATCCGCCAGAGATAGACTTCAAGGTAAAAATTATCTTCGTGCCCACACAGATAAACACTAATATCCAGACGAGCGCGCAAACATCCCGATTTGGCGATAAAAGGTCCACCCAACAGAACCATTTTCGGGTTCTGCTGAACTACCTTGCCGTCTTTTTGAGACAACTTACGATAGGGAGATTTCTTGCCCTCAAAACCGCATTTCAACTCCCCATCTTTTATCGCATGTTGTTTGTCCATTCTTTATTTACCTCTTTTCTAGAAAATGTACGATTATTGTAGGGCAATATATCACAATGTTTTAAAAAAGTCAAGAAAAATAAAAAACGGACGACATAAATTGCCGTCCGCCAAAACATAAATGAACGATAATGTCCTGCTACAAGTGAGGCACCGGTCCTCCGACTATACAATTTTTAAGAGACTCTTCGCCTCGCCGTTCCCATACAGAGAAATTATGAAAGTAATTTTTTTTCTGGCTCTGTGGGCGAGTAATCTCTACTTGGCTCTGCCCCATCAGTTTCCGTGCACTTTTCTCTTTTTACGCCAGCGGGGTTATTATTACTTTCCATAATATCACCTCTTTTCTTTTAGGTTTAAGCGGCAAGACAATGATTTAAAAGATCACTAATTATCTTCTCTGTCTTTTGAGCTATTTGCGAATTTTTGTTGGTCCACAAAAATTCTCCCATGCCAGGGTTAGCGGTGTAAGTGCCTATGCCATCAACGAGCCGTAATGTATTGTGTGGTTGCCCGTCCAGTAGGCGGATACTTATTCCCTTGCCTACCAATGCTTGCAGGTTGTCAATTTTCGGGCGGTCAACTTGGCTGATGATAAAAGTAATTTCCACTCCCCGTTGAATCGCGGCCTGTAATTGCCGAATAACTTTTGAGTTGTCCCAAAGATTAAGGTAGTCGCGGCCGATAACGAAATAGATGTTTTTTCTCGCCCGCTTTAAATCTACTAACAACCATCGTTTTTCGCTTCTGACGTTCATATCGCCATAATAATTCGAGTACGAACCAATTTTTAGCCTTAATAACAACCAAAACCACAACATAAAAAGTGCTGCCGCTACAATTTGGACGACATCTACAATTTGGACGACATCGGTTGTTGACATGATAGTTGCCTCGCTTTCGGTTTAGTATTTATTTAATTGCGAAAGAACAGTTTTTTTATATAACTATTTGTGGTAATTCGTTAATTTATTCGCCTGCCCCGTAGGCAGTCTGCTGTCCTTCGGGGTGGCAATTCGTGAATTGACGGCTATTTATGACAACCTATAACAATAACTTTTGCTTTTCTATCCCTTGCACGCCCAAATGTTTTTTGCCTAAATCCGTTACCATCCTTCCTCTAGGAGTGCGCTCAATAAACCCGATTTGCAGTAAATAAGGTTCGTACACGTCTTCAATGGTGGCCATCTCTTCGCCGGTAGCGGCCGCGATGCTGTTTAGCCCGGCCGGCCCGCCGTTAAATTTTTCTAAAATCGCGCTAATTATTTTGCGGTCAACATCATCCAAGCCCAGTTCGTCTACCGCGAGCATCTGCAACGCCCGTAAACTAATGTCGGCGGTAATTTGGCCGTCCGCTTTCACTTGCGCGTAATCGCGCACGCGCTTTAACAGCCGGTTGGCAACGCGCGGCGTGCGCCGAGCGCGAGCGGCGATTTGCTCGCAAGCGCCTGAGTCAAGTTCAATGTTCAAAATCCCGGCGCTGCGTTTAATGATTTTACTGATGTCTTCCGGCTGATAAAAGTCCAAACGATAAGTTGAGCCAAAACGGTCGCGCAAGGGGCCGGAAAGCAAACTGATTTTGGTGGTCGCGCCGATGATGGTAAAGCGCGGCAAATCAAGGCGCAG
>Ga0209542_10009679_pt1 | contig 17604 bp, 21 predicted proteins | sample RifCSPhighO2_01_FD_184028 | JGI IMG/M metagenome (GOLD analysis project Ga0209542, IMG submission 184028) | Soil microbial communities from Rifle, Colorado - Rifle CSP2_plank highO2_0.1 (SPAdes) (version 2) | ecosystem: Environmental > Terrestrial > Deep subsurface > Rock core/Sediment ...
CCCCATTATAGAGAACCTCAGAAAAGATCAATAGAATTACAATGTAAAAACCCAAGTCTATTGATCTCATCAAATATTTCCAAGTGTTGTGTTTTTCGTCTTAGCATACCACCAGTCTCCTATGATAAAATCCGCCTGTAACATTACATTCTTATTTTCATCTCCTTAAGTATTCAGAGAGCCCTCACGACATGCTCCTATTCGTGCTCGAAGCACATGGTGTCGAGTCGTGTAGAGGGGAGGAACCCAATCTATTGCACGGTCTTAACGACCAAGACTGGTAACGGGTTTTCCTCCCTTGCTCTCATCTCTATATGGTTCATTTCTCACCAGCATAAGATACATTATAACTGCCATGTTTCTCGCTATTGCTACTATTGCTTTGTTCTCGTCAACTCCTTTTGCAAGAAGCCTATGGTACTTTCTCTTGAAGCGTTCTGAATGTTTTACAGCTACTCTTGCGTCTTGTATGAGGAGCCATCTTATCAAGTTGTTGCCTTGTTTTGTTATGTGGCCTCTTCTCTCAACGTTGCCTGACTGATGTATGGATGGAACAAGACCTAGGAACGAGCAAAAGTGTTTGTACGAAGGGAACCTTGATACGTCGCATACTTCACTTGACACAGCAAGTGCTGTCAAGTGGCCAACGCCTTTCATCTCTACAAGACGCTTTGCATAAGCGTCTTGTGATGCCATGTCTCTTATGCGTTTCTCAAAGCCGCGGATTTGCTCGTTGAATGATTCTAGCAGTGACAACAAAGAGTTCATGGAAATTCTTTGCATTTCTCCAAGCTCTACATCGTGCAAGAACAAAATACCTTTTCTGCCGAATGCTTCTTTGAAAGGAACTTTAACGCCTTCCTTTGTCAACAGCGCATGTATCTGATTCTTTATTCTTGTTCTAGCTCTCACAAGCGAGGCTCTGTGCCTCACAAGAAGCCTCGCTTGTCTATGTTTTTTCACTGGAATGAAAGACTTTGGTATCATGTCTGCTCGTAGTAATTGCGCAAGTATCCTAGCATCTATCTTGTCTGTTTTGATTCTTGCAGAAGCTATGACTTTTACTTTACTTGGATGAGCAACAGTAACAGTGCAAGTTTCGCTGAGTGCGTCGTATATGTGCAGCGAAGAGCCTGAAGCTTCCATCACAACCTTAGAATTTCTTGTAGCTTCGACAAGATCTTCCAGACCATTTTTGTTTGTGCTGAAAGATGTTTCTTTTACTACTATCCCTTCTTCGTCCAAAAAACACGCCTGACAAAAATCTTTATGAACGTCCAATCCTACATACATACAATCCACCTCGCTTATACCTGCAAGGCGGATTTTATCATGACATCTATTGACTGGTGGTTCTTGATAAGAATTTGTGAAGCACTATAGGGTTTGATGCCCATATCTCCCTAAAAGTTTCTGCACAACACCATCCCACGCATTGTCTATAACAAATACTCTTATAGGTCTCTTTTCTGGAACAAGAGAAGGTTGTTTAATACCGTAATCAGAAACATTCTTAGCTATTAAGCCTGCAAGATAATCTTCATCCCTTGTAGTAGGATGACATATACTTGGTGAAAATCCAAGAACTAAATCATCACCTACTGCATAGAATGCCTCTGATTCAAACATGGTTTTTTGAGGTTCTCTTAGTATCACATAAGGAATCATTTCATTTCCAGGTGGATTGCCATCTTTTCTTTCAAACCCTCTGGCATGCAAATAAGCTTTCTGTTCTGTTGTAAGTTCAGTCATAAATTTTGAGTCTTTATAATATATTTAAAATCATGCCGAGGACGAGAATTGAACTCGCGACCTCTTGATTTCTTACTTCAACGACAAGCATCTTGCCTTGTCTCAGAACTCATATGAAATATGAGTCAAGCGCTCTACCACTGAGCTACCCCGGCCAATCTTTTTTAGGAAAAGAGATTGATCAAAAAACTTCTAATTCATGATCAAAACTTCTTCCTGACATTCTTTGAAAAAAGGTCAATCAAAAACTTCACTCTGCGATCTTTTGATCGCACTTACAAGTTTTGGTCAAACTTCGTACAGAAAAGCTTTGCTTTTCTGGCGACTCAAGAAAGCTCTTGGCTTTCTTCGAGTTTTCTAAAAGGTTGTCTTGAAGAATTGGGCAATCAATCTTAAAAAGAATATGCTTATTTTTGAATTCTTCGGAATTCGAAAAGAAATGCTCAGAAAGGGCATTTCACTTCTTTCCTGACAATCCAAATTGCGCAAGGAGCGCTTCTAATTGGATTCTAGGATTGCTGCCTTCGGTTAGACGGAATTCATATTCTCCTACCTTTTCAATCAGATGTAATTTTTTTTCATCCTCTATGTCCAAGGAAAATACCTGTGAATGGATTTCTTTTATTATATCTTCTCCTGCTAAACCTCTGGTATAAAGCAGATGCAATAATTGTTGTCTTGATTCCTTGAATTTAGAATCCAGTGCTAATAGCAACATTTTTTTCACTTCTTGTGGATCGGCTTTTGTCGTGACTTTATATATTGTTTCCTGCGTTATTTTTCCCTTCACAGTCGAAGCTGCCTGCAAAATATTTATTGCCTTCCTCATGTCACCTTCAGCTGCATAAACTATTGCTTTGTATGCATTTTCATCCATATCTAATTTCTCGCCCTTTGCTACATCTTTGATGAATTTTATTACTTCGTCTTCTGTTAATTGGGAGAATCTAAAAACAGCAGTCCTGCTCTGTATAGGCTGTATTATTTTTGAAGAATAATTGCAAGCCATAATAAATCTTGCAGTATCAGAATACTTTTCCATCGTTCTTCTTAATGCATGCTGGGCATCTCTTGTTAATGAGTCTGCTTCGTCCAGATAAATTATTTTAAAAGTTTTGTCAAGAGAAATAGTCCTTGCAAAATCCTTTACTTTTATTCTTATTGTATCAATCCCACGTTCATCACTATTGTGCAAAAGGATTGGTATTGTACCCCCCCAAAACATCTGGCTTCCAGGAACAGATACATCATATACGTAATCATCATAATCTATAATATCTATTGATTTTATTTTAACAACAGACATATCAGAATCGATGAATTTTTTGATGTTACCAAGCAATTTATTCTTGATTTTTATATCGTTGATTATAGACGAGGCGGCAGCTTTAGATATTCGAGATGATTTCTTGCCGTATAATGAATGCCTCAATTCGCGGGTCTTCTCGAGTTTAAGCTGATTATTTAGAGTATGAAGAGGAAATGAAGGTATTAAATCTGATTTTATATATGAAAATTTGGGTATTTTCCATATGATTCTTGTTTCTCTTTCAAAACAAGATGTCTCTAAACCAGACAACCTGCCTAACCATGCCGCATCTATCAGACATTCTTGAGAAACAGACGAAAGTCTTGCAATTTCTTCCCATTCTCCAGAACCATCGCCCTGAAAATAGCCATTTAAGAACAATATCCTTGATTTTACGGGAGATGAATAAATAAAATTTGGCACTCTCTTTGTACGTGCATTTTTTTCTTCAGAATCATAGAAACTTCTCCTCATGAATCTGGTTAACTGCGTATTCATTGCTCGTATTTGTAAGGAACTTTCTCTAGTCCTGTCAAATCCAGACTTACCAAGCGATGTACTTACAGATATATCCATATTATTGAGCAAGTTCTTTACTTTATTGCCCAACCCTACTTCCTTTGGATATGCAAAAGTAAATATTGTCTGTCCGCTAGTATTTCTTTTATTCAGACTGGTGCAACCCTCAGCCAAGTATAAACCAAGAAGCCACGAAAAATCTTCATCAAGCCCAAATTCGGTGAAACTAGCTTTTATTTTAGGATTTTTTATTTTACCACTTCTCAACATGCTAAATTCTTTAGGCCGAATATCCTGAACATTTACAGAAGATGAGTTACCTTCGAATACTGTTTTGAATGTTATCAGAAAATCTCCTGGTTTCATCTCCTCTGCTTTTTTACTTATAAGAGAACCGTCGTCAGCAACTGTAAAAACAGAATGATCTAAGCTAACTTTTATAGTGCCGCCCTCATAGTGTATTACTGCTATTTTATTTTTTTTATGTCGGAATAGATAATTTATAGGTATAAATTTTATCTTATAGTTATCATCCAGTGATAATACTTCTAAATCATTTACAGAAATTCTTTCTTTGTCGTCAGAAAAATAAATTTTATCCAGTTCAGCGAAATTCGTTCTTTTGACTTTTCCATTTCGCTTAATCAAAATAGGCGTGTCAGACGTTACACTCGCGTTCAGCTCTAAAACATTGCTTTTCCACCTGTCGCCATAAAGTTCATACGCAACGCACAGAGCAGCTGTGGTTTTTCCACAGCCCGCAGGGCCGGCAAACATGCAGTGAGGTATATTTTTGTTTTTTACAAACGTCTGCAATCTTTCTATTATATCTTTCTGGCCTGTCATCTCTTTCAATTTTTTTGGCCTGTATTTCTCTGTCCATATTTCCTGCATGCCTTTATTTCATGAAAGAAAACTTAAATGCTAACATAAAGATAGTTAATTTGATGAAAGGTATATCATCGTTGGTTGTAATACTCCTTATTGTACTCATCACAATAACTATGTTTTCCTTGATTTACATAACAACTCTTGGATTACTAAAAGAATCAGGCGAAAGCACACAGGAAACTTTTGAGAAAAAACAGCAAGCCATGAGCCAGAAATTTGCTATTGATAACGCTAATCAAAATGCAGTATACATAAGGAACGAAGGAGAAGGTGAAATATCAGGAAAAAGTCTGGAATTTTTTGTTAATAACCAGCATATTGATGTTATTTCTGCCCCAGACTCTATAGCATCTAAAAAGATTGGTACATTCGTACTTAACGCAACCCAGCTTGCATCATTCTCAGGAATAAGAACTGAATTAAAGGTAACAGGTGCTGGCATTGGTGACACAAAAGTTGTTATGTTCAACACAACTGTAACAGTACCAACAACAAGCACGACGACAACATTGCCTGGACCTATATACTTATCAGTAGTTTTAGACACGCCGCCAGAAGGATCATCGAATAATGTCGCGCAAAATAATACATTCGTAGTGAGAGCGAATGTAACTTGTGTTGGTACTGGAAGCTGCGGGAATGTTAACGGGACGTTGTGGTATAACGCATCTGGAAATGAACCTGATAATCCCATCAGTATAATATCAGGATCTGTGCCACTTTCTATAGTTAATGTTTTTAATGTCCTAGATCTGCAGGTAATATCAGGAGCAGACGATGCTGAAGAATATGATAGTGGCGCATCATTTTTCCCGGCGGCAGGCAATGTGAGGATTGCTTCTGATACCGGAGGCTTCCAGACAGATGGCGGCTTCCGGTTTACAAATGTAACAATCCCACAGGGAGCAGTTGTCAGAACTGCAACATTTCAAGGATATATATTTGTTGCAAGTACCCAGGACGATGCAAATTTCGATATATTTGCTAATGATGTTGACAATGCAAATAACTTTTCAGCAGAACCTAATGTAAGAAACAGGATCAGGACAACAGTTTTTGTTCCGTGGGTTCAGGGCAATCTGGGTTCTGCCTGGACAAATTCTCCGAATATTAGTTCTGTTGTCCAAGAAGTTATAAACAGACCTGGATGGAATTCCGGGAATGCCCTGATGATTCTAGGTTTTGGAAAAACTGATCTTATCAGAGATTACAAGATCTATTCTTATGAAGGTGACCCGTCGCGTGCAGCAAAACTGCATGTAGAGTTCGAATCTGAATCAAGCACCAAAAATTGCGGCTCTATGTTAGCAGGCCAGACATGCCAATTAACATGGACAGTGAATGCAACAGGATTAATTAATTCAAATTGGAATATAGATACATTATTTGTTTCTGATACAGTTGCGAGCAATGATACTGGAAATGCGCAGGTGAATATTAAGCCTCCTATAGAAATTAATGTTGTTGATTTTACAAGTCCTTCAGGTAATATTTATGATACTTCCATAGCTATAGGCAATGATAGTTATCCTGTGATTTCTTATCGTATTAGTCCTACTGGCTGTAATCCCCCTCAACTTAATATTGTGAAATGTGGCAATGCTGCTTGTTCAGCTGGTAAGCAAATTATTACCCTGAGTAGTCCCTGTAATGCCAATTATCATTCCATTGCCATAGGCAATGATAGTTATCCTGTGATTTCTTATTACGATACTGCTTTTGCTTCTGTGAGGGCTGTAAAGTGTAATAATGCGAATTGTTCAGTTAGAGTAATTAATAATATTCAGCAAGGTCTTTACACTTCCACTGCTATTGGTAGCGATGGCTTTCCTGTGATTTCATATGCGTGGAGTGGGCTCAAGGTCGCAAAGTGCAATAATGCGGATTGCTCAGCCAGTGAAATTACCACAGTTGATTCGGTTGGTGGAATTAATTCCATTAAAATTGGTACTAATGGCTTTCCAGTTATATCCTATTCTACTGGATCTTCCGGAGACCTCAAGGTCGCAAAGTGCAATAATGCGGATTGCTCAGCCAGTGAAATTACCACAGTTGATTCGGTTGGTGATGTTGGCAATTATAACTCAATAGCTATTAGTGGAGATGGCTTTCCTGTGATTTCATATTATGATAATACAAATCAAGATCTGAAAGTAGCCAAACAGGTTTCGCCAGGGACAGGCAATTGTACTGGAAATAATAATTGGACGTGCATCACTGTTGATTCAGCTGGAGGCGTTGGCACTGAGACGTCCATTGCTATTGGCAGTGACGGGTTTCCGGTGATTGCTTATTCTAATAATGGCCTTAGGGTTGCAAAATGCAATAATGCGAATTGCTCATCTAATGTTATTAATGTGATTGATTCGAATGGAAGGGGTGGTAATTCAATCGCTATTAGCAGCGATGGTTTTCCTGTAATTTCTTATAATGTGCTTGTTAGGAATTTGACAGTAGTCAAATGCTATAACCTTGCCTGCAACCCATAATTATTAAATAAATACATCTTTCGTCAATTATTTACTAATGAAAGCCACTTTATCCCCAATACCAATACTTATACTGTTTGTAATAGTCACTGCTTTTGTTGGATTTTCTTATATAATATTCACGCAATTCTTGGAAGTCCCTCAAAATCCATCAAATAGCAAAACAGGACTTGAGATCAATGATGTAAATGGAGGAAACATAGTCTATGTAAAAAATACAGGAACAAGGAATATTATTACTGACCAGATAAAAGCATCTATTGACGGATCGTCTTTGCCATGCATTTTTGATGTTTCTGTCATAAGCCCTGGTAAAACAGAAGTGTGTGAACTTCCCAGAAAATGCAATTTTGGAGCTTTGTTGAAGGTTTCTGCTGACCTAGAATCTGATACAGTTACGTGCCCTCCTTCATCTGGACCAGCGCCAACTTCAACAGTTATTACATCAACCCCTTCAACGACATTAGTTGCTACAACAACACAACCTCAGATTACTACATCAACAACGCAGCAAATAACACCTGCTACAGTTTTAGGAATCACAACTCCCATAAATATGCGGGAAGTACAGCAATGCATAGGAAACGGAAATGTTGAAGTAAATTTCCAGTGGGATTATACTGGCGAAGCAGATTATTTTGAGCTAGCAGTTCAATCTATTTCGGGGAATTTTCAAGGATATGCAAGAGAATCAGGATTCATTTATGAATTCCCTTCTGAAGCAGAAATTGAATGGGAATTAACGGTTTTATATCAGGCTGAAGCTGAAAGCAAAATAAAAACATTCCAGACAATATCCTGTTGATATGGTGCAATCATGAAAGCAAAAATATGTATTGTGTTTATTCTGATTCTTTTTCCTGTCCTTGCCCAGGAATTCAATGCAAAGGCAGTTGAAGAAATGACACTCAGAATAACCCAGTCAGGAGCATTGCATGTAACAGGTTCTATGGACAGGGCAAACCTGTCCTTGTACACGCCACAGGAAGGCATAACTGATATAAAAATAACAGGCGCTGATTCGTGGAGATATGATTATGACAAATTTGGAAATAAGAAGCTTCTTCTTGAGTGGTCTTCCCCTTCTGGAACTATTCCTTATAAGATAGAGATAATAGTACAAAACAAAGCTAAACATTTTGAAAATCTGCCTCCTATAGGAATTGATCCTGAATATCTGGCTGAAACCGGAAGTATACTGATAAACGAAGATATTAAGAAAATGGCGTTTCCCTTTGAAAGATCATGGGACAGGGTTGCAGAACTTGCTATTCTTGTAAATGACTACATCGAATATGACATTAGCCTAGTTGGAAAAAGGTATAACAGCATTTGGGTATTTGAAAACAGGAAAGGCGTATGCGTTGAACACGCCAACCTTCTTGCATCATTGTTGAGGGCTTCGGGAATACCTACTCGATATGTTGTCGGGTATGCTTACAGCAGCGTAGATAAGAGGCTCATAGGACACACATGGATCGAAGTTTTGGCTAATGATGGTTCCTGGGTTCCGTTTGATCCAACATGGCTTCAGGGAGGATATCTGGATGCAACACACATAAAGACTGCTAATCTTTTGGATGACAGCCAGCTTGATGTTTTAAGCTATGTAGGAAGGGGGGATATAATCTGGGAAAGGGGTTCTTCAGCTGGATCTTCAACAGGTGATCTTTATAGGGACAAAGTTGACATCCTTGGTTTCAAGCTGAAGAATTTAACAAAAATATCGGTCTCAGGAACAGAATCAGTGCGGTACGAGTCGTATGGTTATGCAAAAGTAACAGTCAATTCAAGCACATGCACAATAAATGAAATATCATTTAGACCATGTGTCGATGAAAACAGGAACAAAATTTTTGAAGTATATGAGAATACCAGAAAATTCTTATCTTGCGGCAGCAGGGAAGAATATTTCTTTTTCAGAGAAAATTCAGATGGCAGCTACAAATGTCCTTTTCTTGTATACGATCAGGTAGGCAGTAACGCTCAGTTTGATGTTGAAGTTTCAGGAAACTCAAGAACAGATGATTTTAGCATTCTAGGCCCGGCAACTGTATTGGTAAATGAGAAGTTTACACTCAAAACCAGTACAATTCCCAGTGAAGGCTATATATTCTATTCCCCAGTCTTTGGAAGGCACGAAGCGACTGAATGGCCGTTGCAATTAAAAGTTCCGGGTAAATATGCATTTTACTTTTTTTCAGGAAGTTCACTTGCGACAACAGAAGTCAATGTTGTAGAAAAAAAGGAATTTGAATTGACTGTGCTGTCGCAAAAAAATACTACCATAAATCAGTCATTTATCGTGGCAGTAAATGTAAAAAATATAATAGGCGATTTCAAGAAAGCAGACATATTGATCGATTTTGACGGGGTTTCCAAAAAGCAGTCTGCGACTTTCGGGCCTTACGAAGAAAAAAGGTTTGAATTCGAAATGACACCAAAAGAGATTGGCAACAGAAAAATCATAGTATCCGTTGTTTCAGATTCTATATACAGCGACGTTGAATCCATATATGTTTATAAGATAGAGCAGGAAAAAAATATAGCCGATTCTATAATAGACACGCTGAAAAATTTAATTGATTCAATCGTGAATGGATTCAGAGACTTGATAACATAGATGAATAGAAAAAAGGAGTTGGAATGATAATATCAATATCAGGCACCCCTGGAACAGGAAAAACAGATGTTGCTAAAATAATTGCAAGGAATATTGGTGCAAACCTGATAACTATAAAAAATGTAATAAAAAAAGAAAAAGTCCCTTACAATCACGACAAGGAAAGAAAAACAAAGATTATTGACATAAAGGATCTGGAAAAAGCCGTTGGAAAAAATATAGATAATAATAAAACTAACATAATAGAAGGTCATCTTTCTCATCTGATAAAATCTGACGTTGTGATAATTCTTAGATGTAATCCTGAAGTTCTTGAAAAAAGGCTGAAGAAAAGGAAATGGAATAAAAAAAAGATAAATGAAAACGTTCTTGCAGAAGTTCTTGATGCAACTACAATAGAAGCACTGGAAATCAATAATAAAAAAAGAATTTATGAGATCGACACATCAAAAATAAATGCAGACAGAGCAGCCAAGATTGCAATGAAAATAATAAACAAAGATGATGATAAGAAATACCTTTCGGGAAAGATAGACTGGGCAGAAAAATACCTGAGAAAGAAGGTTTAAGAATTTTTCTTATTATTATTCAAGCTATGAACCTTGGAATTGCATTTAGAACTGCATTGCTTTTAGGGATACTAACTGGATTATTCCTTCTAATAGGATTCGTTTTTGGAGGTATTCTTGGCGCAACTATAGGATTTTCGATAGCTTTGATAATAAATTTCCTGGCATACTGGTTTTCCGATGCTTTTGTGCTAAAAATTTACAGGGCCAAGAAAGTAAAAACAGACGAATACAAGAAAATAGATGCAATGCTCACAAAACTAGCCAAGAAATCAGGGATACCTAAGCCGCCGTTATATTTTGTTGACAATAGCACGCCAAACGCTTTTGCTACTGGAAGAAGTTATAAGCATAGCGCTGTTGCTGTCACGAGAGGGCTTCTGGAAAAATTGGATGACGACGAAGTAGAAGCTGTACTTGCACATGAAATTTCTCATATAAAGCATCGTGATACGCTGGTAAGCACAATGGCTGCGACATTAGCAGGGGCACTCACATGGCTTGCATATATATTTTATTTCGGCAATAATGAAAATAGAGGTATTTTCAGTTATATTCTTCTCTTCTTTTTAGCGCCTTTGGCAGCTACGCTGATAAGGCTGTCTATATCAAGGAACAGAGAATATTTGGCTGATGTAGGCGGTGCTAAAATTATAGATCCAAATAAATTGGCTTCAGCTTTGGAGAAGATATCGTCTTCAGTCAAAGAAAGACCGATGAAAGGCGGTAACACAGCAACATCTCATTTGTTCATAGTAAATCCATTTTCATCAAGCAGTATGGTTAGTTTATTTTCAACGCATCCACCAGTTGAAGAAAGGATAAAAAGACTAAGATCAATGGCAAAGTGATATAAAATGCAACATAATATGCCAGATAGATCTCATATGAGGGGTGCGAGATACGCAGAATATGGGGATTTAGCAAAATTTTACGGATTCCCGATAGATCCAAGACTTAACATGCAAACGATATATGCAGATAGAAAGACTAAAGAGATTTTAGGTTTTGGTATGGGCTTAGATCGTAAGCCAGTATTATTTGGTGCTGATCCTGCTTACTTTGAAAGAGTTCCAGACGAACTTGCTGATACGGTAGAACGATATGTTAGACGAATGAAGGGATGGGAAAGAGCAGTACTGAAGCAAAGACCAGACGAAATGAAAAGAGAAATGAGAAGACCTCAACAACTTTATAGGAAACCTTATTATCCAACAGAAACTGGAGAGCAACAACATGAAACTGAACCTCAATTGGTAGGAAGTAGAAGAAGGGGTTGGGGATTGTTTCGAAGAGGCGAATAATAATGGCTAAAAAACTTCCAGACGCTGCAGCGGCAAGATTATTTACCAATGTTTTTATTTGCATGAACTGCAATGCAAAGATAAGGGCCAGACCTGAGGCTGTAAAGAAGAAGAAAATAAAATGCAGAAAATGCGGTTACAAAGAATTAAGATTGAAGGCCAAGGAAAGACGAGGCCAGAAGACAGGCTAAACCTTATTTTGAGAACACTGATAGATATACTGTTCTCGAAAGAAATGCTGAAAAACAATGAATTTTAGTCATTATTATGAAAGGCATTTCACTTCTTAAATTCTCTTTCTAATTTATTCTAATGAAACGAGAGATTGATTTTGAAAGACGGGATGATGCTAGAAAGATATTCAAAGGTGTTCTTGATGAGCAAAGCTTGTACTCCATGTATCAAATTGGCAAGCAATTAAAAATAAAACATTTCTCAGGTTTTGTGAAAACAGGAAAAGAATCTTCAGTTATTCTAGCAGAAACTAATAAGGGGCAAAGGCTTGCTATTAAGGTGTACGCAATAGAAGCTGCAAATTTCAGAAATATAAAAAAATACATAATAGGAGACAGAAGATTTACATCAATCAAGAATTCCAAAAGAGATATTGTTTTTGCTTGGTGCAGAAAGGAATTTTCTAACCTTCAGATTGCATTTCTTGCAGGGGTTAAATGCCCTAGACCTTATTCTTTTAAGAATAATATTTTGGCTATGGATTTCATTGGTGACGACAATGTTGCTCCACGGCTTATAGATGTTATGCCTAAAGACCCTGCGAAAACCATAGAATTAATATTAGTGAATATGAAAAAGCTATACGATGCAGGAATCATTCATGGAGACTTGAGTCCTTATAATATCCTACTGCATGAAGAAGTTCCATATTTCATTGATTTTTCTCAAGGGATTCTTCTTGATAACAATCTTTCCGGAGAATTACTGGAAAGAGATATTAGCAACATAGTTAGCTATGCTAGCAAAATAGGTATTTCTTTGAATGCGGATGATATAAGGCAAAGATTAAAAATAAAGAAACAATAGAATAATTATGCTGCCGTACCTGAAGCTTATAAGGCCACTAAATTGCGCGATGGCATCTGTAGGAGTTTACATTGCATATCTGATAGTCAGTTCTAATTATGGATTTAATACAGAAATAACACTAGGTATTCTTGCCACTTTCTTTGTGTGCGCAGGGGGCATGGCAATAAATGATTATTTTGACGCTAACATTGACAAAATAAATCGCCCTAAAAGGCCCATACCATCAGGAGAGATAACAAGAAAGAATGCACTAGCTGCCTCTATAATACTGTTCGCTTTGGGAAATGCTTTAGCATTCAGGATTTCTGAAACTTTCATTCCTTTGTATGTTTCATTGATTGCATCTGCATTGCTTATCGCCTACGCAGCAAAGCTAAAAGGAATAATAATGGTTGGGCACCTTACTATAAGTTTTCTTGTTGGATTGACATTTCTATTTGGCGGTGTGATCGCAGGAAGCATTGATAAACTGATAATTCTTGCTGTTCTTGCTTTTCTTTCCAATACTGGAAGAGAGATATACAAATCAATAGAGGATGCGCTAGGTGACAAAAAGATGAATCTGAATACAATAGCAATAAAACTGGGTGCGATAAAAGCCAAAATGCTTGCAAATTACTTCGTGGTGGCTGCCGTTGTTCTTAGCTTCATCCCTTTCCTTATTGGAATGTTCAATGAAATATATCTGTTCTTTGTAGTTATAGCAGACATAGTTTTTCTGTCAGCCATTTTACTTCCTGTAAAACATAGTTCCAAGGCATGCAAAGCAGGTATGGTAATAGCCTTGTTTGCATTTTTTGTAGGATCTATATACTAAATTATAATCATATAATGATATAATAGAAAAGAAAAATATGAAATGCCCTTTATGACTACACACTAAAGTGTGTAGTTTCTTGAGCATTTCTTTCAAGAACATTCCTTTCATCTCCTGTCTGAAGACAGGAGTTTTCAATGTTCTTAAAATAAAGAAAAGTACTACTTATTTTTTGTCTTACCTGCTTTCGCGTAGTATTCGGCTGCGCTGAAATCAAGGGAAACTACATCCCCTTTGCCTAGAACCCATGCGTCATGCCCAGCAGGAATATAGGCTGCATCGCCAGGACCAAATTCCTTTTCCGTACCATCGTCCATGACAACCTTCATTTTTCCAGAAATCATGTACATAGAATGCTCTGCCATGCAACTTTCAGTTTTTGCTATTGGTTTTACGCATTCTGACCATTTCCATCCTGGCTTGAAAGTTGCCTTGCCGACGGTAACCCCGCCTAATTTTACAATCTCTAATTTTCCTTTATCGAATTTTCTTGTTTCTTCTGGGGAATTCATGCTTTTTTTCTCCATCTTTGCCATCGAATCACCTTCAGTGATACTTGAATAGATATCATTTAATTCTTAATTTCCAGCAGAGAAAATTATATAATGAAACAAATAAGATTTAAGATATTATAAATTTGTTTCATTATATAGTAACCAAGGTTTAATTATTGTGAAATATATTTACAATCTTGGATTACTATAAATACTATGCATCTAAGGTATGTACTTGATACTAATGGCAAGCAAGATACAGCAGTACATCATCCAGAACAAGATACTGCCTAAGGAGTGTTTATATCATACTAACAGAACTATCAAAAATAAGAAAAACCAGCCAAAAGGTAGTATTAGGGTTCTGGCAACAAAAGACAACGTTGCTAGGGTTGAGTATACATGCCCTGAATGCGAACATCATGCTTACATAGAACAGGAATGGAAAAGACCTTTTTCTGTCAGGTGCGCTAAGTGCAATTTTAAAATAACAGTCCCTAAAATGAAGGACCAGGCCAAGAAAGAAGCAAAAAATGAGCCTGGTAAGAAATTGAAGAAATAATTATTGATGTCGTTCGTGCTTCCATCTAAGGTATTCTCTGGATACTTCACGCATAACTTCTCTGAACTTTTCTTGATCCTCAAAATAATAAAAAGATTTCCTCCCTGTAGGATGAGTTCTAGACGCATAAGAAGGGAATTCTATCCTTGGATCTGTGCTTCCCTTGTCATATACTAGCATGCGCCTCAATATGATACCCGAAACACTAACATCGGCAACTGCTGAGATTTCACTATCATGTTCTCTATATGGTTTTATCTCAACTTTTATCCTGCTCGTCATTGATCAGCCTATATCAGAAAAGCTTTTAACCTAGAAGACATTTAGGAGTTTAATGAAAACCGACAAAGACTTAAAAAAATTTATTGATGAAAATAGCATTGATGCAGAAATTATAGAAGTTAAAAAAGGCAGCAAAACTGTCAAGGAAGCTGCAGTTGCATCAGGTATTCATTCTGATATTATTGTGAAAAGCGTTGTTTTCGTCACAAAGTCTGGTCATGGATTGATATGCATTATCCAGGGCAAGCACAGGGTCGATTTCCAGAAAGTGGAAGGAATAATAGGAGAAACCGTGAACACAGCTTCTCCAGATGACGTATTGAATTATACGAAATACAAAGCAGGTGGAGTCCCTCCGATAAGCACAGGACTGAAAACTATAATCGATGAAAATGTCCTGAAATTAAGGGAATGTTATGCTGGCGGCGGCACAGACACTCATCTGGTAAGGATTTCACCTGATGATATCAAGAAGTATTCTAATGGAATTATTGGAGAGATAAAAAATAGAATGATGAATTTATAAGGGTTATTAAGTCGAAAAGACAACCTCTGTTTTGATCTTACTATCCTTGGATTTAGCAACTAAAAAAGAGAGGTTGAGTTATTCTCTAAGTCATTCTTAAAAGTCTTCTCATCCAAAATAATATTGATATGGGAATCATAGGAATTCTTGTTGCAATAATTCTGATATTAGGCGGAATAGCATATACAATTGTGCCGCATGAAGTTCATGTTGCTTATGGTATTGATTTTGGCTTTGACCATATAACGAACACAATCATGGGAATAGTAATTGTAGTGCTAGGTTTTGTCATCTACTGGACTGCTGGAAAGAAAAAGAAGGCCAAAGCACTTCAGGTGCCTAAAATAGGGAAATGAATCTATCAAAATTTCTGTTAACTGGAAGATAATTAGCCTCTCTTATCAGGTTCAATAAATTATCGGAAAAGGGAGTAAAGTGAAATAGAGGCTGTTCTTTCTTCTTAGTGGCTTATGATGTTTAGTTAAGAAATATTTTCTTGCTCTACTATTAACGTATGGAAAATCCTTTCCTCTTAGGGTTTTTGTTTTGATGAGAAGTAAGTCTGAAACAAAGGATTTCTTTTCTTTTTAGCATCTAGCCAATACTCAATTAAATAAAACTATCCCTTCTCTCTCATCTTCAGCCTCTTATACATCGAATCAACATTCCTGTTGCAGACGTAATCGTGCTGACGAAAGCCGCCGCCCATGCTCTTAGGGATGTGCATCAATTCGTGTATTATGGTTTTTATTTTTTCTTTTTCATCAAGCCCGTCAAAATTCTCAGAAACAATTTCTATAACATAGTATCCATCCATCTGCAATGCTTTCTGCATTATTTTAGGCACTGTATGGCATCTCGCCAAAGCATTGCTGGTGCTTCCCCTGGATCTCATGCACGCAATCCTTGTAAGGTCAAAAGGCATTCCTAGTTCCGCTGCTATCTTCTTTGCCTTCTGCTCCCAGTCGATATCGCGGTGATATTCCATAGCAACCTGTTTTAATTATTTGCCTTTCCAATAAATAAAGATGATGTGATCAATGCCTCTGCTCGGCGTTTATCACATATAAGAAAGTTAGGTGGAGATAAACGCCTCGTTAGCTCAGCCGGTAGAGCGTTAGGTTTAACCCGCTAAACCTTGGTAAGGTAAAAAGTTTGTGAATTTCACGGCTTGCCTAGAGGTCCCGAGTTCGATTCTCGGACGAGGCTTTAGTCACTCTGGTTCAGTTCCAGCCTTCGGCATTAGAAAAAGAAACTTTAAAAATAGGTGAGGTAATTGATCTATTATGAAAACATTCACAGCTATCGTCCAAAAGGAAGAAGATATGTATGTAGCCAAATGTGCTGAAGTAGGCACAGTCAGCCAGGGCTTTACTTTAGAGGAAGCGTTAGCAAACCTAAAAGAAGCCACCGAATTATATTTAGAGGAATTTCCATTATGAAGGCTGACATAGAGAAGATAAATGAAAAAAAGGCAGAAATGAGGGTTATTATTTACAAAACAAAAAAGTCGGAATTGGTGAATTATATGAAAAAGAGAATAAAAGATGTTAAATTAGAGGATGTTAGAAGTAGACTATCAAAAGTTAAAGAATCTTTGGCAGAAGACGTTAACAAACACAGGGAATAAGATGCAGTATTATTTTCTGGATACTTCTGCTTTGGTAAAGAGATACCATCAAGAAACTGGTACCAAAATCATTGATAAGATATTTGATTCTGAAGAAAAGGTTATTATAATTTCTAATATCTCAATTTCTGAATTCGTTTCAGCACTGAACAGAAAGAAAAACGAAAAAGAAATAACGCAAGATGATTTAGATGTAGTATTATCAAAGTTTTATTCTGACGTAATGGAAGAATTTACTGTATTGGGAATTGGCGATAGTCATATTATTTCCAGTATTAACTTGGTTTTACAGCATAATCTTAAAGCACTAGATTCTTTTCAACTTGCGGTTGCCTTAGAGTTAGAAGATTTGAATATAACATTTGTTAGTGCAGATAACAAATTGTGTGAAACTGCCAAGAAAGAGGGATTGAAAACAATAAACCCAGAAGAAAAACAAAGATGATAAGTTGTATAACGTTTTAGTTCAATCCCTAACAAACGGATATAAACTCCAAAGTTAATTATCTTTTTAATAAGAGGTTCAAATAGAACTCTAAATTCTTAAGCCTCAGGCAAGCTAAGGGGTTGGAGTTCTGTTAATTAAAATAGAACCATTGATTCTGAAGTTCGGACGAGGCTTAGAATTATGCTACTAATTCTCTTGTAACAAATCCATTGCTGCCAGTTTGAGATCTAACATAATCTTCCATAGAAAATAGTGATTCAGTTCTTGCCAAATCATCTTTTATATAATCAGGAATCTGAATTCCAGCCTCTGAAGCCACATTTCTTAATTTTTTTGCATCTTCTA
>Ga0209542_10009681_pt1 | contig 17602 bp, 18 predicted proteins | sample RifCSPhighO2_01_FD_184028 | JGI IMG/M metagenome (GOLD analysis project Ga0209542, IMG submission 184028) | Soil microbial communities from Rifle, Colorado - Rifle CSP2_plank highO2_0.1 (SPAdes) (version 2) | ecosystem: Environmental > Terrestrial > Deep subsurface > Rock core/Sediment ...
GCTCGTTCAAAAACTGTTAAATGCTTGTACCACTTCACCTTCTTAGGGTGATGTTTTTTCTTGTGTGCCATATGCCAGATACATTACTGATAATGGACTGGCGGTGCACTTCTATGTTGAACTCGGGGTTACTGGGGTTGACATATCTTAATAGTGGTGCTAGCATCGGCGATAGAGTCGTTCTTTACCATAACCTATTTCTGGTTGGGAGAATGGCTTAACCTAGGCTTTTGGCGGGATGTCAAAGAGCCGAAAAGTGGCGGGAAGCCATGAGGAGAGTCTAATGTCAGCGTTGAATTCGGATCGGATCAAGGCGTTTTTCGAGGAGTTCCCCTTTCTTAAGAGCTATACCGATGTGGATCTGGTACTCTCGGTCAAAGTTGGCATAATAAACTTGGAACTCCTGGCATTCTGTCCTAAATATATGACAACGCCGGGAGAATATACTGGGACAATGTTCATCATGAACCAGAGGTGTCGACTATTCGACAAGGCTGGGCATCTGATGAAAGAAGTTCGTCAGGATCGTCGACCCCCTGCCAACTACCGTTGGTGGAAGCCCTCGACTTGGGGTGAATTGAGCCACGGCGAAACAGTTGAAGAATGTCTAAAGTCAATGGGTGGGATGGTGGACACAATTGAGTTCGCCGTCTTAGATCACATCCCCTTACTGTGGGTTTCTACGAGTGATGAGAGGAGAGGTAAATTTGAGGTGATTGTCTACAAAAAGCCAACGGGAGTGAGCAATCTGAGCCAATGGCTTCGTGATCAGATTGAGCAAGTCCGCAAGGAAATTGTTACTCTAACAAACGATTGACCGTTCAGAGTTTCCGGGAGCAGCGCAGCGCGCTGCTCCTTTTTTCTTTAACTCTCTTTTTCTAAAATTGTATATTTGTAAGTTTGTTTTTCGGGTCGATATTTTTCCAAAAACCATTCTTTATTTCCTTCAAAAACACTTGTTTCTATGATTATTTTGTCTACCTTACCACCCTCAATTACGGCTAAGTTTTCTTGGCCAAAGGGGCCACCAAATGGAGTTAGATATTGATAATAGTTTTTGCTTTGATCAAATAAGGCGACTTCCGGAGTATTGTAAAAAAATAAACTTGTTTTTCCTGGAAAATTCTCAAAATAATTAGTCCAGAAAGCGGTTTTTTTACTCTCGTAGAAATCAGCCACCCAGGAATCAAATACTAATTGATAAGTGCCCAAAACCGACAATGAAGTTATTATCAAAACAATAAAATATTTTTGTAAATTAACGCGATTAAAACAAGAATAGAGGGCGTGGGGAAAATAGATTAGCCCCACAATTTGGGCTGGGAAAATATAGCGATAAAATCCGCCAGTCCTGAAATAGGCTAAAAATACCAGAATTGAAAAAACAAAAGCGACACCCTCCGGTAAGGAAACTATTTCCCTTTTTGCGCGTTTTATTAATAGGGACACTGACCACACACAAAGAATCACTAAAAGGTATAGTGGTCCAATCCCGGCGACAAGACCGCGAAGATTTACTAAAAATCGGCCTGGCATATTACTTATTTCTGATGGGTTGGCATAGAAACCTAAGATGGTTGAGGGGGAGTCATAATAATTGAATTGAGTGAAAATCCAGATGATAACGGGAATCAAGGCTGTTACTCCAATAAGCAGAAGATTTCTAAGCGAAAGTCTTTTGGAAAAAAACTTTACTAGCGCAACTATGCCAAGGGCGGGTAATACCAGCAAGAAAATTGGTTTGGTTGTTGCTGAAAGCCCCATCAATAACCCGGCCAAGATAAGGGAAAGACTTTTTTTGGATGACCGATTGGAAAAAGCATAATTCATAAACAAAAGAGCCAAAATTAAATACAAAGACCCGGGGACTTCGCCTAGAATTGCCTTACCATTGCCATAGAGTGGTGGGAAGGTGGCAAGCAAAGCTAATGAACCTAAAGCGATATTCCCCCCAAACAACTTTTTAGCCAGAAAATATCCGGATAAAATGAAACCAACAAGATAGACAAGCATAAATTGTCTAGCCACAATAATATTTGATCCAAAAACCTTTAACACCGCGCTTAAAGGATAAATCAGCGGATAACCGACGCTCATTTTTGAGATAGGTTCTACTTTTTCGGGAGAAAAACGCACCCCGCTCTTCCCCAATTCAGCAAGATTAGAGGCGGTCTGAAAATAAAAACCCTCGTCATACCAAACTGGCGGGCTTTCAGATAATCTGTAAAGTGAAAAAAACAAGGTCAGACAAAACAGGAACACTAAAATCGCCTTTTTGGATATATTTATAAAATTATGCTTCTTAAAAATTGCCCGAATGGCAATCTTCCATGGAGCAAAAATACCCTCAATAACAATTCGGCCAGACATTTTTGACTGCCCATCTTCCCGATCAGTGAAAATTATGGAAACTTCACAGAAATGACCTCCGACCTCAAGTATTTTACTCTTAAATTCAATTTGGTAAGAATAACCGGAACTCGATATAGACAAAACGTCGAATCTCTCCAGTATCGTCTTCCTAAAGGCCACGAATCCGGCGGTGGCGTCTCTAATGGGAGAGCCCATAATTATCCGAGCGTATAAGTTTCCCCCGCGACTAATAAGATTTCTTAAGAAACCCCAACCCTTAACTCCACCACCTTTCACATACCGAGAGCCAATACTCAAATCATTTTTCTCCAGCGCCTCAATTAATTTTTTTATATCCGATGGATTATGCGAACCATCAGCGTCCATCGTTACTACGAACCTAACATCGCTCATCTTTTGGATTTTAGCCAGGGTTTCCTTATAGGCGTCACCTAAGCCAGTTTTTGACTTTCTGGAAATAAGTTTGACATTCAGATTGCCCTCAGAAATCTTAGAGACAATATTAGCCGTACCGTCAGGGGAATTATCATCCACCACCCAGATTTCCATATCGGGGTAAAGACGGCTGGTCGTTTGGAGGATTTTTGTGATACTATCTTTCTCGTTATAGGTGGGGATGATGATAATATCTCGGTGGATTTTCATGATAGAGTAGTGACGGGGTAATCTTAATCAAAAAATGACAAAAAAACAAGAGCCAAGGTGGCCGATTGTCCTGTTAAAGAAAGCTCTTAAAATTCTGCCACCAGCAACGCCAGTTAAAATATACCGCCTGATAAGCAAATCCTTGCCACTCAAAAAGATTGCTAACTGGTTTATAAAGATGGGAATCCCCAAGATTTTAGAAATTGAGGAGGGTCAGTTGGAACTTGATCAAAGCGATGTCGCCGTCTCCGGATCGCTCGCGCTAGGATCCTTTGAAGAAACCGAGGTTAATATATTTAGGGAGAAACTTGAAACTGGTATGACCGTAATCGATATCGGCGCTAATATCGGTTACTACACCATTATTGCCGGCAAACGGATCGGAGTAAATGGCAAGGTGTTTGCTTTTGAACCGGAAGAAAACAACTTTTCTTTATTGTCTAGGAATATCTCTCTGAATAAACTCAATAATGTTACTGTTTTTAAAGTCGCCCTAACTGATAAATCAGGAGAAAAATCTCTTTACTTGGATAACGATAATAAAGGCCATCATTCTTTATCGTCGCAAAAATCCAAAACAGAAAAAAGCGTTCTGGTGAGAACCGATACTTTAGATAATATTTTAGAAAAATACGGATCTCCTAAAATTGATTTGATAAAAATGGACATCGAAGGAGCGGAGTTTTTGGCCCTTGAAGGAATGGTAAAAATCCTAGCAATGAATCCAGAACTGATTCTCTTTACAGAATTTTATCCGCAGGCCATCAGAAGACTTGGGCGTTCGCCACTTCAATTTTTAAAGAACTTGGTTGAACTAGGTTTCTTTTTGTCGGAGATTGATGAAAACAAGAAATGTTTAAAAAAAATTGACGACCTAGAAATGTTCGTCTCCAACTTTCCCAAAGGCGAATCATTCACCAACTTATACGTCACCAGACAGGCAAATTGAGATTAGGCAAATAAAATCACCGATTTGAGACCGGTCTTGACGTTTGGGGTCGTCAAATATATACTTAGTTGCATGAAAATTGAAGTTTTGCATCCTGCTTGTAATCTGGAAACGGTTCGAGATGGTCGTGGCGGTATTTTCACTTGGTTACCCAAGGATCCGCTGGTGGAGTTTAACATCTTATATTTCTTGCCCGGGAAATCTCGGGGCCACCATTATCACCCCGAGTTCAATGAGTATTTCTTGGTCGTGGAAGGTTCCGGAGTCATGGTGACCAGGGATTCCAAAGATGCCCCGGAGGAACACATTCACATGAGTCGTGGCTCGTGCGTGCGCACGCCAATTGGGATATCACATGCCTTCCATGCCATCACGGCGGTGACTGCTGTGGCCATGCTATCCAAGAGATGGGACGATTGCAACCCGCCAATTATTAGAGTCGAGTATCTCCATAATCTTGGTCCGGCCGGTTCAGCAAAAAAATAATCCATGCCGTCAGTCGCGGTGGTGGGAGTAAACGGGTATGTCGGTAACGCCTTGTGTAAGGCGTTCTCTCTTTCCCCGCGCTATTCTCTAGTAGGCGTTACTCGAGAAAATTATGCCGAGATGCAAGGTCGCTCTTTTGACATTCTTATTAACTCGGCTATGCCCTCGGCTCGTTTCTGGGCAAAAAATAGTCCAGACAAAGATTTTATCGAGACGGTTAAGAAAACAGCTGATCTGCTACATAATTGGCAATTTAAAAAGTTCGTGCAGATAAGTACGGTGTCAGCCCGGTGTCAGCTAGATACAGTTTATGGACGACATAAGGCGGCGGCAGAAAAATTGTGCGATTTTGGTGATAACCTGATTGTCCGTCTTGGCCCAATGTATAGCCCGGAACTTAAAAAGGGGGTGCTTGTGGACATACTTGGAGGGGAAAAAGTTTTTGTTGATGGAGAGAGTCGATATTGTTTTGCGCCGCTTGATTTTGTCACTGGTTGGGTTATTTCTCATCTCGATCGTGCCGGAATAGTGGAGGTTGGGGCCCGCGATGCGATTTCTCTTCAGGATGTGGCGAAACATCTCAATTCTAATGTCGAATTTGAGGGAGTGGTTGACCATCAGGAAATTGAATCTCCCGAGCCGGATTTCCCCGAAGCGCGAGCCGTCCTTGACTTTTTAGATGGTTGGGAAAGATAATCTTACTATGTCGTTATTTGCCCCCAAAATAGAAAAATGCCGAGTTTGTGGAAACACCGAGTTGATCTCTGGTATCGACATCGGTGAGCAGTACCTTTCGTCGGTATTTCCGGACAACCTCCAGTATCGGGAAACTGCTTCTCGGTATCCTCTCGACCTAGTTATGTGTCAGAAAAAAGCGGATGGGACGACTTGCGGATTAATCCAACTCGGTCACCGTCTGGACCTAACTTCGATGTATAATGCTTACCCTTACACCAGTTCTACAAATTCATCTATGTCTCGGATTCTACAAGATGTCGCCGAGAGCGGGCGAGCGTTGGATAATTTGGAGCCGGAAGATGTGATTTTGGATATTGGGGGTAATGATGGGACACTCCTGGCTTTCTTCAAAGGTCAACCGTTCAGATTGATCAATATTGATCCAGCCAAGAACATCGCCTCTCTCATTGACTCGCCCAACTATGTTTTTGTCAATGATTTTTTCAGTAAACAGGCATTCAAGTCAATTTCCAAGAAAAAGGCCAAACTTATTTTTAGTATCGCGATGTTTTATCATTTGAATGATCCCCTGAAATTTTCACGGGAAGTGGCGGCATGCTTAGATGACGAAGGGGTTTGGATCATTCAGATGGCTTATCTGCCGGTGATGATTCGGACCAATATGTATGACAACATTGTTCACGAGCACGCCGGTTATTATGCGGCGCAACACATCAAGTGGGTGATGGAGCAAGTTAGCTTGGAAATTTTTGATCTGGAGGAAAACGATGTCTATGGTGGAAGTTTCCGAATATTTGTGAAGAAAAAAGGGAACAAAAAGTTTGTTCCGACCGAACGCTATCGTTCGATTTTGGATAAGGAATTGGCCGAGGGATTATTTGACTTGGCGACCTACCAGAATTTCACGGACCGAATTGAGAAAACCCGCGATGATCTCCGTGACCTGTGTCGAAAGATTAAAACAGAAGGGAAAACCATCTGGATCTACGGCGCTTCGACTAAAGGCAATACAATTTTGCAATATTGTGGCTTGGGGCACAAAGAGATCGTCGCCGCGGCTGATTCTAATCCTTTCAAAATAGGTAAATACATTATCGGTTCGGACATACCAATCAAGAGTGAGGAAGAAATGCGTGCGGCAAAACCCGATTACTTGTTGGCTTTGCCTTACAGTTTTGTCGATGCTTTTATGAAAAGAGAAGCCGATCTTGTTTCTAGGGGGACAAAATTCATTGTTCCCTTACCAGAGGTCACAGTTATTTAAAGTCAAAAAAAGCGACGGGACCACTGGTCTCGTCGCTTGTTGCTCTGGTGAGAGCGTAATCCTAAAGGATGGTTGCTGATCCTCGATTGCTACCCTTGAACCATCGTCGGAAGTGAGCGAGGAATTTAGGGTGTTGCTGGGGGATGACGTCCTCTGGCATTTCCTCAAACCACTTGAGGTCGTCTCGCTCTACAATCTGACCAACTGCCTTGCAAGCAATGATGAGTGAGATTGGATAGCCGAACGGATGTTCACTGGCCAGCCAGACGTGAGTGGCAATGAGTTGGAGATTGGTGACCGCCTCCGCGATTTTTTCCTTACGGACATGGCGATTGCAAGCATCTTGGTAACTCTCGTTGGGTTTCATATAGCCACCCGGGATGTGCCAGCCCCTGAATTCATCATCCCTCCAACTAAGGAGGATTTTTGCGTAATGCTCGTAGCATCGTACATCAATTAGATCAGTGTAAATCAGGACCTCCACGGCCGGCCAGGGCACGAGCTTGTGCATGGGCCGATAAGCCAGGTCAGGGATAAATCCGCCGTCTTTTTCGGCAACGACCTCTAAGAGTCTGGCCAGTTCCGTCTGTTCGGCAACTGTCAGTGAGGTTGTTGGCATTGTCCAATCCTTTCCTTTTCAGTTTTCAAATGACAAAACAACTATTGGATTGCGCATTGCAATCTCTACTTTGAGACTAGCACAACAGAGTTTTCTTGTCAATCTCGTTCCCTCGGACTAATCGAGCTAGAATTAAAGACCATGAAAAGAGCCCTGATTACTGGCATTACCGGTCAAGACGGCTCGTATCTAGCGGATCTGCTTCTGTCTAAAGGATACAAAGTGTTTGGTTTGGCTAGAGCTGGTTCTTCTTTGAAAAATGTTCCCGAGGGAGTGAGCGTACTCACTGGTGATCTTGAGGATCATGATTCGTTAAGAATTGCTGTCGCCGAGTCAAAGCCCGACGAAGTTTATAATCTGGGGGGAGTATCCGATCATAAAACCGCTTTCGCCTTTCCGAAAAAAACTTTGAATATTAATTATCGTGGCGTTGGAGTCTTGCTTGGTGAATCTCTAGAGATGAATAAAAATGTTCGTTTTTTGCAGGCTTCTTCAAGCGACGTGTTTCTTCCTTCTGAACATTCGCTTAACGAAGATTCGGCACGGGATTGGAAAACCAAGAATCCCTATGCTCAAGCTAAAATGATGGCGGATCGTGATTTCGTTGCTGGTTTAAGAGAAAAAGAAAATGTCTTCGCTTGCTCGGCGATGTTATTTACTCACGAATCTCCAAGACGATTAGAAAAAGGTGTTGGCAGAAAGATTGTCAAAACTCTCGTAAAAATAAAACTTAATCTAGAAAAAAGCTTACAGATTGGCAACCTAGCCATGTGTCGGGATTGGGGGTTTGCCGGTGATTACGCATTAGCTATGTGGCGAATGCTTCAGACAGATACGCCGGAGGACCTGGTTATCGCTACTGGTAAAGTTCACTCCATTAAGGATTGGATCAACACAGCCGCTCAAGTTCTTGATATTAAATTATTTTGGCACGGTGAAGGAGTAAATGCTTATGCTGTTGATGATGCAAACAGCAAGATAGTGGAAGTCGTTTCTGAATTTTATAAACCAACCGAGAAACATTTTAAAGTCGGGAACATCTTTAAAGCAGAACAGACAATTCACTGGAAACCAAAAGTCAATTTTGAAGAATTAGTGGAAATGATGGTCAAATCCGATTTAGCTGAAATCCAGTCTATTAAGAAATAGTTTGGTTATTTTAGCATATTTCTGTTAGAATCAAGTCTTGATTACTATTATCCGAGCTAAAAAGACTCTGTCGTGGGCAGATTTTAAGGAGTTTTGGTCCAACCAAGAGCTACTCTTTTTTTTCACCTGGCGGGATCTAAAGATTCGTTACAAGCAAACAGTCTTGGGAGTTTTATGGGCACTTTTCCAACCGTTTATAACGATGGTGATATTTAGTATTTTTTTCGGCAAATTCGGCAAAATACCATCCGATAATATTCCATACCCAGTTTTCGTTTTTGCTGGGCTTCTGTTGTGGCAATTATTCTCGGCAACATTGCTTCAAGCCGGTAATAGTTTGGTCAATCAGCAAAACCTGTTGACCAAAGTGTATTTTCCAAGACTGATTCTTCCACTCTCTTCCCTTTTTTCTAATCTGGTTGATTTTTTTATTGCCTCCCTCATTTTGATTGGTCTGATGGTTTATTATAACTTTGTGCCAAATCTTAGCGGATTAATCATCGTGCCCTTGCTCGTGTTAATCACCTGTATTTTTGCGGTTGGCCTCGGCTTATTTTTGGCCTCGCTTAATGTGAAATATCGCGATATTAAATACATTCTACCTTTTTTTGTTCAGATTTTAATGTTTTTGACGCCAGTTATTTACCCCCCAAGTATTCTTGGCAATTTCTCGTGGCTTTTAGCAACCAATCCAATGACTGGTGTAATCAAAGCAATGCGGGCGGCTCTCTTCGGTGGCCAGCCAATTAATTGGTTTCTTTTATTTTTATCAGCACTTGTCTCCGTGGTGATTTTTATTTTTGGCCTAATTTATTTCAAGAAAACAGAAAAATATTTTGCTGATCTCATATAATTTTTTATGAATACCATTATCGAAATAAAAAATATTTCCAAAGTTTATTCTATCAATCAACCGAATGAGTATTATATGGCCTTGCGAGATGTTCTAATGAATATTTTCCGTTCCCCGTTTAGTTTTATTAAAAGCAGAACTAAAAAGTTAATTGGCTACGAAAAAAAAGACGTTTTTTGGGCCCTTAAAGACATCAAACTTGATATCCAAAAAGGTGAAATTGTCGGTCTGATTGGCCCTAACGGAGCCGGTAAATCTACCTTGCTTAAAATCTTGAATCGAATTACCGAACCGACCTCCGGTGAAGTGATTATCAATGGCAAGATTTCTTCACTTCTTGAAGTGGGGACCGGTTTTCATCCGGAATTAACCGGACGAGAAAACATTTTCTTCAGTGGTGCGATATTAGGGATGAAAAGAAAAGAGATCATTGCTAAGTTTGATAATATTGTAAAGTTTGCCGAGATGGAAAAATTTCTTGATATCCCCGTCAAACGCTATTCTTCCGGGATGCATGTGCGATTGGCTTTCTCGGTGGCGGCGCATATGGAACCGGATATTCTTTTGATTGATGAAGTTTTGGCCGTGGGGGATATTAGTTTCCAGAAAAAATGCTTACAAAAGATTCATGAAGTTGCCAAGCGAGACAAGCGGACCATTCTCTTTGTCAGTCATAATCTCGATGCGGTGCAGAGTCTCTGTGAACGGACAATTTACCTAGAAAGGGGTGAAGTCAAAATGGTTGGTCCGACAAATGAAGTGGTGGCCGAATATCTTAATCACCAGTTATCTCTAGAAAAGAAAGCGGTATTTGAATTTCCCCTAGCGCCAAATAAAAAATATCAAATCCGGAAAGTCGCGGTAAAAAATTCAAATGGTTTGTTGGAAACTGATCTCCGGGCCGGGGAACCATTCTCGGTTGAGGTTGATTATGAAGTTTTAGAAAACGAGTCAGCTTTTTGCTTGGTTCTTCAGTGTGTGAATGAGCAGGGTAATTTGGTATTTTATTCTCGGGATACTGACAAGAATCCAAACTTAATGATTGGCCGGAGCAAAGGTTCCCACCGGTCGGTGTTTCATTTCCCAATGAACCCCAATCTTTCTTTAAACCGAGGACAATATTTTTTAACTGTTCATATTTACCAAGACCAGACTCTTGAAGTGATAATTCCCGTCCAAATTAAGGACGAAAAAAGAAAGTTTTTTGGACATCCTGGAGTAATTTCAATTGGTGAACGATGGGGAAGCAATTGATTTAATTTTTTTAGGATAAAAAACACCACCTGACCGATTGGGAACAGATGGTGTCTAAGTTACATGTTGAGAACCTGCTCAATTCGGCCTGACTCAATGTAATCTCTGGCCTCGAGGAACTCTGCTTCTGGCATGGCACCAAAATTGAGTGGTCGGCCATCTCGACCGTGCATCACCTTAGTGGCGTCATCAAGCTCAAGAACATAATTCCGGAGCGCCTCATCAGCCAGCGGTTCACCATTTGTCTGAAAGCTGATACCGAAATTATCAGTCAAAATTTGTCGGCAAGCCAAATCCTTGAACATCTCGGTTCCCGGATAAGCGGTCGCAACAAACATTCTCCGATTAACTGCCGCCCTGGCCTTTTCATAAGCCACAGAACCGGCGATCAACCCTTTAGTCATGAGTTCTTCTTGCCAGAGAATGAAAGCGACGCTCGTCTGGAGATCGACCAACTCTTCTCCTGGATAAGCCATGATCCAAGTACAGTTGGCGTGGATACCTACTTCGCGAGAATTTCGAATTCCTTTGACCATCGTGGCCGGGAAATCGAAACCGTTGATTCGCTCCAAAACATTGCTCTTGGCACCACGAGGCCGAAGAATGAAACCGCCTTTGTTCATCCGCTCTAAGACTCGAGCACTGGCACTCTCCGCCCCAAAGCCGATGTAGACGCATCCGGCCTTGGCCATTAGCTCGGCTCGCTCATCAGCCGCTTCATCAAGGCGAGTATGAGTGCCCCAACGCAAGCCATTAAGTGGTTCAAAGGCTTTCACCAAAGCTCGAATTCGGCGGACATCAACGGCGAAGTTGTCATCTGGGAAACCAAGAAAGTCAATTCCGTAAGTTTCCTGAAGCCACTGTGCTTCGGCGACCAGATTTTCTGGTGAACGCATCCCATAATTACGTTCCCCTTGGGCACCACGGTAGCAGAAAGCGCAGGCATAAGGACAACCGCGACTGGATACTGTAGTTAGACTACGAGTCATAGTGAAAGGGGTGGCTGAACTATTATTAGCCGCTAATCCCCACACCGGCGTTCTGATATACCACTCGAGGATAGGATTTCCATCCATATCTTCACGCAAAAGATCCCAAGCTGCGAAGGGGAGAACATCGAGATCAAGAGGCCGATCGCCACCATAGAGGAAACGTAATCGACCACCAATGGACCCGAGACATTCTGGAAGGTCCTCGAGACTTCTGCCAAAACTTAAGCTCTGGAGAATGTCACGAGAGAGAACCAACATCACATCGTCACCTTCAGAATGGACAACAGCATCAAGATCTGGAAGCCAACCAAAGAGTCCTTCTTTAATTTCTGTCACTAAACCACCACCAGAAATAATGAAGGCCTCGGGGCAAAGATGACGACAAGTAGCGACCGTCCATTCTTGCCAACGTAAGGTCGTAATCATGCCAGACAAGGCAATGATATTTGGCTCGCCATGTTTATGCATGTGGCGAGCCAATAGACCTTCGACCTCGGTGTAAGTGAGATGTCGGCCGTTCGCTTTGCCTGCCGCTCGCGTTGTCTCATCTTGAATACGGTAAGCGTTGAGATCAACGATGCTCACTTCGGCGCCATACTGGCGAGTGCGGGCGGCCAAGAGCCCGGGTCCTTGAGGCGGCGTGTTGGGCTTGGCCGATTCGCGGAGAGGCATGTTGATGAAGAGAATTCTTAGACCTTTCAAATCATCAAATTTCATACCAGCCACGGCTTGACTGGGGTGAACTTTCACCGCTCGTCTTATCTGGGGAACTTCAGCAATCGCTAATGTGGTCATTGGCCACCTCCTTTTCTTAGAACTTGTTTATCGAGAAGGTTCTCAAAGAACCAATCCAATTATATTGTATGTAAATAGGTGAACCGGTGTAAAGATTGACAAATAGTATGTAGGTATGATAGATATAAACACGGAATGGGTTCTTTGAAAAGACCCAATGGAATCAACAAGAAAAGGAGAAATATCTCATGGATTGCGCGATTGCAATAGTTGTCACGTTATTGATTGTGGGCTTTGTCGTTTTCACTGCGGTATCAATGTCAAAACCTGTCGGCATGAAAGATGTTGACCACCTAGAATAACCCCCGTGGAAACACTGTCAACACCGAGTGTTGACACAAGGCGGGTAAGGCGCACGACCCCTGCGGGTACGGCGCCTTTTTTCGGCTTTACGGACAGATGATTGGTGTGCTAAGGTGAAAAATGGAAAGGCGAGGTTGGCTCGCGTCTAGGTTTTTGGTCTTTCATATAGTGAGGAGAATCAGTTATGAATTCGCAAGATTGGGCGAGGGTGGAATTGCTAGCCCTGGATTTTGATGGGGTAATGACGAACGGTACGGTCATTGTCGGGACAGATGGTATCGAGTCAGTGATTTGCAGTCACCGCGATGGTCAAGGGATTGATTTGATTAAAAAGGAGAATCTTCCCATCGTTGTCATTTCCAGTCAACGGAGTGCTTATGTTGATACCCGTTGCAAGGTGAAAATGGGTCTCCCATGTTTCTCTGCTTGCAAAGATAAGTTGGGACAATTGCGGAGATTTATTTCTGGCAATCGTCTCGACATCAAACTGGAGACGGTTTGTTTCGTCGGTGACGATTCTAGCGACCTCGAAGTAATGAAAGCAGTCGGTTTTCCGGTCTCTGTCGCCAATGGCACCGACGAAGCTAAAGCAGTGGCACGCTATGTTACCACCAAGGCCGGTGGCGACGGAGCAGTCCGAGAAGTGTGCGATCTAATCCTCGAAGCCAAGGGGCGAGAGGGTCACGGGTCATTTGGCAAGAGGATCCTCATTACCGGTACAGGCGAAAGAACAACACCGGAAACAGCTACGGCGGTTGAGGAGACGGCTTACCAACTGGCTATGGCTGGCCACACCATTTTGACCAATAGTGGCCGAAACGGTGTCCCCGAAGCCGCGGCCGAAGGGGTCAAGCGGGCCCGAGGTGATGGCGGAACTGGTCAATCAATCGCTTACGCCTATTTACCGGATCTGACGGCGGAAATTTGCGGAACTAACGGGATACGGTGCCTTGACTCATTTGAAGTCCGAAACGGGACAATTTGTCGTGATGCCGAAGTGGCCGTTTTCTTCCAAGGAGGGTTCGGTAGCATGGCCAAACTTTTTTTGCTGATTCAACGAGCTAGCCACATCAATGACTTGTTGAAAAACAAAGGTCTCACCAGGTTGGTGCGGCCCAAGCAGATCATTCTCCATCATAGTTTTACCAAGACGACGGAGACTTTAATGGAGATGTTGGGTTCCACTTGGGCCTACGGGCATTTTGAGTTCGTGCGGATTATCCAGACACCAGTAGAAATTGTTTCCGCAATTGGCTAACTCCCAAACCCCACCAAAACAACGGTGGGGTTTACTTTCTTCCCATGATGTGTTAGGTGTTAACTCGGTTCGGTTCTTTGAAATAGAAACTAGAGAATAAGGAGGTAGCTGATGATTCAATTCTGGCTGACGGTTGTCTTACCAGTACTGGCCGGGACCTTGTGTATTACGGGGATCGGTTTGTCTAGACGTTATGCTTTGAGAGAGACGGGGGTATCCGCAATTAATTTCTTGACCGTCTACTATGCTCTCGCTACGGTCACTTTTGGGATACTCTACTCGATAATTTGGGGTTGGATTTACCCGCCAGTGATGAATGGTTTTTGGCTCGCTGTATTAAGTAGCGCCATTGTCAATGTCTTTGTTCAGTTTTGTAATGCTAAAGCAGCGTCACTGGATAAGGGTGAAGTGTCACTTACGGCCCCACTCCAAGCAATGACGCCGGGGCTGATCACTTTCCTTGCCATCACCCTAGGTGAATTTCCTGGACCAATGGGGATAATCGGTGTGTCGTTAATGATGGTTGGATCATATGTGCTTCTGTGGGAAAAGACACCGGAACACTGGTTGGATTATCTTGGTCCCCTGCGTCGCTTGCGCCTACTTGCTCATTGGCGTGATTTAGATTCCGGTGAACGCAACAAAACCCTGGTCGTTACGCTAGCTCTCACTTCTGCCACCCTTGGGACAGTTGGTTTGCTCTTCGATAGCCTCTACACTCGTCGGGGGGTTAATATGCAAGGATTAGTTCTTGGGGCGATGGCTTTTACTGCCAGTCTCATGAGTGTTTACTGGATCTGGGGCAAAGTGGTAAATCTAAAGAAGAGCTTGGTCAGCGATAGTAGACATTGGTCAAACAAAACCATGCTTGCAGTTGGCCTGTGTAGTCTACTTTGGGTTGGTCATATCATTTTGATTTGGCCGAGCTATCAGCATACCCTCGTGGCTTATGTGGGGACGCTTAAGCGTTTCAGTGTTCTATTCTCGGTATTGGCCGGTTGGTGGTTCTTTAGAGAAAGTGAGGTAAAAAAAAGATTATGGGCTGGTGGATTTATTGTGACGGGAACGATATTTATTTCTTTGGATGGTGTTCCCGGCCAGCTCATCAATAAATTGGAAGAATTAGGTTTCTGATTCGTAGCCAGGGGGCCCACGCTCTCTGGCTTTTTTGATTTTTTATTTTAAATTTGTTATTGTTTAAGCATGAATCCGATTAGTATCATGCAAGGGCGACTATCGTCGGTGGAACAAAATCGGTTTCAGTTTTTTCCCAATGACTGGCCGGCAGAATTTTCACAAGCTAAAGCAATCGGGTTTGATGGTCTTTGTTGGTTCCTAGATTTAGATAAACCAGACCTTGATCCAATTAAAGATTTGTGGGGCAATGCTAAAGGTTTGGCTGAGATTGATCAATCGGTTAAAATTTTACCAATTCGAGGAATTGATTGCGGCCGTTATGGTTTCTTTGGTTCTGGAGCGATAAAGACAAGGGGTGATTTTAAAATTCTTTTTCCGGCGTTGTCGCCACGATTAACCGGTAGCGTGGTTTCCATTCCCTTGTTAGAAGAAAATTTTCCTAAATCGCCAGAAGAAAAAAATGAGGTAGTTGCAAACTTGCGTCAAATTGCCATGCTAGCTAAAGGTTTCGGGTTAAGGTTAGCATTAGAGACCGAGTGGCCCGCCAGTGAATTGCTTAATTTTTTGGATCAATTAGGCCAAACCAATGTCGGTGTCTGTTATGATATTGGCAACGCCACTTCTTATGGTTTTGATTGCCCGGCGGAAATCAGACAATTAGGTGAGAAAATTTTTGATGTTCACTTGAAGGATCGCGAGCGCGGTAAAACTCAATCAATGTTGCTTGGCGAGGGTGACGCCGATTTCTCTGGTTGCTTCAAGGCGTTAAAAGAGATAGATTATAAAGGCGGGTTTACGATGCAAGCTTGGCGCGGAGATGATTATTTAAAAGATGCCGAAGTTCAACTAACTTTTATTAAAAAATGTCTGACTTTTCAGTAAAAGATAAAGTCATTATTGTGACCGGTGGCGCCGGCATTTTAGGGCGGCAATATGTTGAAGCGCTTAAACAAGCTGAGGCACAAGTCGTGGTGTGGGATAAAGCCGGTACGGACGAGCCAGTTGATATTACCAGCGAGAAATCGGTAAAAGAGGCCGTGGAAAAAATTATTAAACAATTCGGCCGAATCGACGCCCTCATCAATAACGCTGCCATGAATTTGGCTGTGGATGATCCGGCGGCCAAGCAAGCGCAAGTACCCTACGAAGAATACCCGATTGATTTGTGGGAGAAGGAACTCAAGGTTAATCTAACCGGTACCATGATTTGCATCAAGCACGTGGTGCCCATAATGATGAAGCAACGGTCTGGCTCGATTGTGAATATCGCTTCCGAACTATCGGTAATTGCCCACGATCGGCGTGTTTATAATGATACAACTGGTCGGCGTTTCAAGTCGGTGGCTTACCCGACAACCAAGGCCGCGGTGCTCGGTTTAACCCGACAGTGGGCCGCGCGGTTGGGGGAGTATAATGTGCGCGTCAATGCCTTATCACCATCCGGTATGCACCTAGCGGGCCAACCCGAGGACTTCGTGGCGCGCTACGCCGCCACGACGATGTTCGGCCGCATGGCCGAGCCGGGCGAATATAACGGCGTCATCATCTTTCTCTGCTCGGACGCTTCTCGCTTCATGACCGCTCACAACCTCATTATCGACGGTGGCCGCAGTGCGTGGTGAAGACATTTCTTTTTATTTTAAAAGGGCTAGGTTAATTTTAAAAACGGCTTTGCGCACTTGCTTGTCTTGAGCCAGGATATTTGGCATGTGAGCATCTTCGGGAAAGAAAACGGCCAATGACCCAGGGGTCATCTGGAGACGAGTCCAGTTGGTTGGCACTTCATATAGAGTGGTATCTTTTGTTTCGTTATAGGCCACTCGTTCTTTTAATTTTGAGATGGGAGCCCAACCCAAAATTTCTCCTCCGGTTAACCAGATTTGGAAATCAATATTTTGGCGATGAGCCTCAAAGCCCTTAGGATTTTCTGCTTGCGGCGTTTTTGTTATCACCGCAACGCGTAGTTCCTTCCCTTCTAATTCGTAGATGCCATCACCTGGTAATTTCTGGCGATGTTTTTCAATCCACTGTAAACATTTTTGCCAAATCTCGTGAGTGAGCCATGGCTTGTAGGTTTGATGTTGATCCAGGTGTCCAAGAAGCATGGGCGATTTTTTCTTTCTAGAGTACCAACCTGATTAGATCAAAACCCTTAGCGGTCAGAAGTTCTTCGATTATTTCCCGAATCGCGCCGTTCCCGCCCTCTTGATTAGTGCTGTGGTGGGCAACCTTTTTCACTAAGTGATGGGCAGCTGGCACGGTTATCGCTAAGCCGACAACTTTCATAATTGCCAGATCATTTATATCATCCCCCAGGTAGGCGACTTCATTTAGGCTTATCTTTTCTTGCTGGCAGTGATTTTTTAGAATCCCCAGTTTTCCTTGACCGGTTTCAATCGATTGCCAACATTGGAGTTGCAGTTTTTTGGCGCGAGCTGATACTACTGGGTTTGGTTCCCGAGAAATGATGCAAGCCAAAACCCCGGCTTTTCTAAGCATTTCGAACCCTAGGCCATCACGGCGGCTACACCGGACGCTCTCCTTTCCATTTTGATCAACATAGACCGAGCCGTCGGTAAAAATTCCATCGAAATCTAGGGCCAGTAATTTGATATTAATCAGTTTTTTCCTTAGTTCACCAATTTGAAGTTTTGGGCCCATAAATGTATGATATATTGCTGAAATGTATAGTATATGATAGGGTAAAGTCTAAATAACGGACCTGCGAATGCTAGTATTCTAGCATGAAACAGAGAAAGAAAAAGTGCCCGAGTTGTTTGAAAAATAGATTCTGGAAAACTGCCGATGGCCGATTGAAATGCGCAA
>Ga0209542_10009683_pt1 | contig 17599 bp, 20 predicted proteins | sample RifCSPhighO2_01_FD_184028 | JGI IMG/M metagenome (GOLD analysis project Ga0209542, IMG submission 184028) | Soil microbial communities from Rifle, Colorado - Rifle CSP2_plank highO2_0.1 (SPAdes) (version 2) | ecosystem: Environmental > Terrestrial > Deep subsurface > Rock core/Sediment ...
CCATCATCCTCTTTTTTGTAAGCCTTCTTCAGAATATTTGTCTCTTTTTTATTCATGGTTCACCTCCATGAATATGTAAACATTTTACTATTTAAATCTTGAGGAAATATTAATGTCCCTTACTATAGATAATTTTGTTTTTCGATTCGAGCCAGGTTCAGAATTTTGGAATTTGCGCAGCGTTCCACTTGGTGATTTATTTTATAGCGTATCATGGGAAGACGCAGGACGAAGTAGGAAAGAAGTTTCAGTTATTAATAAAATAAATGCGTGCGTGGCAGCGAGGCAAAGAGCGCAGGAAAAACATCAAATAGAAGAAGAGCGCGCAATGGCAAATCTTGAGAGAAGACTGCGAACTGGTCGCGCAATGTGATGAATAACCTTGTGTTTTTAGGTTTTTCAAATTCCTGACTGTGCTCCCCAGAGACATATGTCGGGGTGCCCTTCAGCCACAGACTCTGAAGTAAAAAGATGCTGGCGTTTTAGTAACATTGCTTTTTGGTGCTAAGCGCGGTATTTATGCTTTGTCGTGCCATAGGCTCTTAACTCACTTCCTTCCAGAAACCTTTGCGCTCATTGAAATATTTGAGCACGTCAAACACGACCAGAATAGATATCGCAGGTATAAGCGCGAGCAACCAGTTATTTAGACCGAGAAACGTTGTTTCAAAGAACCTGTTAAGTGGCGTTTGAACGATAAGCCAGGTAGCAATCAGTGAGATTACTGAAGCTACAACCAAATAACGGTTGACCAGAGGAGAGCGTGTGAGCGTGCCTTTTCTGAAAGACCTGAAGTTAAACGCATTTACTATCTCAAAAAAGATAAGCGTTACCAGTGCGCTTGTGCGGGCCATCTCAATTGATTGATTAAGCACATTTAGTGAAAAGATAAACACACCAAGAGTGCCTGCAGCCATAATAAATGCCGCGATAACCAGTATTTTTACATGGTCTTTATGCAGAATTTTCGACGTTCTGCGCGGAGGATGTTCCATGCTATCTCTCGAACCAGGGTTCAGCCCGAGCGCAATAGCCGGCAAGTCAGACGTGACTAAATTCATGAATAATATCTGAATAGCCACAAGCGGCAGGGGCAGGCCGAGCGCAATAGCAAGCAAGATAATGATAATCTCTGCAGTAGTGCAGGATAATTCGTAACTAACGAACTTCCGCATATTATTAAATATTGTACGCCCTTCTTCAACAGCTTTTACAATCGTGGAAAAATTATCATCTCGCAATGTTAAATCCGCAACCGCGCGCGACACGTCAGTGCCATTTCTGCCCATTGCGACGCCAATATGGGCCGCCTTAAGCGCTGGCGCGTCATTTACGCCATCGCCCGTCATGGTAACAACTTCTCCGCGCGCTTTAAGCGCATTTACAATGCGCAGCTTGTGCTCGGGCTTCACGCGTGCAAAAATAACAATATCAGAAACGTGCGCTTCAAGCTCAGATTCAGATAGCATATCAATCTCTTCACCGCGCATCACAGCTCCCTTAAGACCAATCTGCTGTGCAATAGAACGAGCTGTCGACTCATGATCTCCTGTAATCATCTTTACAGTTATGCCTGCTTGCCTGCATAAACGCAGTGCATCACTAACGCCCTCGCGTGGAGGGTCTTCAAGTGCCACAATTCCTAAAAGAATAAATCCCTGTTCCTCATTGCGCGAAAGAGATTTTGCAGGCTTATATCCGACTGCAAGAGTTCTGAATGCTTTTTCTGTCAGAGAAGCGTTCTGTGCAAGTAATTGCTTCCTCTGCGCCTGCGTAAGCGTATAAATCCCATTCGAACGTTCAATATGCGTGCATTTCTCAATAACACGCTCTGGCGCACCCTTGACATAAACCATAGTTTCACGCCCACATCTTACTAATACTGACATAAGTTTGCGTTCAGAACTGAATGGAACTTCTTCAATACGCTCTGCTCGTAAGTCTTCATGAAAAATTCCTGCTTTCGCAGCCATTACCAGCAAGGCGGCCTCTGTTGGAGACCCATTAATTGAAAATACCATATCCTCTCCAGTTCTCATAATAGCCGCATCATTGCAAAGTGCAGCCGCTGTGCACAATTTGGACAGCAATGGATGCTTGAGTGCGTGCACTTTATTTCTGTCCTGCATAAAAGAACCTTCTCCGCTGTATCCCGTGCCGCTAATGCCGAATATCGTGCCGTCCGCATACGCCAGTTTAGCAGTCATCTCGCCCTTAGTAATTGTGCCTGTCTTGTCAGAACAAATTACAGTTGTTTCGCCAAGTGTTTCAATAACTGACATGCGATTCACGATGGCATTTTGCCGCGCCATACGATGAGCTCCTGCAGATAACGTACTGAGCAAAACAACCGGAAAACTCTCGGGGAATGTAGCAACAGCAAGTGCAATCATCACAAATAGCGTCTCAACCAGAGTATCTGCAGTAAATGCGCCTCCTCGTATAAGCAGAACTGCACCAGTAATAAGTGCCGCCCCGATGCCTACTCCGACCATAACGCGCGCCAAAGCATTAATCTTATCCTGAAGAGGCAACGTTTTTTCCTGTCCTGAAATCAATTGCGCAATCGAACCAAATTTAGTTGACATGCCAGTATGCTGGACACGCGCCAGTGCACGACCTTGCACAATAAACGTCCCCATGAAGAGTATATTCTCAGAAATAAATTTGCTCTTTGCGTCAGGAGTATATTTTGCCACCTCTGTCGCCTCGCCAGTCAAAACAGCTTCGTTCACACGCAACTCACGCGCCTCAACAACTATGCAATCAGCAGGAATGCGTTCGCCATTGCGCAGCACCACAATATCGCCCGGCACTAAATCGCGCGATAGAATTTCCTGCTGTTTGCCGTCGCGTATCACGATAGAAATCGGGGCCATCATCTGCTTGAGAGACTGCACAGCCCGCTCAGCGCGATATTCCTGTATAAAACCAATCACAATAACAACCACAACAATTGCAATAAGAGTATACCCAGTCACGAGTTTCTCAACAAAGAACGATAGAATGGCCGCAGCCAGCAGCAGATACATGACAAAATTGCCCCGAACCTGTCTCAACAAAACGCGAAATGCGGAAAGCTTGTTTCCTTCCTTAATCTCATTTACGCCATATTTATCTCGAAGCTTAATTGCTTCCGCGTTGCTCAATCCTCTTTTTTTATCCATCCTGCTATCTTAAGCACGAAGGCATTTAAATGATTTGCCTTGCCGATATGTCAGATTGAAAGGAGGATACAGCGGGGTCGCAAGCAAAGTTTTTGCGGAGAGTTCGGGCGACTCGCATTATTTTTTCTTTTTGAACCAGTTAACAAGAAATAAGATTCCTATAAAAAATGCAATTCCGGAAACTTGTATAGCCCATAATAAATAATACCATTCAAAACTTGTTGTAATTGCAGTCATCAAAAGCCAGGCAATATAGAAAATTCCTGCTAAAATAAAAACAATTCCCCCAACTATCTCATATTTCCAGGATATTAGCAGGGCAATCAGCAAAACAAGTGCGGGAATATTATGCATAAATAAACCAAGAGCAGTTTCCCAAAAGCTTAAACCTTCAGCAAAAACATCCAAAGAAAGCAGCAGCAAGGACAAAATAAAGATTATTGACAATATTCTTGGCGTCCAATATAGAAATTTGCCAATCTTTTTTTCCATATTCACATTTGACTGCATACGTATTTAAAATATTCCCTTTAGGCTAACAGACTTTTAGCGAAATACTATTCGTCGCGGACGCTCACGAATCCTTAAATACTGCTCCCCGCTCTATGAAAGATAAAGAGGGCGCATGTTAAACGCAAAACAACTTTCTGATATAGCCTTGGTGTTGAGGCGTGATGTGCTCACTGCAACGAGCGCTGCGGGGTCTGGTCATGCGACTTCATGCCTCTCGGCAGCAGATATAGTTTCAGTATTATTTTTTCATGAAATGGCATTCGATAAAGCCAATCCCCACAACCCTGACAATGATGAATTCATTCTTAGCAAGGGCCATGCCGCACCATTACTTTACGCCGCGCTCAAACGCGTAGGACTTATGGCGCACGAACTCGCGCACTTGCGCAAACTCACGAGCCCGCTCGAAGGCCATCCGATACCATCCCTCGAAATGCCCTGGGTTAAAGTTGCTACAGGCTCACTCGGACAGGGTCTTTCCATCGGTGTTGGCATGGCGCTCGCCGCAAAGATGCGCAAGCGTTCGTATCGAACTTATTTGCTCATGGGTGACAGCGAGTGCTCTGAAGGATCTGTTTGGGAAGCCGCGCAGATTGCTGCATATTACAAACTAAACAATCTCTGCGCCATAGTGGACATCAATAAACTCGGCCAGCGCGGAGAAACCATGCTTGCTCACGATATTAGAAGTTATGCGCAACGCTTTGGAACATTTGGTTGGAATGTCATAGTAGCTAATGGTCACTCCATTTCAGACATCCTGAAATCATTTACCAAAGCTCGCAATGCCCAAAAGCCAGCAATAATTCTTGCCAAAACCATTAAAGGCAAGGGCGTTTCTTTCATTGAAGGAAAAAACGGCTGGCACGGACGCGCACTTTTGGAAGCAGAGCTAAAAAAAGCACTTAAGGAAACTCCTGCTGCGCAAATGCCTTTCTTTGAACCACTCGCCCCAACCGCTTCAGGCACGAAAGCCCGCAAACCACAAACACTCGCGCTTCCACGCTACGCTATCGGAGAAGAAATCGCGACACGCGAAGCCTACGGAGCCGCGCTTGCAGCTCTTGCGCAGGCAGACCCAAGCGTTATCGCATTAGACGCGGAAGTCTCTAACTCCACCTTCGCTGAGAAAGTAAAGCAAACTAGACCTGATCAGTTCATCGAATGCTTCATTGCAGAGCAGAATATGATATCCATGGCGCAAGGTCTTGCTGTAAAAGGCTACAAACCTTTCGCCTCAACCTTCGCTGCATTTCTTACGCGTGCGCACGACCAGTTGCGTATGGCAGCCATTTCAAAATCATCATTTATTGTTTGTGGCTCACATGCAGGCGTTTCCATAGGCGAGGACGGCGCCTCGCAAATGGGTTTAGAGGATATCGCACTTTTCAGAGCGCTCAGGAACAGCATAGTGCTGCAGCCAGCAGATGCAAACTCCACCATAAAGTTAACACAACTCGCGCAGCAGCATAACGGCATAGTTTACATTCGCACACTCCGCCCCAAAACATCAGTCATCTACCCCCACCACGAAGAATTTATCATCGGCGAATTTAAAGTGCTAAAATCCTCTGGTTTTGACAGCTTAGTTCTAATCGGCACAGGCATAACACTTCACGAATCTCTTAAAGCATTTCAGCTTCTGCACAAAAAAGGAATTCCTGCCGCTGTCGTGGACTGTTATTGCATCAAACCGTTCAACAGTGCACGATTCATTGAGTTCATAAAGTCACACGGCTCTCGCTTAGTCATAGCAGAAGACCATTATTCCGAAGGAGGTCTTGGCGAGATGCTTTCGCACGAGCTTGCGAACCACGACATCCACGTCAGGCATCTGGCGGTTACTGCGCAGCCGCATTCAGCCACAAAGGACCAAATGCTCGCCGCGCAACATATCGACGCAGAATCAATTGCAAAGGCTGCCGTAGAACTGCTACGAGCGCGCTGATGAAAGCGGGAATTCTCTAATGGATAATTCTGCTTGTGTGGAAATTGGTACCAATTACTCTCCTTACACATATATCAAAAAACAGATTGAAATAAATTGTTGTTAATTAGCGTCGATTAATTAATAAGTCCCGAATCAATATTTTTAAGCATCCAGAAATTAGCCATGCAGGTAACTCTTCTGGTCATCACTATCGTAGTAGTTTCAGCATAATTTAAGCTTTTTTGGTCCCCCAAATGCCCTAATTTATTATGTCAAGGAACTTGAGCATCCAAAAGTCTCACACAAACCACACCCCTCAAAGATTGACATCTTTGACGGCCATCAAGAACCGTAGTTCTTGAGGTTCTAAGGTGTGGTAAACTCAAGGACTTTTTGATGAATGATTAATTCTATCGTAAATTAATGGTAAAAGCTTATGTCGGTTACTATCAACAGTTATCCTTCATCACCTCAATTCTTAAAAAACCATGTTCATTTTCCGACGTATGCAAAAGGGGGCTGTCTTAGATTCTTATAATTGTAGGGGCACGATTTACTTGGGCGAAATTCCGCCTAACGGATGTAGGACAGGCATAGATGAACACTGCTTTGAAGGCGGCTACACACATGGTCTGCCCATAGAGGTTAGAGCAGATCAGGCAATTATTTTAGGACAATCTTTGGCAGGCTATCTAGTCAGTCATAGAGGAGAACATGTTCCTCTGGAAGGGTTTTCCCTCAAGTACGAAGGTATCCGCAGACTTGTATTAGAAAGTAAAGGTCTGTGTCACATGTTAAGGGAAGTCGAAGGAGGTTTATGGGTCGGACCAGTATATTATCTGATGGGTTCTACAGGACCATGCGGGCTGGTCGCGTGCACAATTGACCTTGGAGATATTCCAAGTAACAGATCGCGCGACCAAATTCATCGCGATGTTCCGAGTATAATCGAGAGTTTGGTAAAGGCAGGAAAAATAAAATCTCCAGACTGGATGCGTGCTTCTACCGTGACCTAACGTTTTCGTGTCTTGCGTGAAAACAAAGTCACAAGCATGTCATCCAACTTCTCAGGTGTATGCATTCCCACACGCGTATTCACCACGCTTCTCCGCAAAATATCCACAATCTGTTCTTCCAGAGTGAATAAGTTGCTTTTGGCGCGCTTCTCCAATTTTTTCAGCACAGCATCATCCACGTAAACGCAAATCTTGTGTTTATGCGCAGGCAGTTTTTGCTTAATAAGAGAAAAAGCCGCTTCAACCTCGTCCACAGGCCAGCCTCTTTCTATAAGAGGAGTACGTATTTCGTAATCATCAAACCCCCGTCGCCGCGCCTCTTTGATAAATGCAATCAGGTCTGCGTTTGCCATAATTATTTCTTCTTCGGAGCGCTGTACGTCTTCTGCACCGAAAAGCTCTTGTAGATGCCCTCAAGAATATCAGTGCCAGCATATCCTGATAATAGCGAGAGACGCGGATCAAAGTTGAACACAATTCCCACAAATACCCCAATAATTACCGCAATCACGACCGTCACAACATAATAGAACCATAAAATGCGTCTCCTCAAAGATAACGCTTTCAACAATCCAACAACACCGCGCGTTAACCCCCCTACACCGCCTAACAATCCAGCCAGAACAATCGCATCCATCTCATCACCTTTATCACCCAACATAAAATACTATATAAACGTTACTTCACAACCGCCTTAATAATCTTAACTTCTTTAAGGGGTTTATCATTTGTGTCTGTTGCTGCCATGCTGATTGTATCCACCACATCCATGCCATTTACGACCTTGCCAAAGGCAGGATGCTTGGCATCCAGGAAAGTATTATCGGCCACGTTGATAAAGAACTGACTGCCTCCAGTGTTCGGACCTGCATTCGCCATGCTAATCGTCCCGCGCACATTTGTGCTATCATCAGCAAACTCGTCCTTAATCTTGTATTCTGGTCCACCCATCCCTGTGCCAGTAGGGTCTCCTCCCTGAATCATAAAATCCTGTATGACTCTATGAAAAATAGTTCCGTCATAGAATCCTTCACGCACCAACTTCTCAAAGTTTCCCGTAGTGATGGGCATGTTAGAAGCAAGCTCAATAACAATATCTCCCTCGCTTGTTTCCAACAGCACTTGTGCAGATTCTGATGATTTCATAATCGTATTTATCAATAGCCATATCAAAACAGCCATTATAAGGATTGCGCTCGCGCTCCAGATAATTTTCTTATTCACCATCTTTCCAACATAAGCGAGGGGGAGGGGTTAGAACTTAGGGATCTATCTCCCCCTGCCTATAACTATTCTGATAATAAACTGCTTTAAAAGCTTTCGGTTTGCAATTAGTGTTTTCCAAAATCTACAGAAAACCTTTTTATACTCTCATTCCCAATGTATAATATGGTCTTAGAAAGAGTGATAGTCAGTCCTGAAAGCTGGAATGCGTTTGCAGCAAGCTTCTGGGGTGGAGCGTTAGGCGGATTATTCGCAATAGGCATAGTCGTCGCGCTTATCTTATCTGCTGCAATATACATTTACGTCGCTTGGTCATGGTACACTATCGCGCGCAAGCTCAAACACAAAACACCATGGCTTGCCTGGATACCATTTGCGAACATCGCGCTTATGCTACAACTCGGCAGATTCCACTGGGCCTGGGTTTTTCTCACACTTATCCCATTACTCGGCTGGATTGCACTTTACGTTTTAATCATCATCGCAACTTGGCGCATTTTCGAGAGACGCCATTACCCTGGCTGGTTTAGCATTTCGCTCGCGCTGCCGAAAGTCGGACCAATCTTATATCTTGTAGCCCTAGGCTTCGTCGCCTGGAAAGGCAAGCGATAAATCATGGTCCTCAAAAGCATATCTTGGCTAACCATCGCGTTCATCGCGCTAGCAATAATTCTATTCGTGCTGATGCTCGACTTTATTATTCGACTAGCATTATTGGTGCTGATTATCGTGGCTATCATCTGGCTCTGGAATCAAATCAAAAGTTCTCGAAGAAGAAAATCAAAAACGCGTTAAGAGCTTCCTAAATTCTGCCACAATCCAATAATATTGCCTTCGCTATCCTGCGCATATGCAGATATTCCCATTGTTCCGACAGCAAAAGGTTCTTTCACAACCTTGCCGCCTGCACTTTTGAGCTTCTGCAGTGCGCGTTCCATTTCCTGCACCTGAACAGTAATCACTGGCCGCATAATCGGGACAGACCGTTTCATCATGCCTCCATTTATGCGCCCAGATTCTTTTAGCATATGCTTCTCATCAGTCTCAGCCGTGCGCACAATTGTATAGTTCATGCCTGCAACAGGCTGCATTTTCCATCCAAAAACGCGGTTATAGAATTCCTGCGCCCGCTCAAGATTATCAGCAGGTATTTCAAAGTGCACGACAGGATCCATGCTCTTAACCGTAAGCGGTGCTATTTATTACTTGCGCAAGCAGAACCTTTAAAAATGAATGGGAAAGAGAATTGTATGGCTCAAATAGAACTACCAAATACAGGCTTAAAAGTAAATCTCCGGAGAGATGTTGTTTATCACGGGGTTGAGTTGGTGGATGATGTAGTAGAAGCAGCAAGGCGACTCGAAGATGCCTATCAAATTCCCCCAGATAAAAGATATCCAATAGAATACCTATCGATGCCAGGATATATATCTAAGGTGCAAGCCCTGTGTTCAGAATTTGGCAGCGCAGTAGATAGTAAACGCCATGTTCATCTTATTTTACCTCGAGTAATTCGCGACCCTTGTAAAAGAACGTTTTTATTAGGACATGAGGAATTTCACGCGGCTTCAATTATGGATGACAGAGGGGCAAGTTACCCCTTCGAGCAAATTAGAGAAAAGATTTCCCAATGTCCATTCACAAATTGGGTATCTAAGTGGGTTTTGCGTGATCAAATAGTAAGTTCAAGGTTTATCACGAACGACTTAGGGACTTTCATGGAAATTTTAGCAGACATGGCTGGAGTTATGGCTGTTGAACGTCAGCATGGATATTCAGTAAAAGCAGAAAAAGTATGCTTTGAGATGCTAAGTGTATCCCCCCAAACCTATGGACTCGGATTAGCAGAGCTGTTAGGACAAATGAGAGATATGCCTATGCCTCTATACCCAATCACCAAATAATATATCAGGGTACTAAAATTGCGTTAGGTAGATAGTTCAAACATCTTTTCAAGTGAGCGTCTTGCCCCTGCAGATGTCTTATCATCAAGCGTGATTTCATACACCTCTTCTCTCAAAGAACGCAGAAGTTTATCAATAGAATTCTTCTTCATGTAAGGGCAGAGGTAGCAAGGAGTAAAAAACTCTCTGTCAGGATAAGCCTCTTTAAGGGGAGCCATAAGGTCGCATTCTGTGATAACTAAAAACCGTCTTGCTGATGTCGAGCGGACATAGTCAATCATTTTCTGAGTTCCGCCGACTAAGTCAGCTTGTGCAGCCACAAGCGGATTAACTTCTGGATGAGCTAAAACTTGGTCGATATGGTGTTGCCTTCGATAACGCGCAATATCTTCTGGAGTAAATCGTTCATGCACTATACAAGTTCCTGTTTCTCGTATCGGAAGTGAAACGTTACCTGTTTGTACTCTATGACTAGTTCCTCGAATAACATCTTCTAAGAGAAGTGTTCCACTTTCTGTTCTTTTGTAAGCTAAATACGCTCTTCCAGAATCAGATTTTGCTAAGGGCGTCAAAATATTTCTTGAGAAAAAATAGTCCGGAACCATAATTACCGGGTCTCCTGAAATGCGCTTCGCAACCAAAGAGGCGTTTGCTGAAGTGCAAACAGAATCCATTTCTGCTTTCGCTTCTGCATTTGTATTTATATAACCTACGATTGCAGCCGAAGTAAATTGCCTCCTTATTGCTCTTAAGGCTTCTCCATTTATTCCTTCGGCAATCGAGCAACCAGCCTCAAAGTCAGGAATAACAACTTTCTTTTCTGGACTCAATAACTTAACCATTTCAGCCATGAAGTGAACGGTGGAAGAAACAACTAAGCGCTTATCAGTTATTCTGCGCGCAGCGAGGGCAAGCCCCAATGAATCTCCTCTAAAATCCGCGATTAATTGTATTGGTGGAATTTGGTAAAAATGAGCCAAAATAACAGCATTTTTAGCTCTGCGCAAATCATCAATTTCCCTGAGCTTGGACATAATCTGCAAGATATCATCCCGATTATATCTTGCATCTAGTTCTAATTGTTCTTCTATACGCTCCATAGTTTGTTGTCCCATCTTTTTGCAAGCAGCTGGGAGGTATATTTATCTTTCTACTTTTGGAAATATGCCCTGTCTAATACCAACAAAGGCTCAACAGCTCTATCTTGTACTTCTTGAGGCATTAATGCTTGAATAGCTAACATTACGCTTGCAGCAATAGTAGCAGGCAAACCTACAGCCAAGGAATCTCTTATATCTCTTTTCCGTTGTGCTGCCCTAAGATAACCATCCATAGAACCATATCTCTTTATTCTGTGCTGACGGCTAAGATCTATTAGTTCGGGAGAGGTTCCAACAAGAGCCACTGGCTGAATTCCGACTGCATTTTCAAAACAAACTTCATTATAGATTCTATCTCTGTCGAGAGGGGCAAGACCGTGAGCTTCCCTAAGGGTATTGAGAGCTTCTAACGCCTCTCTTGAATTTGGAAACTGCTCTTCCATTGCTTCAAAGTCAGGAAACACAAATCTTTCGTGTCCAGGTAAGAAATCTGAGCCATAATCTTGCGAAGTGAAAGTCTTTCCATAAGTTAGAGCCATTAAATCAAAAGGCACACAATAATCTGGCCGTTGCTCGGTAGTAAACAAAATCCCCTGTGGTCTGTATGTGCCAGGGAAGCCTTGTGTTGGAAGTGAAGCCGAAAGGCGGTCTTTTAAAGAATGATGGCGCGTGTTTGGTCTTATAATTCTGTGTTTTAATACTTCAGATAGTGTTTGACAAGTTAAGCGTGTTCCTGAAATCGGGTCGAGTATAGATGTTTCTAATGGCAAGCTCTCTTTCCTCTTTCCAAAGCTCCTAAAGTATACCGGTTTCATTACTACTATACAGTTACAATCTATTTATAAACTTAACTATTTTAATTGAGAAGAAATCTGCCAGCCTTTAGGCTGGAGTCGCGAGCACCCAGCATAAATATTATCGAGTTTCTGACATCTGGACAAAATCGTAAGAGGAAACCCCACTCCGAGCGAAGCGAGGATTGCGAACGAAGTGAGCAACCTTTAGGGTGGGGAGGATGTCATTACGATTAATCACCTTCCAGATTGATAGTTGAGGCTACACGAATAGTTTATAAAATCCCCCTGCTTAATTAAACTATAAAAGAGATGAACATCGCAATAAACGGCTTTGGCAGAATCGGGCGCGCAATATTCAAAATCGCATTAGACAGGAAACTCAATGTTGTCGCAATCAATGACGCGCACGGACCAGAGTCTACTGCATATATGCTCAAGTTTGACTCGGTTTACGGAAAATATAATCATAAAGTTGAAGCAGGAAAAGATTTCATTAAAGTTGATGGTAAAAAGATACGTGTTGTATCAGAACGCGACCCATTAAAACTGCCATGGAAATCGCTAGGAATAGATATTGTGGTGGAAAGCACAGGCGCATTAACAAACGCGAAAGAAGCCCTAAGCCATATAAAAGCAGGCGCAAAAAAAGTCATTATAACTGCTCCTGCAAAAAATCCAGACGTGACTATCGTGCCAGGAGTCAACGATGCTTGGCTCAAATCCTCGCACAAGATAATTTCTGTCGGCTCATGCACCACGAATTGCACTGCTATCATAGCTAAGGTTCTCTTAGACACGTTTGGAGTAAGATATGCTATGCTCACAACAATTCACGCTTACACTAACGACCAAGCTATTCAGGACAGCGCACATCATAATATCCGGCGCGGTAGAGCAGGCGCGCTTAACATGGTTCCAACAACTACAGGCGCAGCAGAAACAGTTATTGAGGTTCTGCCGAAACTCAAGGGGCTCATGACAGGTCTTTCTGTCCGCGTTCCAGTTGCCTGCGGTTCGCTTACAGACTTAACAGTTGAAGTGCTCAAAAAAGCCACAATCAAAAGCGTAAATGCCGCCTTCAAAAAAGCATCTCAAAAATCCATGAAAGGAATAATAGAATACAGCGAAGACGAGCTGGTTTCAAGCGACGTCATCGGCAACCCGCATTCAGCAGTCGTTGATGCTTTAAGCACGCAGGTTGACGGCAATCTCGTTAAAGTGCTTGCCTGGTATGATAATGAATATGGATATTCGCAAAGAGTTGTTGATGTTGTGCGGATGCTAAGATAACAGTCAGAAACATTTATATATCTACTATAGCGACTATATAATATGGAAAAGACAACCATACAGGTAAATCAAAGCACTCTAAATAGATTGAAGATGCTAAGAAATGTAGATAAGCAATCTTATGATGATATTTTAAATAATCTTATTGACAATATCGAAGAAGAAACGCTCAGTGAAGAAGAGATTAAAGACATACAAAAGAGTCTAAATGATATTAAAAAAGGACGCGTACATTCTATAGAAGAAGTTGCCAAAGAATTAGGGATTACCCTTAAGTAAAATGTACAGCATAGAGTTCACAGAAACTTCTAAGAATCTTTTAAAAAAGCTGGATAAAAAAGACGAAGAGATGATTTTAAATAAGATTTTTTCCATTAGAGAAAACCCATTTAGATTTCTTAAGAGGCTCCAAGGGGAGAAATTGTGGAGGTTAAGAATAGCAGATTACCGAGCAATTATTGATGTAGTTGTTTCCGCCAATAAAATTATAGTCGTAAGAATTGGGCATAGAAAGAACATATACGAATAAACTCTGAAAGTTTTTAACAAGAGGTTTTAAAAGTTGCTCACGCCTTAGACTTAGATAAAAAGATGGTGCTACAAGGACTTAAAACACTCTCCGACATAAATGTTGCTGGCAAGCGCGTCCTTCTTAGACTAGATTTGAACAGCGATATAAGGAAAGGCAGGCTTATTCCGTCCGAGCGCTTAACTGCGCCGTTGGAAACTATCAGAGAGCTGAAAAGAAAAGGCGCAAAAATAGTGATAATTGCACATCAGGGCAGACCAGACAGCAAATTTCATGATTTCATAAGCCTGAAACAGCATGCACGTTATATGAATAACTTCCTGAAAATTAAATTTATAGATGATGTTATTGGCATAAAAACAATAAAAGCAATCGCTGTTATGAAATCAGGCGAAGTTATTTTACTGGAAAATGTTAGATTTGTTCCAGACGAGCTGAATTATAGCAAAGAAAGGCAAAATAAATTAATAACCCAGTTAGCTCCTTTATTTGACTTATACATTAATGACGCATTTTCAGCTTCGCATAGGGAGCACGCCAGCATTGTGGGATTTCCGCGTGCGCTGCCGAGTGCAATCGGGCGCGCATTTGAAAAAGAATTAGAAGCAGTTAAGTCCTTGCATATAAATAATGCTTTGCTTGTTCTCGGAGGTTCAAAGCCAGAAGATAATGTAAGGCTACTACAAAAAACGAAAAATAAGGTTCTCGCAAGCGGGCTGTTTGGTCCTTTTTGTCTTATGGCTTTAGGAAAAAACCTTGGCAAACAGAACAAGATTATGCACGATTCATTGAAGAAATATGGCTCAATAATTAAGCAAAATAAAAATAAAATTATTCTGCCAGCTGACTTGGCTATCGAGCAGAAAGGAAAACGCAGGGATATGAAGATTGATGAATTTCCGCTCAATGAAGAAATTTTTGACTTGGGAATTGAAACAATAGAACGTTATGCCAGAGAAATAATGAACGCCAAAGCAGTGTTCTTCAAGGGTCTTGCTGGCTTATGCAGCACACCTGCTTTTTCAGTCGGAACAGAAGCACTCTTGCGCGCCCTCACTTTATGCAAGGGTTTTACTGTAGTCAGCGGCGGTCATACGCAAACCATGATAGAAAAACTCAAAATTCCAAAAAACAAGTTTGGCTATGTCAGCTTAAGCGGCGGCGCGCTTATTCATTATTTGGCGGAAGGAACTCTTCCAGGAATTGAAGCAATATTCCAATGAAACAACATGGATTAAGCGATATCATTACTTCAGTGCTGCTTATTCTTATTGCTTTAGTCGTAATCGGCATTATATGGGTCTTTGTGAAGCCACTAATTGGCGAAACGGCCAGAGTTGGCAGCGCGCAAGAGTGCCTCCCAATTCAGATAACGCCTATTCGATGTGCATATAGCGGAGGAGGACAAGATAATGACTGGTATGCGTCATTGACAGTACAAAGAGGAGCAGATACAGAAAATTTATCAGATATCCAGTTTATATTTGAAAATCAAGACGAAACAATCCTAACAACAAGAAGATGGAGCGAGAAGATTGTTGGGGGGCAGATACCAGACGCACATGAAACTATCGGCGCAGGATTTTCACTAAGGAACGTTGTTCCATTTAAGGTAGCGCTTGCACCAGTTGTAAGAACCAACGCGCTATGTGCTCCAACAGGAAAGACACTATGTACAAGGTATCAGTATGAAATTGGAACTGGGTGCCAAGATTTTACAAGAGACGGCTTCGGAGATGGAGATGATTATAGTCAGTTTGTCGCATGTTACGAAAAAGAAACGCAGAGTCAAACACAGGGGCAAGAATGCATGTATGATGATAATCCAACGTTACGCAAAGAAAGAGTTGATACAACGCACGATGGGGGCATAAGTATTGATGATTTTAATTCATTTGTTGAAGCATTTGTTATAGGAGACTGGGGAGGGTGTTAGCTTGAACCTTAAAGTTGACAAATTTTAATCGGAAAAAACATCATACTTGTCTTCGCCTTTTAGTTTGTAGACTATATCGCATCTGATTGGTTCGCCCCTAGCGTACAAATCATGATGGATTCCATTCATTAAGTCATTAAGTTCGGAGGCAACGCGTTCATTAGGCACGCCCGGATGCCTGCCCTGAATAATATAACTATAACTAGTGCCATCTGAATCTCCAATAACCTCCTGTAGAGCAGAATCTCTTTGCGCCGCAAGGGCAAGTTCAGAAGACTTACTTAATTTCTTGTTTGCGTCTCCAAATACCCTGAGTTCGAGAGCACTAGGAAGTTGGCATCTGTTTCTGATGTCCTCAAGAACTTCCTGAGAGAGATTTTCCTTAGGACCCCCGTAGTTAAAGAAAGCATAGGCTTCTCCAACTGACTGAGAGGCAGGTTGCCCATTTCTATGAGGTTCTCTTTTGTGATTCATGTTTTAAGTAAGCATGGCAACTATTTAAAGCTTTGTATTTGTTACTATTACATAGTTATTACATCAGTAACAAACCGCCACAATACACATCTTTAAAAATGCCTTCGAGAACTAAGACCATGGCATCTCGCCTTTTGCGGTCGGGTCTGGCAACTGCATTCATCACAGGCTACGCATTATCGGGATGCGCAAGGCAGCCATTTCCCTTTGATTCCCACGAGAAACTTACACCGAGCAGAATGCGGGAGCGGCTATTGCCAGGTTCTCAAAAGAGCCAAGACATTCCTCCAGGTTACAGAGAAACACGGGCATTAAGCGATTATTACGACCCTGCCACAGGCGAATTGTCCATAAGAGGGCCTAGCCTGGAGAAATTCGCAGTCTGGGGAGCAAACGAGTACATAACAAAGAACCTGCCTCCAGACCACACTGTCCACCTCGCATGGATTGCAGGCAAAGAATTAGTAAATCACCTAAAGGAGCGGCTGCGTTTAAGACTTTTAGATGAGTGGGAAATTGAGCCAGAAATCAGAGGCGGTGGCGTTGGCGCCGAAATAAAGAAAAAATGGTAATCTTTTTATCGAAGTTATTCATGGACCATTTAATTTTTACATGAAAATTAATTGTGAACAGCCGAGGTTTATCTATAGAGATCTTTGAATAACCCCTGTTTTTTGGGTTTCAAAACGATTCTTAGAGGACTTTGCATGGTTTTTCAAAGTCTTCTATAGCTTTAAATATCGTCTTCGCCAGAATAGATGAGAGGTGAGCATGAACATAGTATTCTTTGAAACAGATGCCTACGAACAGGAATACCTAAAGAAACGTTTAGTCAAGCATCATCTCGTATTTCACAACCGCGTGCTCGAACAGCAAGACTTGAAGAACCTCTATCAAACCGAAGCGCTTGGAGTATTTATTTATTCTAAAATTACCAAAGAGACATTGCAAAACATGCCGTGCCTTAAATTGATTGTCACCATGTCAACTGGTTATGACCATATCGACCTAAATGCCTGTAAACTGGCAGGAGTAACGGTGTGCAATGTACCTAAATATGGGGGTGTCTGCGTAGCCGAGCATACTTTTGCACTTATGTTGGCGCTCGTTCGCAATCTCCATCGAGGCATCGAAAGAACGCGGCATGACGACTTTTCCATAGAGGGTCTTAGGGGCATAAATCTAGAAGGTAAAACTCTGGGTGTTGTTGGTGCCGGTACGATTGGTTCACGCGTAATGGAGCTCGCGCGCGCGTTCCACATGAATGTCCTAGTAACGACCGAAAGCAAAAAACGCGGCAGCTCAGATAATATAACTTATACTACGCTCCCGCACCTCCTAAAAAATTCAGATATTGTAACGCTTCACACACCGCTTACACCAAAGACGTACCATCTGATTAACCATAAGACTATAGCTTTCATGAAAAAGGGTTCATTCCTCATAAACACTGCTCGCGGTTCACTTATTGATACTGTTGCACTTGCGCATGCGCTCGACACCAAGCGCCTTTCGGGAGCAGCGTTGGACGTTCTTGAAGGTGAAACCGAACTTCACGAGGCCCACCAACCGCTTAAACACACACACTATCGCTTGCATGACTGGCGTCTTCTCCGCAAAACGCACGCCCTCCTCAAGCACAAGAACGTTATTGTCACGCCTCATATAGCGTTCTACACAAGGGAAAGCGTTCATAAAATCCTTTCCGCAACTCTAGAT
>Ga0209542_10009684_pt1 | contig 17599 bp, 19 predicted proteins | sample RifCSPhighO2_01_FD_184028 | JGI IMG/M metagenome (GOLD analysis project Ga0209542, IMG submission 184028) | Soil microbial communities from Rifle, Colorado - Rifle CSP2_plank highO2_0.1 (SPAdes) (version 2) | ecosystem: Environmental > Terrestrial > Deep subsurface > Rock core/Sediment ...
TATTCACTCAGGAAAAGATTTAGGCCGTGGCATAACGCGGTCAATCTTAAAGGACGCCGACATTTCTCTTGAAGAATTTCTTAAACTGATATAATGCAATTCTATGGACGCAATCAAGGAAGTCCTCACCAGAGGCGTTGAAAAAATCTATCCTTCGCGTGAAGAACTGGAAAAGGTTCTCCAATCAGGCAAAAAACTGCGAGTGTATCTGGGCGTCGATCCCACTGGAACACGCCTGCATATTGGCCATAGTATCGGGCTTACCAAACTCCAGCAGTTTGCCGACGCGGGTCATGACGCGATTTTGCTCTTTGGAACAGGAACGGTATTGGTTGGCGATCCGTCTCAACGCTCTGAAGCTCGTAAAAGAATAACTAAAGAAGAAATTGACGAAAGTATTAAAACGTGGAAAGAACAGGTTTCACCGATCATCGACTTTGAAAAAGTAACGATAAAGCAAAATGCAGAATGGCTTCTAAAATTAACTCTACCCGAAATCATCGAACTTATGTCTCACATCTCTTCAGTCCAGCTGTTTAAACGAGATAACTTTCAGAAGCGGCTTGATCGAGGAGATACGGTTTGGTATCACGAAACGCTGTACCCACTTCTTCAAGGCTATGATTCTGTCGCGATGGACGTTGACCTTGAAATAGGGGGAACAGACCAAACGTTTAACATGTTGGTTGGCCGTGAACTTATGCAGAAGATGAAAGGCAAGGAAAAGTTTGTCCTGACAACACCTATGATTGTCGGTACCGACGGCAACCAGATGAGCAAATCAACGGGAAATTGTATATGGCTTGATGACACGCCTGAGAATATGTTCGGAAAAGTAATGTCGATTCCAGACGATGTGATGGATTCATATGAAATGTTGTTAACAACTCTTGATTCCAACGAAACAAAAAAGATGTCACCAATTGATCGCAAGAAGAACTTGGCAAAAGCTATCGTCACTCGTTTCCATTCAGAGGAGCAAGCAGAACCTTCACAAGCATATTTTGAAAAAACAGTCCAGCACCAGGAGCTGCCTGCCGATATACCGGAGTTTTCCATTAAACCCGATACTTCACTTCCCTCTTTACTGGTAGATTCGAAACTTGTTTCGAGCAAATCTGAGGCACGAAGGCTTATTGAGCAGGGTGGGGTAGAGGTGGACGGAAAAAGAGTAACCGATCCGAACCGGATAATTTCGGTACGGGATGGTATGATTATCAAGGCAGGAAAGAGGAAGTATGTGAAAGCGAGAAGTAAAATATGAATCGTGAGAAATGATAACTTCTTATATGTCATGCTGAACTCGTTTCAGCATCTTGAGTTATACATACGTAAATGAAATGAGATCCTGAAATAAATTCAGGATGACGAATACTAAAACCGGAAAATGTCTTATTCGTATATTCGTCATTCGTATAATTTGTAATATAACCATGGATAATTTAAGAAAGCACGAAAAACTGTTTAAGATCATCATCGTCATTGCCGGGCTCGCGCTCGTCTTCACGTCATTTCTGCCCATGTTGTTTTTTTAATAACGGTATACTATCCCCATGCGTCTTACGACACCCGTTAATTCAATTCCTTTCATCGGCGCAATCTACGCTAAACGACTGCAAAAACTCGGCATAGCAACGGCCGGGGATCTTTTGCATCATTATCCCTTCCGGTACGACGATTATTCGCTCATCAGTCCGATCAGCCACATACAGGAAGGCGAGACCGTTACCGTACAAGGCTCCATTGAAGAAATCCGGAATGAATTTACGAAATACGGTAAAAACATGCAGAAAGCCGTCATTTCAGACGGAAGCGGAACTATCCAGGCCGTCTGGTTTAACCAGCCGTTTCTCGTCCAATCTCTTCACAAAGGAATACAGGTAAGTTTATCGGGAATGGTTAAATTCTTCCGCGGGCAAAAAAGTCTTCAGTCACCGGAATATGAGGTTATTAGACGTCACCCTGAACTTGTTTCAGGGTCTATTAATAAAAGAGATCAGATGTTGAATCAAGCTATAGTACTGAGCGATAGCGAACGTATTCAGAATGACAACAATAGGGATATTCAACAATTCATAACTATTCACACCGGCCGTCTGGTTCCCGTATATCCTGAAACGTACGGCGTCTCATCTAAATGGCTGCGAAGCCGCATCAGGTGGTTACTGGAAAAATTTGATTCTGAACTCGTTGATTATCTGCCCGATGAACTGCGGCGGGAATACCTGCTTTCTGATTTCGCACTGTCCATCCGCCAGATTCATTTTCCCGATACGAACGAATCGGCCGACCGTGCGCGCGAACGCCTCGCTTTCGATGAATTATTTTTGACGCAGCTCGCCTCCCAAATCAGAAAACGCGCATGGCGAAAAGAAAAAGTCGGCGTCAAATTACAAATTACAAATTACGAATTACGAATTACAGAATTCATTAAGAATTTACCGTTCAAACTTACTGCGGCGCAGCAGCGATGTGTCGAAGAAATATTAAGCGACCTTGGAAAAGAAACGCCGATGAACCGGCTGCTGCAAGGAGACGTCGGCAGCGGAAAAACAGTTGTTGCGGCAATCGCGATGTATATAGCCCATCTGAACGGCTACCGTTCGGTTATTATGGCGCCGACGGAGATCCTGGCCCAACAACACTATGAAACGTTGAAAGAACTTTTCGAGGCATATAGTATCTCCCTGCAACTCATTACGAGTTCAACCAAACAGAATCATAAATCTGAAATCATCCCGCGGAGCGGGATCTGGCTCCGCCAGATAAATCATAAATCTGAAATCTTAATCGGTACCCATGCGTTACTTTTCAAGGAAAAGATTGATAAGCTCGCGCTGGTTATCATCGATGAACAGCACCGCTTCGGCGTAGCGCAACGGGCAAAACTCAAGGAAAAAGGCCTGCATCCGCATCTGCTTTCCATGACCGCGACGCCCATCCCGCGATCGGTCGCGCTCGTTCTCCACAGCGAACTTGACCTCTCGTATATTGACGAGATGCCCCATGGCAGGAAACTGGTCAAGACATGGCTCGTGCCGAACGAAAAACGCGAAGCGGCATATGAATGGATGAGAAAACAGCTAACCGGTTTGAAGTTAGAAATTAGAAATTCGAACGTAGATAACGAAATGCGATCAATCGATAGTTTGAACAGGAAAGAAAAAATTCAAACTTCAAATAATCAACATATCGAACTTCAACATCAAACTTCTAACGTCAAACATCAAACTTCTAAAAATCAGGCCTTTATCATCTGTCCTTTAATCGAAGAGTCGGACCACGAATCCATGCAGTCCGTCAAAGCGGCAACTGCTGAATATGAACGGCTGCAGCGGGACGTGTTTCCGGATCTGAAACTCCGGCTCCTCCACGGACGGATCAAGTCGGGAGAGAAAAAGAAATTGCTGGCGGATTTTGAGGCAGGAAGTTACGATATACTCGTCGCAACGCCCGTCGTCGAAGTCGGCATAGACATTCAAAACGCGACAATCATGCTTATTGAGGCGGCGGAACGGTTCGGATTGGCACAGCTTCACCAATTGCGCGGCAGGGTAGGAAGATCGGATAAACAATCATACTGCCTTCTTTTTACCGAATCCGAAAGCGAAAAAGCGCGCGCGCGGCTCAAGAACCTTGAACGGGTGCATAACGGCGCGCAGCTTGCAGAGTTCGATCTGAAAGTCCGCGGCCCCGGTGAACTCTACGGCATGCGCCAGCACGGATACAGCGAATTTAAACTTGCCAGCCTGACCGACCATTCGCTCATTAAAAAAGCGCGTTCTGCAGCAGACCGTATTTTTGATCTGGACGGACGGTTCGATGAGAAAAACTACATGAGCAAATTATTCCCGCGGTTGCAGGATAAGGTGAAAACGTATATAATAGAGTCCGTAACGCCGGATTAAATGAATTGAAGTTAGAAGTTGGAAACTGGAAGCTAGATTATGATGTTGGAAGTTAGATGTTTGATAATTAAGACATTTGTCATTTAAACATTTATTAGAAATTAGGAATTAGAAATTAGACATTTTCATTATGGCTCCTTTACCTAAACGAAGGATTTCAACACAACGAAAAGGGAAAAGGCGCGCCGCGTGGGTGCGTGATTTTTTGCGCAAAAATAACATTCCGCTATCCAAAAAGCGATCCTAATATACCTGATAATTTTTTTCACGGATATTCGGATCATTCGGATGATACATTCGGATAATTCGGATCGCTTTATACGTAATGAAGAAAATCACTGATCCCCGGCATCTGCGCCGGATCGCTGTTGTCAAGGAACTGTTCACGTACAGTTTTCGTCCGCAGAAACTTCACGAAGAAACAACGCGGCAAGTAGTCGAACATCTCAATACGATTGACGAGCTTATTAAAAAATACGCGTCCCAATGGCCCATCGATAAAATAGGAAAGATTGATTTGGCTATTTTACGTCTCTCCGTGTACGAATTGACAGTCACGCGGAATGAACCTGTAAAGGTAGTAATCGATGAGGCGGTAGAAATTGCGAAAGAATTCGGCAATGATGCAAGCCCGAAATTTATCAATGGCGTTTTAGGAACAGTTGTGAAATGGATACAAAAAAAATAATAACGACGTTTAAAGACAAACAATTACTGCAGGCTGCCTTTACCCACCGTTCATTTCTCAACGAGGCGAAGCTTCCGGTGGAATCAAATGAGCGGCTCGAATTTCTTGGCGACGCAGTGCTCGAAATCATCATCTCCGAATACCTATTCCGTACTTATCCGGGTTATCCTGAAGGGAAACTGACGCTGTTGCGCTCAAGTATTGTACGGACGGAGACACTCGCGAACGCCGCGCGGTCTCTGGACCTGGGATCTTACCTGCGTCTTTCAAAGGGAGAGGAAGACAATAACGGACGGGACAGTGTTTCCATACTCGCAAATACTTACGAAGCCTTTCTCGGCGCCCTCTATCTCGACCAGGGGATCAAGGCCGCACAACGGCTCGTCAAACATACGCTCATTCCGCTCGTCGACCGCGTCGTCAAAACAAAATCATACCGGGACCCGAAGAGTTATCTGCAAGAGCTAGTCCAGGACCAGCAAAAGATTACGCCTGAATACCGCGTGCTGCAGGAGGAAGGACCCGACCACCGGAAACGGTTCACTATCGGTGTTTATGTCAACAATAACCAGATCGGCATAGGGAAAGGAAAAAGCAAACAGGAGGCGGAAATCAACGCAGCAGAAGAAGCATTAAAAAAGTTCGTCAACGGGTAATACGAAAATCAAACCGCGCTATTTTTGTGTAGAGCATAATAATTGTAAATAATTGGCACATTTGCTACAATACGCTCATGGTAACCATTCGATTAAAACCAACGGGAAGAAAACATCGCCGGTCATATCGGGTGGTCGTTATGGAAAAGAGGAGTAAAGCGACCGGACGGGCGATAGACGATCTCGGGTATTATAATCCGTTAGTCACGCCTGCTGACCTGCATCTCGATCATGACCGCCTGCGCCACTGGATCAATAACGGCGCGCATATTTCCGAAGGCGTACAAAAGCTCCTCGGCAACGTATAACGTATAGTTTTCTATAACGCCCCTGACACCGGCGCGAACAGGTCGCGTTTTCCCACTTGTATCGGCTCAAACACCAGAATATCGTACATGACCATCTGCCGCAGTTTATCGAGAAGCGCCTGGTCGTTAAATCGCCCCTCATCAATCAGCGACGTATTGAACGTCTTTTGGTCGGGTAAGTAATAGTACGTATGGATGACAAATGTCAGGAGTATGCTTCCGCTGTCTTCCTGGTCCCAATCAATCTGTTGAATGTCGAAGATCCGGCGGGTCTGGTGAATCGTCTTGATAAACCGCGCTGCTGCATCAGCATTTTCCGCTCGTGCCTGCATAGTAAAAGGAATGGTCTGTAAACCGGTGAGGGACTTGGCTTTATTGGCGAATGCCGAATCGCGTAATTCCTGCGGAAGCGTATCTTTTCCGGAGGAGATCAAGCCGGGTGAGTATATGATCGGCTCAACCGTTACCTGGCTTTGTTTACTGACGCCGACATAGGTCGTAATAAAACTGATCACGTCGTTTTCCGAAGGCAATGCATAGTTTACCAATTCTTCTTCGGCTTGCAGTCCTGTAAGAGAAAGTTCCTCCAGATAACGGGCGTACGCGGTCGTTTTCCGCAATTCAGTCTCCTGGTTATCTATCGATTCCTTCAGGGCAGGGATTTCCAGAATGTTCGGAATAATATAGAGAGCGCTCAAAACAAAAAATACGGCGTAGAGAGATACGAGAGCAAGAAGCCCGCCGTACGTTCTGATAATTTTTTTAATCTTCTGTTTTGGATTCATACGACTGTCTAGGAATTTTTCGCCAAGTTTAGTTCAAGCTCAATTTCATATTCTCCGTCGGTATTTAATGTGGTTCGTACAACATTGGCGCTCACCAAAGTTTTCCCGTGATAGTTGGTTAAATGCTGAATGATTTCATCGATATCCGAAGACGAAGGAACGATAATTTTAAGTTGTATCTGATGCACTGCTACGCTGGCAGGGGGATTTCCGGCAAAGCGGGGTTGACTTGACTTACGGGCAGTCAGGGAAACGACTCCCGTATTAAATAGTTTCATTTCCTCAATGGTAATACTGAAGCCGAGAACGGTGTTGACATCCTCAATAGCTTTTACAAAATCGAATCGCCGTGACACCAAACCATCTGCTTCGGTAAGTTTTAAAATGATTATGCCTTTCCGCTGTTCGACATCTTCGTATGATTGTATGCTATTTTTTGCACTCGCAATGTGTTTATCGAGTTCTTCATGCTGCCGGTTTAAGTAATACCAATACCCATAGGCGCTCATGACGGAAGCGGCAAGCATAAAGAAAAAAAGGATTGATACGCTGAAAAGTTTGGACGCTGCGTCTAAGCCTTCGCGCGCGCGCGACTTTTTTACGAGAAGATTAATGCGGGGTTTCATAAATCCGGTACTGCGGCATTGTCAGATATCCCGAAGGGCGAGGCCGGTCGCCACGAAAAATAATGACGATTGTTCCTTGACCACGCCGGCGACGGCCGGCGAAACCTGAAACCGCTGCCAGGGCACACCGATGTCAGTCTGTACCTGAATACGGTCGGTAATATATTCCCGCAATCCCGGCAGATAAGCCCCGCCGCCGATCAGAATGACCTGGGATAGTATTTCCTGCGGATACTTTTCTTTAAAATAGGTAATACTTTGGCGAAGCTCCTGAATGATAGAGTCGGCAATCGGACGGACAACATTGGTAACCTGCTCATATTCCTTTCCGCTGACGATACCATACGTCTTTTTATATTCTTCAGCTTGCGCATGGGGCAGGTTTAGCTCGGTGACTATCGCTTTGGTGATGGCGCCGCTCCCGACGCTGATGCTTCTCACGAGGCGTATGATCTCGCCCTGCAGCAATACGATTTTTGTCGTCGAGTGGCCGATGTCCAAAACGACGCTGTTCCTTCCGGCAATTTTATAGAGCCTTAGAATCGCGAGCGCTTCGTTTTCCATCGATTCTATGGTGATTCCGGCGTGCTCGAGGATATCGACGTAACGCTTGATAAACCGAAGCGGCGCGGCTACGAGCATAAGATCCATTTTGTTGGTATTCTGATCCTGCGCTAAAATCGCAAAATCCATATTGACGTCTGCCAATGGCAGCGGAACATACCGCTCTGCTTCCCATCGGAGCGCCTGTACCAATTCCTTTTCGGAAAGCTTCGGCATGGTAATTGCACGGGTAAACACCTGCGACTCCAAAAGGGAAATGTTTGCTTGCCGCGACTTTATTTTTGCATCGCGGAGCAGGGTTTTGATCATTACGGTAAGTTTATCATGGTCAACGTCCGACTCGGAAAGCAGGACGTTTTCGGGCGTTCCGACGACGGCAGCGTTGACGATATGAATAGCATTGCCTTGCAACATGGCCTCCACAACTTTCATCTGACTGCTGCCGATATCGATACCCAGAATTGTTTTCATGGTTTTTCTAAATCTGTTCCGCTCATCATGACAAAATCAAACAGCGCAGGGAGCTCCGGATGCTTGCGCAATGCCTCGACGCGCCTCGTGACGCCGCTTTTTGTTCTCCCGATCGATATGACGCGCGATCCTTGCGACGGAAAGGTGCTGTTGTATCCGCCGATAGTCATTCTGCTTAAATCTGCGTCCAAAGGCCGTATGCGGATAAATAGCCATTGGTCAAGGTATGGTGCGTCCGATGACCGCAAGCTGATCAAGCTGCCCCCCGGCACGATGCGGTCTGCTTTTACGATCCCCGCCTCATCATAATAGACGGCCATAACGAGTGGCGCGCCAGCCGGTTCCCACTCGATGGTCACGTCTCCGTTATACTTCACGCTCCCTAACGGGTCGGTATGATCGTTTACCAGCCAAATCGTCGTCGTCGAGCCGGGCGATACCGGGCCTCGTTCATAGGACAGTTCGGTCAAAGGGTCAGGTATGTTCTCTATGGTATATACCGCGCTGGCGATATTCGGCGGTGTCGGCGTCGCCTGCCAGGTTCCGCCGCTTCCGGTCAATAATGCTCGTTCTAAACCTGCTTCTGCGGCGGCAAGCGCGGCGGCAGATTCTACGGCCGACGTTGCGAGCCGCACATCGGTGATTACGCGCGAGAGCACTGATAACCCTATGGTTAAGACGACAAAGCTGATCAATACGATAACGAGCGCAGCTTGCCCTCGTTGCATTGAAGCGCAGCCGATTTCAGTATACGGTGTTTTTCTCATCTTTGTCAATCGATAGTAACGTACACATCATGATCAATGGTCTTTTACGGCGCGACCTCCTGCCATGTCGCATTTGATTCTTTCATGATCGCCGGCGCATCGATTAAAATCTGCGGATAGAAAATAAACTGTTCTTCCAAACCACCGCTTCCTATCCGATCAAGTTGAAATCCGCTCCAGCCGATAAACACCCCTGCTGCGTAGAGCGCCTCGTTTTTAAAGCCGGTTGTTACAATTTTGCCGTCTGCAAGAAAAAAACCCGTCGCGTGCGGCGTCGCTGTACTTCCAATAAGCGCATTCCTGAAAATGATATCGCCCGAGGCGATAAACCCGATAAAACCGTCGTTGACAATCTGCAGCCATTTATTAATCCTCACGTCGCCGTCTACTAAAAAAACGTACCATTTCGATCCGGTAACGTTAACCAACGGTCCTGCGCCGCCAGATGCCGGTCCCACGTTAAGATCACCGGTATACGTATACACGCCGGAGGGAATTATTGCCAGCTCTTGAGTTGTCAGCGGCGTTGCGCCGGCATAGGAATTTTTCGGCTCGAGTATGGTGGAGTAATAAGAAAAACCGTATTTGGGTCCGTTCGGCAAATTTTCCCGCGGAAAGCCGGCCGATGAGTTAAAAATCCAATCCGTGCCGGAACCTCCGGCGATTACCGGTGACTCCGAACCCAGTCCTGTTTCCGGGCTTCCGTCGTTATGAGTCAATACGCCGGAGTCGCCAATAGAAACGAATTCCTGTGATACAAACTCGGTCGCCGTATTAAACCGCATCAGTCCTTCGCTATGAACGTCTCCGCCGACCGTTTGCAGCCATTCAGCAACCACCGCGCGAGGGAAGAGTGTTAGTAAAATAATAATAAATGTCGATATAATAATATAGGTATTACGCATGTTCTTAGAGTCTGTTTAAATTCCTAATGTACGTCACCCTGAACTTGATTCAGGGTCTATTCAGTACTGGTAGGGGATTCCGAAATGGATTCGACAAACTTACCATCTCTTCGAGCCTGAGCCGAAGGCCTAAGTGTATCGAAGGACACGTTCGGAATGACCTGTTCAAGCAGTATGCTTTTCGTAAGTCCTGAAATTGTTAGTTTGCTAATTTGCTAATTTGTTCATTGAATTCATTAATTTCTCAACTTCACGACACTGCGAAAAAGTGAGCTCGCGCGCTCTTCCTGTCTCGTCGTCGCAGAAACGTGCGATAACCGGAATGATATTTCTACCAAATCAGTCGCCTCGTCACAATTGAACAACAAATCTTCTGTCGTGTCCACGGTTACCAGACTGCCGGTCATATTTAACAGTGTACCATTGGTGTCGGCATGTATTTTCCGGATGCCGCTTCCGGGCGGATCTTCAGAAACGGCAATAGTTGTTACTGTTGTATCAGCGTTAACGACAGAGATTGTGTCGAGCCCCGCGGTACACGTTACGATGCTTTGGGCCGAACGGACGTACTGTTCTATGACGGTAAGCGCCAATTCGCCGTTTTGCCGGACTTCTTTGAGCGCTTCTGTTTTTGTTGTGGCGCGCAGGATCGCAAACAACATATTGGTTACTAATACCGCGATGAGGGAAAATATCGCCAAAGCGACCATAACCTCAATGAGTGTAAAACCGCGCATGCGCAAAAATTTACGATTCATGGTTGACGACTATACTAAATATACCAATAATCAATCAGAGAATTTCGAAGTTAGAAATTTGAACGTTGAGTATGAAGTTCGAAAGATTGAAGTTTGAAAAAATCAAATAATCTAGCTTCCAACTTCAATATCTAACTTCAAACCTCCAACATCTAACTTCGTATCAGGACTTACGCAGTTCTCCGTCATTCTGAACTTGTTTCAGAATCTTTCGACTATTTGATGGGGATGCTGAAATAAATTCAGCATGACGAGCTAAATCAATGTAAGATGCGTAAGTCCTGTTCGTATAAAATTCGTATAATTCGTAAATATATCCCTTTAAAAACAAAATGTCAGGTTTTAAATCAGTCATCCTGAATTTATTTCAGGATCTCTGAACAATCTAGAAACAGATGCTGATCCGTCGGCTGACGGACAGCATGACGAGAAATACTACATTTTGTTTTGAGAGCGCTATAGTATATCCTTAGTTGCTCCATCTCGTTAATACCGTTACTAAGGTCGTCGTGCGCGCTATCCCGCGCGATGTCCAGCTGACGTCTATCTTAATCTGTTTTTCATCGGGAGAAGTATCGCTTACTTGTATGGTTCTGCTGAATGCCGTCCCGGCGATTACCGAACCGTCGCTGCTGCAACAATTATCCACGATTCCTGACCAATTCTGGTCACGCTGTACGCGTGCTCTCTCTATACCTTCCTGCGCGAGATGCACCGACTGGCCGTTCAGGCTTGTTTCCGAAACAGCAGCGAGGCCGAAGGTTATAGCACTCGTAATCCCCATAAGAACGAGCATAAGTATGGTAAGGGAAATAATCATCTCTACAAGAGCCTGCCCGCCTTCTCCGTCAGCTGACGGATTCGGCGAGGCGAACCCGCTTCGCCGATCGAGCAAGGCGGCATTATGCAGGAAAGAATCCGCTTCGCCGACCATGCAGGACAGGATTCGTGGTCGTGATTTTAGTCTCCCATTCAGGATTTTTTTCATGAAACACGGAGCTTTATACCAGTGGAGAAAATTACGGATAGCAATTGCTCGTATATCCTTCATCGATGATTTCTCCGGTACGCGAGACCGTGATCGCATAACTGTCGTCCGCATCCAGAGAAGGAAGGTTTCCTTGCAAGCAGAACGTTACCTTGCTGTGAGAGAGCTCACGAAATGCTACCGTGCCGTCAAGCACGCCGAACCGTATCCGTTCGCCTTCTCCCTCCCACCCGGGGATCGAATCATTATAGACACGTGATGTCAAGGTAACTCCCGCCGGCATGTCAATTGATACCGGCACGGCAGGGAAGAGCGTAACACCGTCTGCCGGGTCTCCGCACGTTCCGTATAATTTGTACGCATTCGCTGTTGTCGAATCATCGGGGCTTAAACACCAACCGGCAAGCGCCTGGGGACCGCAAACACCCGAATCTTTTTCACCGGCTATTGCCTTTTGCTGTATGAGCCGGAGGTTATTTTTTACCGTCTTAGCTGCCTGCTCGATGGTCTGTTTTTCATTGAAGCTAAGATAATTGGCTGTCCCGAATCCGGAAATCCCGATGATAATTGCGGTAACTATGACGAGTTCGACGAGCGTGAATCCTTTTTTCATATGCTACGACTTACTAATCATTACGAATATACGAATGTTTTTTGAATTCATAAGGACGGGTTCTTTATTTCAAAATTACAGTTTCCCGGCGCTGAACAGTTTCCCCCGCAATCATCCTGGCCTCCTGTTTCAAGATATGCGCATAATGTATAGCTATTTTCATCTATCCGGCGGTAATAGTATGTATAAGATGACGGGTCTATCGGTAATGCGCCGTCGATATACAGCGGCTCGAGTTGGTTCAAATTGGCCGGATATCCTAAGGACAAATTGCTCGCCCGATATGTTTCCAGTGCCGTCTGAATTTTTGTCAAATGTATCCTTCTGCGATCGTCACGGCTCCGCTTCACTTGATCATTCATGGTAATTAAGCCGATGCTCGCCAAAATACCGATTATCGTTACCGTAATCAGTATCTCAACCAGGCTCATGCCTTTTCTCATGTTTTCAGTATGTCAATATGAATAATGTCTTAGTAAAAAGGCAACAGCTTACTGATTATCTCTATTCCTCCGGGCACATATTCAATCAGGTAAACGGACACAGTTCCTGCTACTAAAAAAGGACCGAATGCTATTGTTTTTTTTAGTGTCAGTCGACGGAATAAAATTAGCATAACACTCACCATAGCACCTGTCAAGAACGCAATGTACAGAGCTACAACGATACCGGGAAAGCCCAACAGCACGCCCATAACGCCGCCAAATTTCACGTCGCCCCACCCCATGCCGCGCCCGCGCGTGATCAGTATGAGTAGAATAAAAAATGACGAGGCACCGAGGGCAGATAATACGTAATTGCTTACCGGATAGCGGTTCGGGTTCAGGAACAATACGCCGATAGCACCGAGAAGCGCGGTAATCACCAGCTCATCCGGAATAATCTTGTGTTTCAGATCTATAAAGAAAATAGCTATCAAACTGGAAGCGACTATCCAGTATAAAATGATTATTGAAAATTGAAAATTGAAAATTGTCACGCTGAGCGTGATCCCGCTTCGCGGGAAAAATTGACCAACACTCCTTTCTACAAGAACATACGATCCAACAAATAATGCACCCGTTAGCAACTCGACAATCGGATTACGAATGGAGATAGGGGAGCGGCAGTATCGGCACCTTCCGGATAATAATACCCATGAAATGACAGGAAACATATCATACCAGCGGAGAGGCTTTCGGCACGTATCGCATCGGGAGCGCCCGCGCATGAACTGTTCCTCTTTCGGCAGCCGGTCGATGATAACGTTTAGAAATGAGCCGAAAAACAGGCCGAAAAGGAAAATAGGAAATAGAATCATTAAATAAAAGTATACCGTAATCGGTAAACAGTAAAACGAGGAATATACGCTTCCGCATACATGTTGCGTAATTTTACGTTACGTCGTTTCGTCATGCTGAATTTATTTCAGCATCCCCATCAAGGAAGAAAAAGATTCTGAAATGGATTCGGCAAGCTCACCATCTCTTCGAGCCTGAGTCTCAGAGCCGAAGGCCTGAGTTTACCGAAGGACAAGTTCAGAATGACGAAGTACTGCGTAAGTCCTGATATAGAATTCGTGTTGCGTAACTTTTCTAAAACTGTCATCCTGAATACGTTCGCTATCGATCAGTACTATAGCTTGTTTCAGGATCTTACTACAGTCGAGTAATGAGATGCTGAAATAAATTCAGCATGACGAGCTAAATCTACGTAAGGTGCGTAAGTCCTGAAATAAGTAAACGGTAATCGGTAAACAGTAAACGGAATTACATTTAACTGCAATACCTGTCATCTGACATCCTGTATCTGACAAAATACACCCGCCGTCATTCCGTACGGAAAGAGGCGGGTTATTTTGTATCTTCTAGACTACGGCGCACACGCAAGCGTCAAATCGGTGCCTGTTTCGAATAAATTAGCGGTGCTGCCGCCGTCTGAATTCAGAATTTCGTCGTTCTTATCCGCTTCTAAATACAAGCAGAATTCATAGTCTCCGGTTCCGGTGCTGTAGAAAAATCCATACCCCGCTCCGGCTACCGGCGTTTGTACACGCCCTCCCGCACCGTTTAACACTGATACAGTACGAGCATTCATCGGATCAAGCGGCACCTGCTTGAGATACGGACACAGATCTATAGCGCCGATCCAGTTTCCCGAAGCGCATGATTGACTGCGCACTTGTCCGACAGCATTCGATTGATGATTTCCATTCGTGATTCCCACTGCGCCTTCATCATTTATGTACGCTTCGATGACGGACTGTAACCGTGCTATGTCTGTTAATCTGGTGCTATCCCGCGCCTTTCGCTGTGCCTCTAAAGGATTAATAGCGATAAGCGCCGCGATGGCAAGTACCGCGAGAATTCCTACAACGACGAGAAGTTCTATCAGGGTAAAACCTCGTATTCCTCTGCCTTTGGCTCTGCCGGTAGCCATGTTTTGTATATGTTTCATTTCGTTGTCTCACCTCCCTCGGTTTGAACTGGTGAATACATTTTATTCAGCATAACCATAAATAATACGCCTGTCAAGAACCACTTGTTAATCTATTAACCAAGAAACCTATCAAACTATGAACTTATGAACAAACTGTTATTTGGTTCATTGGTTTCTCAGTTCTTCGGTTTCTCAGAACGCTTCGGTCAATTGATACATCGGCAGCACAATAGACAAAACGAGAAACGCCACACCTATACCGAGTACCACTAAAATAATCGGCTCTATGGCCGTCGTGAGCCGCTTTACTTTTTCATTCGCCGACGATTCATAGAAGTGCGATGTGCGGCGTAACGTCTCATCAATCTTGCCCGTTTCTTCTCCGATGGTAATCATTTGGCCTACTATGGGAGGAAAAATCGTTTCACTCGTAAATAAAAGACCCATGGAAAATCCTTTCTCCACCTTGCCTGCTATGGAACGAATGCCGTCGGCGAAGAGAACACTGTCGATTCCGTCGGCTACGATCGCGAGCCCGTCGAGAATTGAAACGCCCGAACTTACCAGCATGCTCAATGTCCGGGTGAATTCAGCGAGTACCATTTCCTGCCTGATGGTTCCCCAAATCGGTATCGAGAGAAGGATCCGGTCCCAGAGACGCTCGCCTCCCTGCGTCTTTTTAAATGAAAAAAGCCAGACGCCGAGTCCGATAAGCGCTATGATCACCACCCACCAGAAATGGACAAAAAAATTCGAAACGAAAATAAGTATGCGCGTCGGCAACGGCAGTTCAAGGTCAAATTGCGTGTATATTTCGGTCAGTTTGGGGATGACGAATATGAGCATCATGAGCGAAAGACCCATCATACCGATGATGATAATAATCGGGTAAATCATGGCTGTCTGAACGCGCGTCCTGAATTCCCGCTGATTCTCGAGGTTGTCAGCGAGGCGTTCCAGAACCGTGTCGAGTTTTCCTGACCGTTCACCGGCTTCAATAAGGGAGATGTACAGCTTGCTGAATTGCCGAGGATGGCCAGCCAGAGCGCGGGAGAGCGGTTCTCCGCCGCGGATTTTTGTATTGATGTCTTCGAGCATCAGCTTGAAGCCGGCGTTTTTCGTTTGCGTAAAAAGAAGGTGGAGGGAATCAATAAGTGGCAATCCGGCGACGATCATCGTTGCGAGCTGTTGGGTAAACGTGACGATTTCGCTGTAAGACACGTGATGCATAAACCGCACCATGCTTCCGCTTACCCGATGTTCTCCGAGTTCTTTAACGTCGATGATAAGAAAGTTACGCTCCCGCAACAGGCGGACTGCTTCATCTATCGAAGAAGCCTGAACTGTGCCGTTGAGCGACTTTCCCGCTTCATTTTTTACGTGATAGGAATAATTCATAAGTGCTACGAATTACGAATGGGTACGAATATACGAATAACGAACATTTGCGCAAGATCAAAAGAAATTTGAGGTTAGAAGGAAGTAAGTAGAACACGAAGTTTGATAAGTATGATGCGATAGTTGAAAAAATCAAGACATCAAACTTCTCACTTCATTTTCAAGCTTCCATCTTCTAACTTCTCATTTCAAAAAGGAATTAGTATATTCGTAAATATTAGTAATTAGTAGAGTACGAATTCATTTCCGCAGATACCTCCTCAACTCCGTCGGGTTGAGCACATACCGCTGTGCGACATCGAGGGCCATGCGTCCCGTAGAAACCAAATTCGCAAAATACTCTTCCATCGTGATCATCCCGAGGTCTTTTGATGTCTGGATAATGTTGGAAATCAGATGAGATTTGCTTTCCCGTATCGAAGTCCGTACGGCACTGTTCGAAATAAGAATTTCGAGTCCCGGAAGCCGGTCTCCGGTCAAAGAGGGCGCGAGGCGCTGGCAGATAACCGCGGAAAGCGCCGACGATAACTGCTGGCGGATTTGGCTCTGCTGGTGCTCGGGAAATACATCTATGATACGGTCTATCGTCTGGGGGGCAGAGTTTGTATGCAGCGTCGAAAAGACGAGGTGCCCGGTTTCCGCTATGGTCAGGGCTGAAGTTATGGTTTCCAGATCGCGCATTTCCCCGATAAGCACCACGTCCGGATCCTCGCGCAACACCGCCTTCAACGCCCCTTTCCATGAGTAGGTATCCATACGAAGTTCCCGCTGTGATATGAGTGCTTTGCCTTTGTCATACGCATATTCGATCGGGTCCTCGATAGTCACAATGTGGCATTTTCTGTTGAGATTGATCTGGTTGATCATCGTGGCGAGCGTTGTGCTTTTACCGTGTCCGGTCGGCCCGGTTACGAGGATAAACCCCTGGTTCAGTTTCGTGAGTTCACCGAGTGACTGAGGAAGGTTAAGTTCTTCGAACGTCCGGATTTTATGCGGAATATACCGGAGAGAAGCAGCGACGCTACCGCGCTGATAATAGGCATTGATGCGGAACCGTTCCTGCAGTCCCTCCGCGGTTTTCAGTACGTATGACAAATCGAGCTCGCGAGTCTTTTCAAATTCCTCGCGCTGGGCTGCCGTGAGCATCGCAAACACGAGGCGCATGCATACGTCCGCCGAAAGTACTGGGTACTGCGGAAGAGGATCCAGCTCGCCATAGACGCGCACCAGCGGCGGATGATCGGCAACCAAGTGAAGATCGGATCCCTGTTTCTTGATAACGATTGATAAAAGTTGGTTTATGTCTATGGTCATGCTTCTCACCCTTCTTCGGCAACGCGCAACACTTCCTCGATGGTCGTAACGCCTTTCAGCGCTTTCAGATACCCGTCTTGCTTCATAGTTATCATTCCCTCGGAAACGGCCATCTTCATAATATCTGCCGCCGTTGTCTTGGTCATTATCATTTTCGCAATTCGTTCGGATACTTTCAAGACTTCAAAAATACCGACCCTTCCGTGATAACCGTTAAAGTTACACTCCTTACAGCCCTTTCCCTTGAAAAGCTGTGACGGAGAATTCGGCGGAATGAGTGGTCCCAATACCCGTTTAATATCATCCCAGACGGCAGGCGACGGTTTATATGCTATCCTGCATGAATTGCACGAACGCCGGATGATGCGCTGCGCAGCGCACGCGTGCAGAACGGACGAGACTAAAAATGGTTCTGCTTTCATATCGAGAAGC
>Ga0209542_10009685_pt1 | contig 17594 bp, 15 predicted proteins | sample RifCSPhighO2_01_FD_184028 | JGI IMG/M metagenome (GOLD analysis project Ga0209542, IMG submission 184028) | Soil microbial communities from Rifle, Colorado - Rifle CSP2_plank highO2_0.1 (SPAdes) (version 2) | ecosystem: Environmental > Terrestrial > Deep subsurface > Rock core/Sediment ...
GACGTGTTCTGGTTTCAAAAGATAGACGAGCTACAATAAAAAGTACACAAGAAGAAAACCGCCAATAATTATTAGCGACGTGGTCTGCCCATTGACGGAGAGGGAAATGAAAAAGCGGGTTTTTCGTTTCCACCATAGACTTGGCCCTGAGGAGCCTGGGCTCATGCCGTCGAATGGAGCCGCGAGAATAGTGCAAGATGCGGTGCTTTTATTGGCGGTTTTCTTTAATTTCGAGAAAAATTTTTTTGCCAATTTTCAGAATAATTTCTTTTTCGAATTTTGGGTTGATGCCGTTTATTTTTTCTCCCCCCATCGCGTCTTTAATAGCCCCCTGCGCAACAAGCCTCCTAAACACCGACCTGTTTGGGGTCTTTCCTGCACGAACAACAATTTCTGCGAGACTTTCTCCAGTTTTTGCAAAAACACTCATGAGGTTTTGCGGGATACCTCCACCCTGGAATGTCTTTGCAAAATCTCTTTGGGCCCTTACCGCGTCTTTTTCGCTGTGGTATAAACGAACGAGTTCGTAAGCCATTTTCATTTTTGCATCGCGGGCGTTTTTCCCGCCGGCCATTTTCTTTTCTATTTCTTGCACTTCGACATCCGAGAGGTGGGTTGCGCCATAAAGAAGCGCGGACACAATTTCATCTGGTAGAGACATCGCTTTTCCGTACATATTTTCCGGTTTGTCGGAAATAGCAATGTAGGATCCTTCGCTTTTGTTCATTAGCTTTTTCTTTGTCTTTGGATTCTCAAGAAGCGTGGTCGCAATAATAAATTTTTCTCTATCGTTAATCTTCCTTTGTAAAACCCTGCCAATTCCCATATTAAACAATTGGTCGCTACCGCCAATCTCAATATCAACATCCATTGCAACGCTGTCATAGCCCTGAAAAACAGGGTAGAGAAACTCGTGAAGAAAAATCGGGCTCCTTTCTTTTATTCTTTTTTGAAACATGTCGCGCTCTATCATTTGTCCGACGGTAAAATTCGAAAGAAGCTCAAGCGCCTCGCGAGATTTAAGCTTTGAAAGCCATGCGCTGTTTTTTAAAATCTTCGCCGGGTTTTTTTCGTTTTCAAAATCGAGAATTTTACCAGCTTGATTTTTCCATGTTTTAATATTTTGTTCTATGTTAGCACGAGAGAGTCGAACTCTCGCGGAATATTTTCCAGTGGGGTCACCAACGAGCGCGGTAAAATCCCCAACGAGAAGAATGGCTTCGTGTCCCAATCGCCTAAGTTTTTCGAGAAGAATTAAGTTGGTTGCATGTCCTAAATGAAGTTCCGGACCGGTTGGATCAATGCCGTGATAAACACGAAGCTTTCTGCCACTCAAAAGCGCGGCGCGCAGAGAATCTTTTCCGGGAAGTATGCGAAAAATATTTCGCGAGAGAACCTCTTCTGTCTTTTGCGCATTAATATAAGCAATCATAGTGTTACTTTACCACACGCACAACATTCTCGTCTAGCTTTTCCCGACAAGCCGTTGTGTCATTTTTCTAGTTTAGAAAATTTAAATCTGAGGGTTAATCTATGCGCGCGGTATGCCTCGGCGTAGTTCCTTACAACGAAGGATTGCGGCTTAAGCAACAATTTGTTTACAAAAAATTTTTGCAGAAAAACACGACAGACAAAAACCAGAATAATCTCTAGAAAATAAGGTGGTGGTTTTAAGCGCTCCGCACAATACAACAGAAAAACTGCCGGATCACAAGCCACCAAGGGATTAATTCTTTGTGCTGATTTTTGAACACAACGATGAAATAATTTATGGTGCCTTGTTTTACAAGGCGCTTTTTGTGCTCGTCTTGTGTGTGACGGTGTAACGCAAACGCAGGCGCCAACACGCTGATTCACCGATAATTGGCGCCAACGGGGACACCGGCCGCAAACCGAGCAAGATATGTTTGATTTTGGCCTTGTTTGCATTCATAATTAGAAAATTAATGAACGGCAATCTCGATTATGGGCCGTGTTTTTCCGCCTTAAAATATGCGTTTTCTGCAAATTACAAAAAAAATAGAGAAGTTGGTGATTAGAAGACGCGCCGTTTTTTTGTTTGCTTCGGCGGTGTTTTTTGTTTCTGGTGCGCTGTTTGTGTGGGCGGCTACTCTTCAAATGCCTGATTTAAGCACCTTTGACGAAAGGAGGGTTGAACAATCAACAAAAATATATGACAGAACAGGAGAGATTCTTCTTTTTGACGTACATAAAAATATAAAAAGGACCATTGTGCCTATTGAGACCATTTCACGCCATATTAAAAACGCAACTGTTGCAATTGAGGATTCGAAATTCTACGAACACAGCGGGGTCAGACCTTCCGCAATCATTCGTGCAATACTAATAAATATTGGGGCATTTGGTTACGAGCAGGGCGGCTCGACAATAACACAGCAAGTTGTTAAAAACTCAATCCTCACGCGAGAAAAAACAATATCAAGAAAACTCAAAGAGTGGATCTTGTCTTTGAAGTTAGAGCGTGTTGCGAGCAAGGAACAAATCCTTGAGCTGTATCTAAACGAAGCGCCTTACGGCGGAAGTATTTATGGCGTAGAAGAAGCGAGTTTGGCTTTTTTTGGAAAAAATTCTTTCGACCTAACCCTTGCGGAATCCGCCTATTTGGCGGCGCTTCCACGAGCACCAACATATTATTCTCCATACGGAGGAAACAGAGACAAGCTTGATGAGAGAAAAAATCTTGTTCTTCAAAAAATGCTCGATCTTCATTTTATTTCTCAAAACGAATATGAAGACGCTCGCGAAGAGTCCCCCTATTTTCTTCCTCCAGAAACAGGAGGAATTAGGGCTCCTCATTTTGTATTTTATGTTCTAGAACAGCTTGAGAATAAGTTCGGCAACGACATCCTTGAAACGAGTGGATTAAGGGTTGTGACAACGCTTGACCACAAAATGCAAATAATAGCCGAGGAAGTTGTTAAAACGTTTGCCGAGGAAAACGCGGAGAAATTTAACGCTAACAATATGGGACTTGTCGCGATTGACCCAAAAACAGGTCAAGTCCTTGCAATGGTTGGGTCTCTTGATTATTGGGGAGAAAGCCGCCCGGAAGGTTGTTTGCCTGGCATAAACTGCGTATTTGATCCACAGGTAAACATCACAACCGTAAAACCAGGCAGACAACCCGGTTCCGCCTTCAAACCGTTCGTATATGCAACCGCGTTTGCAAAAGGATACACACCAGAAACTATTGTTTTTGATCTACCGACACAATTTCACTCCGGATGCGACAGTAACGGAAAACCGCTCTTTGAAGCAGTAACGGAGAACGAGTGTTATTTGCCGCAAAACTATGATGAGGTTTTCAGAGGACCCGTTACGCTGAGAGACGCGCTTGCTCAATCAATCAACGTTCCCGCAATCAAGGTTCTATACCTCGCCGGACTCCAGGATTCTTTTGAAACTGCGCGCAATATGGGGATTGGAACACTTACTAACCCGGGACAATACGGGCTTACTCTTGTTCTTGGCGGAGGAGAGGTTTCCCTTGTTGAGTTAACAAGCGCGTATTCTGTGTTTGCCAACAACGGAATAAGAAATCCTCACAAAGAAATTTTAAGAATTGAGGACGACAATGGAAAAATTATTGAGCAATTCAAAGAGAACAAAAGTCATGTTCTTTCTAAAAATGTTGCCTTGCAAATATCGGATATCTTAAGCGACAATGGCGCGCGGGCTCCAGCGTTCGGGGATCAATCCTATTTGTATTTCAAAAATCGCGATGTCGCAGCAAAGACCGGGACAACTAACGACTATAGAGACGCGTGGATTGTGGGGTACACCCCGTCTATTGCCGTTGGGATGTGGGCCGGAAACAACAACAACGAGCCTATGGAGAAACGGGTTGCTGGTTTTATCGTTGCCCCCGCTTGGAATGCATTTATGATGAAGGTTTTTGAAAATCTTCCACAAGAGGAATTTGACATTCCAGAAAAAGATCCGATGCTTTCTTCTTTAAAACCAATTTTGCGCGGTAATTGGCTTGGAGGAGAGTCTTACTTTGTTGACAGCTTATCACAAAAACTCGCGACAGAATATACACCAAACGAAACTCGTGAGGAGCGTTTTGTTGTCGATGTGCACTCGGAATTATACTGGATTGATAAAACAAATCCTCGCGGAAATCCTCCGGATAGTCCGGAAAAGGACCCGCAATTTCGTTTGTGGGAGACGCCTGTTTTAAAATGGGCAAAAGAGCAAAATATTAGCTCAAGAACAAGTGCCAAACCAACAGAATATGATCCAATTCACAAGCCAGAATTCGCTCCAAAAATCATCATTCAAAACTTAGACAGCACAAAAACATACTCCAAAAAAGAGCTGGTGCGCTTTACTGTTTCAGGAAGCGGAAGATACGGATTTTTGGCAGCAAGTTTATATATAAACAATGTTTATGTCGGAGAAACAAAGAAGAGTCCGTTCGTGTTTTCTTTTATTCCGGAAACAGTAAGCAACATACAGGGAAAAAACATAATACGAGTTGAGGTGTATGATTCTGTGTACAACAAGGGTGTTACAGAAACCGTGATGAATGTAGGATTGTGAGGCTTCGCGGTTTTGCAACTACAACATCTTTGTGTATAAAATATTCTGTAAAAAATCCGGCGCTGAAAGTTGTTCATGCGCCGGTTCTTAAAAATGAAAATACCGCTGGTTCATACTTGCGGTATCTTTATTTTTATCTTATGTCTTTTATCGTCTTGTTTATCGACATCTCATTGATTTTTTTAATCAGTTTCGTTTTTTTAACGTAAATCTCGTTTTTAACGCAAGAATTTGCGTCTATATATACCATCCCTTTGTTTATTGTTATGTCTTTTTTGCAAAGCTCTACACCAAAATCGTTTTTAACAATACGGATAAGCTCTGTTTTTAAAAATTCATCCGGCAGCCGCAGTATCTGAAATTTCTTCAAAAAATGAGAAATTCTATTTAAAGACATTGTTTAGTCGCTAGGCACTATGGCACAAAAACGTAATGCCTAATAACCGAATTATTGATTAAGAGGCATGACGAGATAAGAAAATGATTTATCGCCAACGCCTTGTATAACCATTGGTTTTAGTTCTCCGTTAAATTGCAAGGAAATACTGTCTTTTTCAACAGGCTGAAGACCGTCAAAAACATATTTGTGGTTAAAGTTTAGTTTTATCCTCTCGCCCTGAAGTGCGGCGTCAACACAAATAACATTTTCTCCTATGTTGGGGTTTTTCGATTGAAGTTCTGTTTTTTTGTTTTGTGGATCAACAAGAATATTGATTTGATTGAATTTATCTCTAAAAATATTTGCTGCCCGAAGAGCGTTTGCAAAATCTTGTTTTAAAACAACCGCTTCTGTTGTAAAGCTTTTAGGAATTATTTGTTTGTAGTCTGGAAAAATTCCATCGATAAGGCGCGACGTAAGATACAACGATTTGTCTTCAAAAGAAATTTGGCTGTTGTTAAAACTAATTGTTATGTTTCCTGATATTGTTTCAAGGACTCGTATAATTTCTGGAATATTTTTAATAGGAATTATGACGGGTAAAATATTCTTTCCTGAGATAAAGTCAATTTTTTTCTCAGCGAGTCTGAAAGAATCTGTAGCAGCAAAAACAATATCTCCGTGTTCTCCATAGACATAAACGCTTGCTATCTCTGGTTTTATGTCTGATAAAGCTGCTGCATATAACACAGACTTAAACCCTAAAACAAACTTTTGTGCTTCAATCTCAAAAGATTCTTTTCTTGATTGAATTTTTGGAAGTGTCGGAAAATCATCTGGTGGGAAGCTTTTAATAAGTGTCTTGCTATTTTTTGTTTGTACAACAAGATTATTGTTTTGAAGTTCAAAAAACACATTTTCATCAAAAAATGTGCCTAAAAGACTACTTAGTATATTTCCCGGAACAACTGCGATACCTTCTTTTTGAACATTCGCTGGAATATCGGTTTCTATTCCTAAATCCAGGTTTGTCGCTCTTATTGTCAGTGTTTTTCCTTTTGCAATAAGCAATATACCGCTTAATATCGGCAAAGAGAGGTTCTTTCCTGTCATTTTTTCAGAAAGTAATACTGCGCTTTTTATTTTTTCTTTTACACACTCTATTTTCATTTTTTACTAATTATCGGATACAATATTTTCCTCACGCAAAGGACGCGAGATAATTACCTGGTGCTCACTACACTAGCGCAAATACGCAGTAGTCTGACATCCACAGACTGGCGGAGGCGAAGATAAGTATTAATATTATATTCCTTATATATTATATATTAATGTTTATGGATGTGTTTATATGTGGGTAACATTAATTTGTCTGTAAAATATATAGAATAATTTTTTATAAATATCTGGATAAAATGTTTATAAGCGCGAAAGAAGTTGTGTATATAATTTTTTATGTAACTAAGAAAAATTTATGTCTTACGTTTTAAACAAATTGAACACAGATTATCACCACCATTTAAACATGTTATAAACAAAAATCCAAAGGATAAATTATTTGCAAAAAATCCTTAATATTTTAAAACAGAGCGCGTATTTGCTCAAGCTCTTGAGTAAGAGAATTATTTTTCTTAAGATCACTTTTTATTTTTTCACAAGAATGAATTACTGTTGTATGATCTCTTCCTCCTAATTTTTGCCCAATAGTAGGATATGAAATTTTGAAATCCTCCCTCAAAATATACATAATCATTTGGCGCGGTTTTACAACCTCCTTTTTTCTTGTTTTCTGACAAATTACCTCTCGGTCTATGTCATAAAAACTTGATACCATTTTTATAACATCTTCGGTGGTTATTGCCTTCTTTATTCTCTCTTTGTTTTTAATGAGAGCGCTTGCTTCTTCTGTTGTTAAGTCCCTGTTTTTAAGCTGCGATTGGCAAATAATTGAGTTTAATGTGCCCTCCATTTCTCGAATACTCCCGGCAACTGTTCTCGCGATGAGCTCTAAAATTTTGTCAGAAGGAGAAAATGTATGGTTTTTAAGCTTTAATTTAAGAATAGCAATTCTTGTCTCAAAATCAGGTTCTCCTATATCAACGATTGTTCCTGCTCCAAGCCGAGTTCGCAAGCGGTCTTCAATTTCAGGAATATAGTTATAATGTCTGTCTGACGAAAAAACAATTTGTTTGTTGTTGTCGTGAAATGCGTTGAAAAGATGAAAAAACTCGTCTTGCGTAGCCTGTTTCCCGGAGAAAAATTGGACATCGTCCATTATTAATACATCAAATTTTCTGTATTTTTCTTTAAAAATACTTATTCTGTTTGCCTGTACGGAGTTTACATAATCCAAATAGAACTTTTCCGACGTCAGGTAGTAGACGCGCTTATCCATGCCTATTTTTTTTATCTCATTTCCTATCGCTTGGATAAGGTGAGTTTTTCCAAGCCCGGTACTCCCGTGGATAAAAAGAGGATTATAAGCAACGCCAGGGTTTTTTATGACAGCTTGAGCTGCTGCATGTGAAAGCTCGTTGAATGGCCCAACAACGAATGAATCAAACGTATATTTTGGGTTCAAATTGTCGTCTTTATTTATATAGAGATCTTTAAGCGGTAATTCGCCCATCACCGCTTCTTCTGCCTGCCACTGAGGAGCACCAGGCGCCCTTTTGTTGTCATCTTTTGGCGCAACAACATACTCTATTCCACGTATATCACCCCGCAAATCCCTAAGTGATTTAAGGATAAATTTGTGGTATTTGTTGTGGAGCCACTCTTTTACGAATCCATTTGGGACGCCCAAATAAATTAAACCACCATCGTCTTTAACAATTTGGGTGTTTTTGAACCATGTTGTAAAATTTGGCTTTGAAACGCTAAGCTCTATTTCTGCAAGAGAGCTTTCCCATAATTTGCTGAGGTCTTGCGATGGATTTGTGGTTTGCATGTTTGTTGTTTAAGTAGCGAGCAGTTCTTGTAATGTATATTATATATCTCAAGGAAAAAACATGGAACTTGTTAAAAGAGGAATAATATGTTAGTAACATGTGTATATTGTGTGTATAAAAAAGAATGATTAGCGTAATGTGTGCGATATTCGTATACGCGCAACGAGCCGGACAAGTACGACGCAAAACACTTTTTCAAAACTTGCTGTTTCTCAAATCGGTATTTAATACTAAAATTAAATTATGAGTAAAACTTATCAACCAAAAAGAAAGAAAAGAAAAAAAACCCACGGTTTTTTGGCAAGAACAAAAACTCCTGGCGGGAGGAAAACCCTTAAAAGGAGAATGCGAAAAGGGCGGGCGCGTCTTGTTGTATAGAAAAATTTTGCATCACGCCCTGTTGTCCTAAACACATCCAAAAATTTGTGCATGTACTAAAAAATTATATACGATATAATTGGTTCGCTTGGACAAAATAAAAATTTATTTTTTATTTTACCCCGCGTTGCCAAGCGTAGTTGTCTTGCCTCTTATTTTTTGGCATGCTGAAGAAGAAATTTAGAATAAAAAGAAATTCGTTCTCGCGCATTATTTCACACGGGAGCATGTTCCGCTCCCCGCACATTACCGTGCGGGTTTTAAAAAAACACGAACCTACAAAAGAAAATCACCAGCAGTTTTCTTTTGTTGTTTCAGCCGGTGTTGCCAGAAAATCTACAGCAAGAAATCTTTTAAAGCGAAGAGGGTATTCTGTTGTTCATAAAATTTTTGACAACACAAAATCTAATCAGCTTTGCGCAATATTTTTTAAAAAAGGAGCGGACAAGATTTCTTTTGCAGACCTTGAGAAAGAAATCGTTGCGCTTCTCGAGAAGGCGGAAGTCTTAAAAAACCAAAAAGATAAAACGCAAAACACTAATTCAAAACTTAATAGCGATGTTGGTTAATTTTGATTTTTGACACGCAACCTTGACTTTCGCTTTTGAATTATCGGCTACACGGAGTGAGCGAAGAAGACCTCAGGATTGATTGAAGGACTTGTCGAACCAAGCGAGTGCCGAGTTAACTACCGCGCCCTTGTCGCGGGGCCTATATTAAATTATTTTAAGCCACGCGTTGTAAGCTCTAAATTTTATATTATGTCTAAAATTGCCATCTTTATCATAACTCTGTATCAAAAGATTTTTTCTCTTGAAACAGGATTTTTTGTGAAAATCGGATTTTTTAGAAAAAGGACCGTTTGCTTTTTTTATCCGAGCTGCTCTCAATATGCAAAAATTGCCGTAGAAAAACACGGCTTTTTTCACGGTACCATAAGGGCGGTATTTCGTATTTTACGTTGTCACCCGCTGCAGAAAAATCAAATTGATTTACCATAAAAACCTGAATTTAAATTAACAAGCCGTTTATACCTCTATACCTCGACACTCGATAACCACACGGAATTGTCTAAAGCCGGACAGCGGAAAGGATTAAAATTTCGCGCACGGCGGTTGTTGCTCAAGAGCGCTGAATGAAATAAAATACAATAATGGTTGATTTTTTTAAGGTTATAATTTATGAGCCGCTTTACAACGGCTTGGTTTTTTTAGTTGGCGTAGTTCCTTTTGGCGACTTGGGCCTCGCGGTTATTATTTTAACCATTCTTGTGCGGCTCGTTCTTTTCCCCCTCTCTCACAAATCAACAAAAACTCAAGCACGGATGCGTACCCTTGAGCCGGAAGTTAGAGAAATAAAAGAAAGATACAAGAACGACAAACAGGAACAGGCAAAAAAGACCATGGAGCTTTATCAGAAACACGGTATGAACCCATTTTCCGGGTGCATGCTTCTTGTTGTACAGCTTCCGGTCATTATCTCTCTTTACTTTGTTTTCTACGGCGGTCTTTCTAGCGGGCTTGACCAAAAGATTCTCTACTCTTTTGTGCGGCCGCCGGAATTTTTTAACCCGATCTTTTTGGGATTTATTGATTTGCTTGGGAAAAGTTTTTTGTTAGCCGCTGGCGCTGGTATCTCGCAATATTTTCAGATGAAACTTGCCATTCCCGCAATTGATAAAAAAAAGACGCCAGAACCCTCTTTCAGAGACGATCTTGCGAAAAGCTTTAACGTGCAAATGAGATATGGTCTTCCTGTTTTTGTCTTTTTTATTTCATACAAGATCTCAGCGGCAGTCGCTCTCTATTGGTTAACAACGAATCTTTTCTCAATAGGGCACGAGCTGTATGTAAGGAGAGAAACCAATCTCTTAACCAACACAAGCGCTATGGCGAAGTTCGGTGCGCGGCAAAACAATGAACCCAAACAATAGAGCAGGGCGGGGTGCGTGGGCACAGCGGCCGGCAACAAGTAGCTGACAGCAGAACAGCTCGGCGCCCTTGTGCTTCTTGGGCTTTTGTTGTAAATTGTTAGTTGAGCGTTGACGATTATTTATCATAATTCTATGGAAATTGCTTTTGTTAAAAAAACAATTGAAGACATATTAAACCTCCTGGCAATTGACGCCGGCGATGTTTGTGTGAAAGAAATTAACGACGGCGCGATAACGAAGTTTTCAATAAAAACAGACGAACCGCATCTTTTGGTCGGCGAGGACGGGAAAATCCTCCTCGCTCTTAATCATGTTGTAAAAAGAATTTTTGAAGGACAGCGCGCAAAACAAAACTTTAGCCCCGTTAATTTTATGGTTGATGTAAATGATTATCAGGAAAAAAGAATTGACGACCTAAAAACAAAGGCCACGATGATGGCGGAGCGCGCCCGCTTTTTCAAAAGCAGCGTCGAGCTTATTCCCATGAACCCCTACGAACGCATGATTATTCATTCATTTTTCACCAACACCCCTGACATAGAAACCGAATCAACCGGCGTTGGCAGGGACCGGCGGGTAGTTATTAAATATGTTGAGAAGACCATATAGGGTCTAGAAACGCCATCAAGCAAAACAAGCTATTTAAGCCGCAGGCTCCACAAAGAGGAGTCTTTTTTATTTGTGAAAAAGAGATACGATTCATCGGTGCTTAAAAACGGGTTTACAAGATCAATGTCCTCGTTTGCCGCCTGTTTGGGAAATGAAAGAAACTCAACGGTTCCGGTTGTGTTGTTTATTTTCCATATTGAGTCTGAAAGCGAAATTACCCCCATATACCAATCATCCGGGTAGACCCCCTGAGGAAATGTTTCCGGCGCTCCGCAATAAAGAACCACGCCAAGCTCACTACCCCACACACATTTTTCAGGAAACGTTGCAAGGGGAAACAGAGATTTTTCTTCTGCCCCGACTTTATACACGAATGTTTTATATGTGTTTGGTGCGCTTTCGCCGTAAAGAATTGTTTTCGCGTCAGGGGCTGTTTTTGTGGTAAGGCCCGGTATGTTTCCAAGCGTTTTTTGAAGAGCGCCGCTTTGTACATTTAAAAAGTAAGAAAAACCCAATACACTTGCAGAAGCCCTTCGTGTCAATGTTATGGTTTTGCTTTCTTCCCACCCCGGAAGCCATTCACCGTGTCTTAAGTTAATGACCTGCCGCCTTCCGCTTCCGTCAAAATTAGCGATCGTTCCCACCGTTGAATTACCGGAAAGAGAAAGAGAGAAAATCTGATTTCCTGATGGAGAGGCAACCATTTCCGAAATATCGTCTTCAAGAAATGCGCCCGTAAGCTCTTGCGGCGTTTCTGCCTTTTTTACCGCTGCAATTGATGCGCTGAAACTTTTAATAATCTCTTCTTCGTCAAGATATCGCGCAACAAGAGCGCTTTCCCCCCATATAATTTCTCGCATGCCGGGAATTGTCGTTAAGGTTAACCGCTCCACACTCCCCGTTTTTGGAAAAACAGAAAAAACATTTCCTGTTTCCTGCTCTATGTAATAAATACGGATTGTGTCTCCAGAAACGCTTTTATCGGTCGTCGCTCCAGCAATGGGGTGCGCTGTAAGTTTTTTGAGCCCAAGTACTCCAGCTTCTTCGCGCGGCAACGAAGGCGTAGACACATCATCTCCGTCTTTCTCGTCATTCGTTGCTGGCGGAGGCGATGGGAAATCTCGAGAAATTTCTTCCGACCCTTTTCCAAATGGCAGAAAATCACGCAAAACTTCCCCCGCAGGCACCCCTTTATCGAAGGAAATAATAAATGCCGCGCCGAAAAGGACGACGATAAGTGCGAATAGTATGCTCAATATAATTATTATTGTTTTTTTAGACATGATTAATTACATGTATATGTTGGTGTTGGACAATCTTGCGGGTTTTGGTTGTCGGTGAACAAAAAGCCACAGTTGTTTGACGGAGTTTTGCCTTGACTTTTGCACTGTATTTCATATGTAGTTGCTTGAGCCCGTCCGTCTGGTGTTGTTGCGTTAAAGCTCTGGCTTATTGAAGTGTCTAATTCTTGTTGCACACCGCTTCCATTGCCCGTTGGCGCAATTTGTTGCAGGACCGGTGGATTTATTTCAAGATTCAGTAAACCCGGATTTATTGTTTCAAGAATTAGAACGGACGCGAAAAGAATCAAAAGACCCCATATCGCCGCCCAAATCTGATTTTTTGCTCCCTCTTTTGACGTAAACGCGTCGCTTAGCATATAGCGGACGCCACCGACAACAATCATTAAAACCGCAAGAACTCCCGCAATGCCCAAGGCAAGCCGAAAGACCCCTTCAAAATATACGGCACCGTTCCCCTCCGTGCTTACAGAAACACCATCTCCAAGCGGCGCAAGCGGTGTATATTCTCCTAGCCCGAAAGAAATTGCCGGAACAAGAATCCAAAACGCAAGCAGAACAATGCCGACAAACAACAAAAGAGCCCTGCTTAAATATTCTCTGTGATTTTTATGAAAATGCATATCTGTGTTTTAAGCGGTGGGAAAGTGTAGGGCCCTTTCTGTCTTCCGGATTTCTCGAGGTCCGACCCTTTCTCACCACTTATAATCTGTGTTTTAATTGAAATTGATATTCAATACCGCCCGCGCGTCCTGCAAAATCTTATTGGTATTTAAAATATCAATAGACACTCTTGATGTTCCGCTTTTTTCGGCACTCTTTCGGACCGCCAGCTCCTTTTCGCCCGCCGAAACCAGTGAATCGTTTAAAGACCACTTAATTCGTAACGCATCGCTGGCGATGTCGTCTAAGGAAAAAAAGTATGGTTCGGCGCGTAAAATAATTTCCTGCGTTTCTAAATTGTAAGAGTTTCTGAGTGCGCGCTCGATTTTCACTCCCCGCAACGGGTGTTTTTCGTAAAGCAATATGCGTGGCTCTCCTGTCCGTATTGATATTGTTTCTTTGCCGCGAACATCTCCGTCAAGAGACGAAACGGTTACCGAAACGGTTGTTTGACTTCTGGCGGTTGTTTTTCCGCCGAGCACAATGCTTCTTTTTCCAAACCCCGACAGGCTCCCAAGACTTACTCCGTCTTGCTCCCATTCATAAATCACATTTTGAGGAGAAATTTTTGTGTCATTTTGGCTTATGAGATCTGGAAACGCCGTTACGATGATTGATCCGCGTGATGTAAGAAGGGCCGCTCCTTTATAAAACGGCGGAGTATACGTGTGGGCTTGCCATAATACATTTACTTCTTGTGGGACAACCGCTGTGTTTCTGCGCAATGTAGTGCCATCGGGCGCCTCCACGGCCGCTTCAACGGTTGTTCTTTTTCCGTATGCCGGAGCAGCAAATGAGAAATTTTTCTCGCCCACGCCACTTTTTTGGAGCACCCCGTTCGTGTACCACGATATTTTCACACGGTTGAGATCAAAAGATAAGCTTGTAAGCGTTGCCGACATATCCTCGTTTGCTTTTGGATATTGCGGAGTTACGCCCAAAGAAACATCTGCAAATTGCGCATGAACGCTTGCCGCCACTGCGACAAACAAAACAAGGGCAGATAAAATTCCACATAAAACCAGCGTCACCGCTTTTTTCTTGTTCGTATTTTTTGCGTAAGCCATATCTCAATATTGTTTTGATTCTTAGGTCTTAAGCACGGTTCATGTTTAATTGTAACTTATTTGACAGAACCTTCAATTTTCTCTAAACCGGCAAGGAAAAGCTTCACAATAGCTTTTTCTTTATTGTGCGCGATAAGGACAAGAATTGTTGCCTCGGGAACAATAAGCGAAATTACCGGTACGGTACCCAAAAGGCCGGCAAAAATTGCGCGCCTAATAAGCCAACGAATCATTCTTTTTTGTATAAAGCTTAACTTTCCAAGCATCCAGAAAAAAATCGTAAGCACAAAGACAAAATTTATAGCAAGCCCCAAACCCCCCGCAACAAGAGCCCCTACGCCCGTTAGTTCGACACCCGCTAATGTCGGGTCAATAATAAAATCCTTCATAACGGCGAAGCCAAAAATAATAATCGGGAAATGCGCCGTAGGCGGAGCTTCTCCCGACCCAAGCTCGTACTCTTCCGGCGAGAACCCCCCCTCCGCGTCGAATGGAATATTTTCTCGTTGTAATGTTTCGGCGTCCATACCAAAAAATAAAGGATTATGAGCAAAGCGAATAATAACTGTGTTTTTTGAGCCCCCCGCCCTTGTTTTGCTACCCTGTGCCCGTGTATTTATTGTTAAACCATGTTGATTTGTCTTTGCGAAGCGCTAGCGAGCCCATAAAGACCTGGACAACATTGTTATATTTTTCTAGCGCATAAGGCCTGATAGCCTAGGGCCTATCCGGCAAACCCTCGTTTTGGCTTGTCCTAAATTCTTCTTTTGCTTTTTTAATCGCCAAAAGTTGCGATGGGTCTGAAGTTATTATCTGGTCTTCCGTGTATGAAGAGATTGTCTTTATGGCAATATGCTTAAGGCCTGCGAAAAAAATCCCCTCGCCGACGTCAGACTCCAAAAGCAAATATTTTTCTTCATCAGTCAAATTAAACGTTTTTTGAACAATATCTATTGATGAGGGGGATTGTTTTAAAAGAATCTGAATGGAAGAGTTGTTTATGATTGCCCCACCGTACGGCGAACGCAAAAAATCTCCCACATCCTGCGTTATTGTAGAAAGGCCTAAATAATATTTTCTTCCCCTCTTTGCCATGCTGAAAAGAAACGAAGCTGTATCTTCTTGCTTCATCATCCACCAGGCCTCGTCAATCACAAGAAGGCGTTTTTTAAGCTCCCTTCTAACAGCGTTCCATATATAGTGGGTGACAATATACATGGCAACTGGCTTTAACTCGTCTTCCATGTCACGAACCGAGAATACGACGAACTTTCTGTTTATGTCGACATTTGTCGGCCGATTTAAAAACCCGGCACATGTCCCCTTGGTATACTTTGCAAGGCGCTGTGAAAGCGATTCTCCGCCATCCATGCCGGCAAGCACCAACTCAAAGTCCGAAAGAAGTGGCGGTTCTATTTTGTTGAAATCGGAGTCCGGTGTTATGTCTTTAAGCGCGTATGCCTCGGTAATGGCGCGGTCAATAATTGAGTCTTCCTCGGGCGAAAGACCGCCGAGCATTATCCTGAAAAGACCCACCAGGTTTACGATATTTGAACGCAAAACGTCGGCGGGAGATTCGCTTTCTCTAACCGGCGGAAGGTCGAACGGATTTATGTGGTGTTCTGATGTTAGAGAAATATTGAAATACCTCCCACCGGATGCCTCTGCAAGATACTCATATTCACGTTCTGGGTCTATTACTATAACGTCAATGTCAAACATGAGAGAGCGCAGAATTTCCAGCTTTGTCGCATATGATTTTCCAGAACCCGATGTCGCAAAAAGAACGGAGTTGTAGTTTGGCATTGCAAATCGATCGAAAAGAACAAGGCTTGAATTATGCCGATTAACGCCATAGAGAATCCCCCTGTCGGATGTAAGGTCAAAAGAAATAAATGGGAAAAAACTTGAAAGAGGCTCTGAGTTGAGTTTTGAGTGGATGTTTAACCTGTCGTCTCCCAAAGGAAGAACGCTTCTGAATCCTTCCTCTTGTTGAAAAAGCGCCGGGCGAAGATAAATGAGCTTTGACTCAAGCGTTGATCGTATCTCGCGCTCAAGTCTATCAAGTTCTTTTTCGTTATCGGCATAGATGGTGAGATAGAAGCCGACATCAAAAAGTTTCTCTTGTGCCTGCAGAAGTTTGTCTCGGAGCGCCTCAAGGTCGCCGTAGGCGATATCCAGGGTCGGGTCCCGCACGAGACCTTTTTTTTCTCTCATTGAAATCTGACTTTGAACCTCGGCGACCTTTTTCTGAAACTGCCGCAAGACGTTCGCCGTGTCTATGGGGTGCACCATAATGGAAATATCAAAAACCTTATCAAGATTTATGATCGGAGAAAGCCAACTGTCGGAGAGATAACGCGGATAGGAAATCGCAAAAAAGGTTCGCGCAATTTTTTCTCCAAGGTTGATTTGTTTTGTGGCAACCGATAAGGCGGCTGGGGCTATTATGTCTTGTAGCTCTAAAATACCAGCTTCATATATCTCGCGAGGCAGAACCGGTGAAATTTCAGACGCTCTACCCCCGTCTTTTTTTCCAAATAATGTATCTAGCAGGGTCATAATTCTTAATTCTTTTGCGGCACTATCGGTTTCTCAAGCTCTCCAGGGTTAAAGATTTTATAGTAGAGCTCAACCAATTCCTCTGTTCCTAGCTCAACCGACCTTACACCTGCCGAGGCAAGCCCTTGTTTTACAACAGACACTCTTTGCTCCAGCTGGGTTCGGCTCTCCCCAAATGCCTCAAGAAGCGCCGCTTCCGCGCCTTTATTTTTTTTGCCGATGGGTAAAAATTTTGAAATTATCCCGCCCTCTGCGCTTAGTGCGGGAAGGCTGTATGGGATAACTACAAAAAACGATTTTGTCATAATGCTTGTATCCTCGGTAAATTTAGTGACGAAATCAATGTATTCAGCAACCTGCGTTTTCATAAGGCTAACCTTTTGCTCTTTTTGTCTTTCTTCAAGAAGAGCCAGGTATGGTCGTATATCAAGTTTTCGCGATTGAATAAAAAACTGAACTGAGAAATCAAGGGAGTTTAAGAGATTTTGGAATTGGAGGAAAATTGCTTTTTGTTCATCCTCTGATTTAAGCGCGATATTCAAGGAAGACGCCATTAATACAAGGCGCATTGAGCCGTCCTTAAGTACAACTACGCCGTCACGTATTTCTTTTATGGGAACGAATTCTTGTGATGCTTTAGAAGCCATGCCAAATTTTAATTTCTAATTGACCTAAAAACACTCAATAACCGATAAACAATCGTAAAAAATTTGTTGGGATTTGGAATTTGTTTAGATTAATTTAAAATTTTAGTTTTGCGTTTTGCGCCTTGGTTTTTGAGTTATGGCGCGTCGTTTATGGTCCGCTCTCTGACGGACCTTTCCTCCCCAGCATAAATACTTTCGTGGACATCTAGGCTCCAAGCAATGTCCTTCAGCCTTCCTTCTGCAAGCGTTGGAATAATGTGGCCCGCAACGGGTTCCTCCTCAACTCTTTTTTTCTCTTTTTTCGGAACACGTTTCCATGTGTAAAGCTTGTTGCTCACAAGGTGTTTAAGGTAAGACTCAAGAACAAGAATAAACGGGCGGTTGTTGATTTTGTAAAACGCCAGTGTCCAGGAAAGGGCGCCGACCGGAATGATGAAAACCACCGCGAGATATAATGGCAATGCGCGGTAGAGCAGGAATATAATTCCTGCACCGCCCGCAAGATAGATAAACTGCTTGAACGTGAATGGTCCAAAAA
>Ga0209542_10009686_pt1 | contig 17592 bp, 21 predicted proteins | sample RifCSPhighO2_01_FD_184028 | JGI IMG/M metagenome (GOLD analysis project Ga0209542, IMG submission 184028) | Soil microbial communities from Rifle, Colorado - Rifle CSP2_plank highO2_0.1 (SPAdes) (version 2) | ecosystem: Environmental > Terrestrial > Deep subsurface > Rock core/Sediment ...
GACAAGAGAAGGCGTCAAACAATATGCAATTATAGAAACTCATAGGCAGACATGGAAACATCAGGGAAAATATCTTTATAATGAATTATTAAATGTTATAAGAAATTAGTTATAGAGGAGCTTTATACTTACGTAACTATAATTCTTTTTTGGATTATCTTATTAATCCCAATATTTTTCTTTATTATAGGAAGTATTGCTGGAGCAATTCATAATAAAAGTAAGTTAGGAGCATATATTTTTCTAATATTAATAATTCTTTTTATTACTCCTTCTATTATTTCCTTTTTTTCTTTTATGCTTAATAACAAATTTTTATCAACAAAAATAATTATCACTATAGTAGATATCGTTCTTTTAGGAGTTTTTTATGCTTCTATGAGATAAATTAAATCTAAGAAATAAAGAAATTGCCTAAAATTTCGCTATCTCCGCAGCAAGCTACGGAGTATTCACCGCGAAATTTTTCGCTTTCAGCGACCAGCAATTTCAGTCTTTCAAAATCTGCCACAGCAAGCTGTGGGGTATTAAACCCAGATTTAGAAATAAAAATCCACAGAATTCTAAAATATACTATCTTGTTATATTAATATAAAAATAAAAAAAATAAAAAATAAATTTAACTAGCAGCATCTATTATAGCAAGGATTACGCCCAAGATTGTTGTAACAATTACAATCCAACCTGCAATCATTGCAACTGTAGGTCCTCCAAGCCAAGCTGGGAATGTCTGCGCCAATGCTCCATCTTTTAATGCAAGTGAAAAACCTACTGCTAAAGATACGATAACACCAGTAACCCATGCCACAAAACTTAGCAAGTTAAACTTTCCTTTTTTTGCCATTTAACACCTCCTTTTAGCAAATATTCTATGCTTTATATATAAGAAATATCCTTTAAATAGGTTTTGTTTTACTACATTTCCTCGATGACATCTATACCCAACAAAAAAAGGGAATTTTTCATAACCTGCCTGAATGCCTGGACTAACTGGAGTTTAAATTCTTCATCTTTTGAACCTATAACTTTTGATAAATGATAAAACTCATTGAAAATTTTTGCTAAGTCATAAGAATAATTAGCAATATGACTTGGATTTAAATCATCATATGCTTTAAGAATAATTTCAGGAAATTGCGAAAGTTTTTTAATAAGTTCAGACTTTTTTTCTAATTCTCCGATTTTTTCTTCTTGATCTTCAGCTTCATGCTTCTTTTTTGCTTTTTTAATAATTGATGAAGCTCGTGCATAACTATAAAGCATGTAAGGGCCTGTATCACCTTCAAAGTTTAAAGCATCATCTAAGTTAAACAAAATTGTTTTATTTGGATTGTTTCTTAATATTGAATATTTTATTGCAGAAACTGCAATTTTATCAGCATAATCTTTTCGTTTGGCTTTTTTTTCTGCTTTTATCAATGCTTTTTTAATAAAATCCTCTAATAAAACAACATCTCCTTTTCTTGTTGACATTTTTCTTGATTTCTTGGATTTTTCACTTAAAAGAATAAATGAATAATGAACAACTTTAGGAGGATTAATATTCAACAATTTGAGTGCTTCTGAAATCTGCTCAAAATAAAGTTTTTGGTCTTCTCCTAAAACAATTATGTTATTGCTGCTTATTTTCAATTTGTTTATTGTATATGCTATATCTCTTAAAGGATATAATCCTGTATTGTCGCTTCTTGTTAAAACCAATACAGGAGATTTCATCTTATTTTCAACCTGTGTGCCTTTCTGATTCAAGTAAAATCTTCCATCTTTATCTTTCATAAGTTTTTTAGTTTTTTCAAGTTCTTTTAATATTTCATTTGATTTAGCAAGATAATCTGATTCATAATCAAAAACATCATATTTGATTCCCAATTGAGAAAGAATTTTTTCCTGTCCTTTAACACAAGTCTGGGTTATTTTCCTGAATTTTCTTATTGTTGATTTATCTCCCTGTTCAAATTTTTTTAAAAATGAAAAAACTTTTTTTTCCAGCTCTTCTGATTTTTCAACTTTTTTTGAGATTTCAACATATTTTTTTAACATTTTTTCAAAAGGCAGTTTATCTGCCTCTGCTAAAACTAACATTGCAATCTGCTTGCTTACATCATTGACATAATAATGAACTTCAACATCAAAATTCATGAAACGCAAAATCCTGACTATGCTGTCTCCGATTATTGCATTTCTTGATCTTCCAACATGCGGAGAAGCATTTGGATTTATTGAAGTGTGTTCAATTAATGCTTTTTGTTTTTTTCCTATATCCATACTCCCATAATAATCTTTTTTTTCCAGAATTTCATTTATTGTTTTTTTTGTTAATTGTCTTTTGTTTAAAAAAAAGTTAATATAAGGGCCTTTTGTTTCAATATTTTCAAAATCAGAAAGGGAAATACTGCTAAGGTGCCCTAAATCTATTCTTATCTTTTCAGCAATATTATTTGGATTTAATTTTAATTCTTTAGATAAAGAAAAGCAAGGAAATGCAAAATCGCCTAATTCTAAATTATGAGGAACTTCAATTAGATTAAATATCTGCTCATCTTTTAAATGATTAAGGTATTTTGATTTTTTCAATAAGTTTACAATAGTCTCTTTTTCATTCATAAATTAATAAGAAAAAAGATATTAATAAAGATTGTCTTTATTCTTAAAACAAAAAACCCGCCCACCATTAACCCTGATAAATAAATTAAGTTAAACAAAACGTATCAGTTTAGTTTTGTTATTCAGAGGATTCCTCTTCTTCCTTTTCTTCTTCCTTTTCTTCTTCCTTCTTTTCTTCTTCTTTTTCCTCTGTTTGTTCGTTTATATTTTCTTCTTCCATATTTCACTCAAAGATTAATAGTATAAAAAAGTTTGGGTTGATAGATTTTGTCCGTCCCACGGACATATGTCCCTAGGCTACACAGGGTTGATAGATTAATTTTACAATTAAATCTAAAATTTGTCCTGCTATCTATCTCAATTTCTATTCTTGATATTCACATATTCCATGCTCTGCTATAATAATTTGATGAATTTATATATTAATTATTTCATCATTTTTTTAAGATCTAATTCTGAAATTTTCATGTCAGGATGCATTTTTTTTGCATGCACCATAGCAAGATTTAGAACTTCTTTTTCATTATGGCTTCTTACCATAAACCCGCAAGTCGGATCGCATGAAATACTTTTTAATTTTTCGTTTTTCATTTTTATACCTCCTTTCATTTTAGATTTATATTCAAGTCTTAAAAATTGCTTTTAGAATTTTAAATACATTATGGATGACAAATATATTTTATAGATAATTTTGTTCCTGAAACTTGGCAATATCTTAGAAAGGTTCGTACGGAACAAAAGTGTAAAGTAAACCCTCTATCTTAACATGTTTTACTGATAATTCACTTGCTCCAAAGTCGCAAGTCATTTATATTTAGATATCCAGCTTCACTTGGATTTCCCTGTTAAAATTTAATTTATAGCAAAGGACGTTTTCAATTTACTATATTTACGCCTTTGCTATAGCCAACGACATTAGTATTTCCACACTTTGTCGTTGGATAGATAGGGAAAGATTTATGTCTTTCACTATAGATAGAAAAAGACAAGGGAATGGTTAAAAATTAATGTCTTTTTCTATAAGCGATAAACTTGATGAAGTCAGTTTTGAGCCATTGATTCATAAGCTTGCGAATGCAAATGTTAAGATATAAACTGGACTTAACAAAAAGAGAGATTTTTTATAGTAAAAAGTGCTCGTTAAAAAAGGTAAAAAAATATCTCCTCTTATTTACACCTAACATGCAACAATTTAACTCTGTCATAAAGGTATAGAGAACTGCATTAATTATATGACATTTTATATGCCATTCTATCTGTATAACTACGAAGAATTGTAACTTAAACAACACAGTTATCCATAATAGAAATTTAGAGTAGTCTTCCGCAAGGTTTTTAAACTAGAGATTAGAATGTATCTTTTGTGGCAAATCAAAATTATTATAGAGCTAGGTATAATGTGAAAGAACATGATATAAGAAATCAAGCATTTTTTGATTTAGGGGAAGATATAATTGAATGGGATTTTCAAAGTCCTGATAATGATCAAAGTGCCTTGCAAATAGCTAAAGAGCATCAAAGAAATCTTTCTATAAGAAATCCTGCTTATGCTTCTATTGATATTGAAATATTTAGGATATTAAAAGAATATAAAGCAGTTTATAATGTAGAAACCGGATTTTTTAAAGGTGGAGCATGGATATCAACAACAGAAAAACAAGATTATACTTTTCTGGCTTCAGATTATGATACAGCAATGCAATTTGCTAAAAACCATAAAGTTGAAATAAAAACACCAATTCCTATAAATTCGTCTATAAGACTTGAAGAGGTTGTTGAAGTTGGATCTAAAGAAAGTGATTTTAAAGATATTAAAAACTTAAATTAATATTTCAGATACTTATAAAAAGTTCTATATGGTAATTTTATTATATTTATACTGATTATCATAAAAATCAATAAATGAAGTTAATTAAAAAGAGATGGAAGAAGAAATTCAAAAAATACTTTTAAAAGCTCAAAAAGTAGAAGTAAGCGAGGCAATTATTTACAGAAAACTTTCAAAAGCAGTAAGCGGAGAAAATAAGAAAATTCTTGAAAAAATTGCAGATGATGAAGAAAAACATTCTAATATCTGGAAAAAATATACAAATAAAGATGTTAAGCCTTATTTTTTCTTAGTTTGGTTTTACTATGTTATTGCAAGAGTTTTTGGAATAACCTTTGGGTTAAAGCTCATGGAAAAAGCAGAAGAAAGAGCCCAGATTAATTATGAAAAACTAAGCAAACATGTTAAAGAAGCTAAAGCAATTGAAAAAGAAGAAAAAGGCCATGAAGAAAAACTTATTAACTTATTAAAAGAGGAAAAATTAGAATATGTTGGTTCTATAGTTCTAGGATTAAATGATGCCCTTGTTGAATTAACTGGGGCTTTAGCTGGATTAACCCTTGCATTAAGAAATCCAAAATTAATTGCAATTGTCGGATTAATTACCGGAATTGCAGCGTCTATGTCCATGGCTGCTTCAGAATATCTGTCAACAAAATCAGAAAAAGCAGGATTGAAAAATCCATTTAAAGCTTCTGTTTATACTGGAATAGCTTATATCTTAGTTGTTTTACTATTAATTGCCCCGTACCTTTTTTCATCAAATCCTTTTGTTTCTTTAGCATGGACATTAATAAACGCAGTCCTGGTTATTCTTTTGTTTAGCTTTTATGTATCTGTAACAAAAGATCTTAACTTTAAAAAACAATTTTTAGAAATGACGATTTTAAGTTTAAGCATTGCAGCAGTATCTTTTGGAATAGGCTTTGTTATCAGAAATATATTTGGTGTTGAAGTTTGAATCTATTGCTCTTTTTTTATGTCTTTTATTGTAACATATATCCCTCTAATTAATAAGCTACAATAAAGTAAAAGTAAAAGTAAAGAATCAGTTAAAGCTGAAAGAACTACAGCTGTATAATATACCATTAATAAAAATCCAATTATTGGCAACACCATAGAAAAGTATAATATATTCTTACCTTTAATAAATAAAATTAAAGCTGAAAATAAACAAATTAAAGAAGGTATCCAAAACAGAATAATTAAATCTCTATGAAATAAGGATTCTGAAAAAGACATATTACCAAGTCCAGATCCTAATGAAGCAATTGGAAATGCTAATATAATAAACCCAATAGCCAATTCAAAATAAAGTTTCTGTGAATCTCTCATATATAAAGAATAAAAATAGAGTTTATAATTCTTTTTCAAAACCTTTATCAACAAATAAGCGATAAAGAAATTGCCTAAAATTTCGCTATCTCCGCAGCAAGCTACGGAGTATTCACCACGAAATTTTTCGCTTTCAGCGACCAGCAATTTCAGTCTTTCAAAATCTGCCACAGCAAGCTGTGGGGTATTAAACCCAGATTTAGAAATAAAATATAATAATCTTTATAACTTAAATTAATAAGTAATTATATGGATTATAGTATATTAGAGCAATTTCATAATAAAGAAGTTGGTTTAAGGCTTAGTGATGGAAGTTCTTTAGTTGGAAGAATTTTTACTCCATCTTATCAAAATGAAATAACTGGTCCATTTTCATTTAGGCAGAAAGCACATCAAACTTTTACTATGGATGGAATAATATATGAACATTGTTTAGAAAGAGCAATAGATGAATATAAAAGAAGAAATGCGAATAAAGAAATAACAATAAGTACACATCAATATTCTGTAGATTCAGAGCATGTAACTTGCTTTAGAGAAGTTTGTATGTAAAGTAAACCCTCTATCTTAACATGTTTTGCTGATAATTCACTTGCTCCAAAGTCGCAAGTCATTTATATTTAGATATCCGGCTTCGCTTGGATTTCCCTGTTAAAATTTAATTTATAGCAAAGGACGTTTTCAATTTGCCATATTTACGCCTTTGCTATAGCCAACGACATTAGTATTTCCACACTTTGTCGTTGGATAGATAGGGAAAGATTTATGTCTTTCACTATAGATAGAAAAAGACAAGGGAATGGTTAAAAATTAATGTCTTTTTCTATAAGCGATAAACTTGATGAAGTTAGTTTTGAGCTATTGATTCACGAGCCTGCGAGTGCAAATATTAAGATATAAACTGGACTTAACATTGTAATAACCTTTATTAATCCACTTTTTCTTAATCATTTATGACAGCAAAAAAACCAGAATCTCAAGGACAACAAGGACAAGGCTCAAAAGTATCAAGAGAAGAAGCAGTTGGTTACCATAAAGGTGCTTTAAACACTTTAATAAATGAAAGAAATGAACTTCTGCGTTTAATTCAGATTGTGGATACATTCATTCAAGGACATGTTAAAAGTCTTGAGCAGCTTGGAGTAAAATTGCAGAAAAAATAAATATTAAGAGGTATTATGAAATATAAACTTGCTCTTGGGGCTGTAGGAATAAAAATCTTATTTAGTGGGGGTATGGTATTATATCTTCTTGAATAAGGATGTCAATTCTATGAATATAAAGAAAAAAAAGCAAAAAACTTATCAACATCAAAGAAATTCCAAGTTGGAAGAAAAGGCTTTTTTAGATGATTTTTCTAAAATAAAAAGTCCAGTTTCAAAGGTTTATATTTCTCCTCAAATAGATAATTATTAATGTAAACTTCCAAGTAAAAACATAAAAACATTTATAACTTAATAATATTCATTTTATTATGCGGGAGTGCCGGAGTGGTCAAACGGGCAGCCCTTAAGAGGCTGTGGCTTAGTGCCTGCGCAGGTTCGACCCCTGTCTCCCGCATGCTATTAAATTCATATTATAGCCAACGACATTAGTATTTCCACACTTTGTCGTTGGATAGATAGGGAAAGATTTATGTCTTTCACTATAAATATTATTATCTATAATTGCATTGATTAAAATAAAAATAAGGTGCAATTATAGAGATAGACAATTGTATAAAAATATACTAATTACTGCAATTATCTATACATTAAATAAAGAAATTGCCTAAAATTTCGCTATCTCCGCAGCAAGCTACGGAGTATTCACCGCGAAATTTTTCGCTTTCAGCGACCAGCAATTTCAGTCTTTCAAAATCTGCCACAACAAGCTGTGGGGTATTAAACCCAGATTTAGAAATAAAGAATAAATAATTTTTTTAAAATATTTCAGAATTTAATAATCAATAATAGAGATTTGTAATTTATATTTTTATTACGATAATGCTTAAAAGGCAATTATTATAAATACATTAACTAAAAATTAAAATGGTCAGTCCAAAAGATGCAAAAAATAAAGAATTAGGGGATTTAGTTGTAAAAACAATGTGTGATTTCTTATTCCACATGGATACTGAATTTAAAAGAATGGTTGATGAAAACAGAGTTACAGGAGAATCAATTATCACTCAATATGGAAATATTCTATCTAATAAATACCTCTATTTAAGATTTTATTTTAGAAAACTAATTGTACATGCTTATGATTTTCAAATTAACGGGGCTAATGATGTATCTGCAAATATAAAAGAAGAATATGAACAAGAAGTAAAAAAAGCTAAAGAAAGCGGAGGAATGTTTGGGTTTGAAACATTTGTTAAAGAAAGTATTGATAATGAAAGATACAGATGGTATGTTACTAAACTATAAATGTTTATTTGATTAATCTTATCAATTCATAAATGATTGTTCTTAATTGAAAAATGTGGTTAAATACACTTTATAGTGAAAGACAAAAGTCTTTCCCTATCTATTCAACGACAAAGTGTGGAAATATAGAGAACTGCATTAATTATATGATATTTTGTATGCAATTCTCTATCTATATAACTGCGAAGAATTGTAACTTAAACAACGCAGTTATCCATATTAATGTCGTTGACTATAGAATGGTATTTGATAGATTATCCTTGATAAAATTATAGTATCTTAAAATATAGTAAAGTTGTTATATGAAACTACATAACATTAATATTTTATTTTTGATAGATAGATTGTTTATTTACCGAATATACTTATAGTATTTTATTACTTTTTTAATTTTTGTAGCTGCTGATTATTAAGAATAAATAATTAGGGTTTAGGGTAATTAATCTTAATATGTTAATATATTTGTAAATGAAATAGATATTAATTTGATTTGATTATCTTATGGACAATTGCATGGCTTATAGCTCTTCTCTTTGCAATTGTACAGACAGAGAATTTCATAAAAACAAGGAAATAAGTTATAAAATTCTCTGTAACTGGATGATTAACCTATAAAATTCTTCAATTTTTTCCTGACTTTTTAAGCTGTTTTTTATTTTCAATAATGTTTCTTGTTTTGAAAGAAAGAAAGAAAAGTAAAAACATCCATAATGAAAAAAGAATAAATAAGAATTTAAATGGAAGAAAAAACAGCAATACTGCAGCTGAAATATTTCCAAATAAATAACCTAAATCAATACAAGTATTATATGGGCCGTAAAATCTGTATAAATCTTTTCCTTTTAAAATATCAAAAAAATAAGCTTCTGTTACAGGTTCTATAATTGCCATGCCTATACTTGCAAAAGCGATAATAAACATCACCAAATAAATATCTGAAAAAGCAAAAAAAGCAATTAATGAAAGCAAAGCTACACTTCCATATCCTAAAATGAACATTTTTCTAAATCCCTGTTTTCCGGCAATTTTTGAGAAATAATATTCCAGAGCAATTAAAGGTAAAGCAACACCAAAAAGAAAATAACCAACCCACCCTGAGTTTAATCCTGAACGAATAATTAAAATCGGCATATAAACATAAACTAATGTCCACCAAGCTGTAATACCTCCTCCAAGAACATAGGCTAAAATCCTTTTTCTATCTTTAAAAAAATCCTTAAAGTTTTTAATAATACTTTTGTCAGCTTTCTTTTTTATTTTAAAATCCTTAAAATGAAAGATTCTAAAGACTAAAAAAGCTAAAAGCAGAAATACTGCGCCTAAAAGGAAAACTTTTCTATTGCCATAATGAAATGCTATATATCCAGCAATTAAAGGGCCGATTATCCATGCAGAATTTGCAAAAGTAAAAACCAGTCCTTCGTTTCTTGAAAGTTTTGTTTTTGATGAAAAATCTTTTATAAGAATTCCGTAAGAAGTCATTCTCAAGCTTGATAACATTGCAATAATAACTGCAATAATTAATATTACTGATAAATTTGTGAATGAATACAATAAAAAATAAGATAATGACAAAAGAAACAGTACGATTAGGTATAACTTTGCTTTGTCTGATTTTTCTATTAAAGGAATAAAAATAAAATAAGAAGCTAAAGCTAAAACAGTCAGAGAAGAAATAATCAATCCTACAATTAATGCGCTGTTTACAAAACTGTCTAAATAAACAGACCAAATTGTATTTTCTAATGAAATTGCAAAAGCTGTTAAAAAACCGACAAATGCAAGTTTGCTTATTTTAGTAACAGAGTAAACCCCTCTATGTTTTCTTAATAACACACCCATAATCAATATACAAAAATAAAATTTAAAAATGCTTTGAAATTGCAAATTGAATCAAAATAGATTAAAACATTATGAAAAGATAAATTTCGTTGGTTGTTAACTTTTCTGTATTAATTTGCTTAAACCATATGCTCTATCACATCTGATACAAAACAATCCATGTTCAAACATAGGTAATCCATCAGCATCTCTTAAATTATCTGAATCATCTCTTGCATAATTCCATTTTTCAAAAGGAACATTATGCCCTTCAGGACAAACATATTTTGGTTTTTCTTCAGCTTTATTTTCTATTGTCATGATTATCTAACTAATTAATGATGTTTAAAAATATTGTGTAATAAAAATCTTCAAAACAATTCAGAAATTGAAAGGCCTTTGTAGTCTCTATATATGGCTTCTGCAAAAAGATTATCTACAGGAATAACTTCAACTCTTGAATCATTTATAGGCATTGTGTTGCTTGTTATTACAGAATCTAATGATTTAAAAATATGGTCATAACCTTCAGTAAATAAGCCATGAGTTCCATAGCCAATTACTTTTTTTGCCCCTTTTTCTTTTAATAAATCTGATGCTTCACATAAAGTATATCCTGAATCAATAATATCATCAATCAATAAAGCTGTTTTGCCTTCAACTTCTCCTGCTAATTTTAATACCTCAATTTCACCTGTTCCCAAGCGAAGCTTATTTATTATTGCTAAAGAATAATTTTCACTTGAATATTTATCAGATGTTTTCTGGATTAATTGATGCAAAAAAGCACGTGCTCTTGTAACTCCTCCTGCGTCTGGAGAAACAACAACTAAATTTTCCAGATCTTGAGGATGATTTTCAATAAAATATGAAGCCATAACAGGAAAACTATGCAAATTATCTAAAGGAATACTTTCATTGTAAAATCCCTGGACTTGTGCTGCATGCAAATCCATTGTAATAATCCTTGAATGATTCCTTAAATTTTGTGAAATTGATTCTGCAACAGCTCTTGCAGAAATTGGGACATGGGGCTGATCTTTTCTATCTTGGCGAGACCATAATAAATTAGGCAAAACAAAGCTTAATCTTTCAGCAGATGCGCTCAATAACATATCTTTTATAAGCAATAACTGAACCCACCAATAAGAAGGATCTAAAGAAGAATCATGAATAAAATAAACTTCTTTTCTTCTTATGTTTTTAGGCACATGGGGTTTAAACTCTTTATTCCTGAAGTATTTTATTTCTAAAGGCTCTAAAGGAAATTCATTTAAATTTGTATTCCCGTAATACTTAGAAATTATGTGTTCATGTACCTTAGTTGCAAATTCCCATGCTTTTGATTCTGGATTAGCTAAAAGTAATACACCTGCCATTTTATAGAAAAAATTATAATATCAGTTATTTAATCTTTATTGTAATAAAAAACATATATAGAGAACTGCATTAATTATATAACCTTTTGTATGCAATTCTCTATCTGTATAACTGCGAAGAATTGTAACTTAAACAACGCAGTTATCCATAAAGGGTAAAACAAATAAAGAAATTGCCTAAAATTTCGCTATCTCCGTAGCAAGCTACGGAGTATTCACCGCGAAATTTTTCGCTTTCAGCGACCAGCAATTTCAGTCTTTCAAAATCTGCCACAGCAGGCTGTGGGGTATTAAACCCAGATTTAGAAATAAAAATTAATGTGGTTAAATACACTTTCAATTAAATAATAGCTCTTTTTTAGGTTATAAATTAGATGCTAAAAGAGTGTACTAATAAAGAAATTGCCTAAAATTTCGCTATCTCCGCAGCAAGCTACGGAGTATTCACTGCGAAATTTTTCGCTTTCAGCGACCAGCAATTTCAGTCTTTCAAAATCTGCCACAGCAAGCTGTGGAGTATTAAATCCAGATTTAGAAATAAAGTAACAAAAGTTATAGACTTTAAAAGATATATAATGTTAAAATGATTATTATAAATAATAAAGTAAGATTAAAATAAAATGGGTGTGAAAAACAAAAAAAAGTATGTTCGTTTACTGGTTTTACTTGTAATTGCATTAATCTTAACAGATTATTATTATTTTGACAAGTTTTTGAATAAAACATTAATTGAAAAAGAGACAGTAATTATCAAAAGAGTTATTGATGGTGATACAATTGAACTTGAATCTGGAGAAAGAGTTAGGCTTCTTGGAATCAATACCCCTGAAAAAGGAGAATGGCTTTATGAAGAAGCTAAAAAGTTCTTAAATAATTCTATTTTTAATAAAAGTGTTTTTTTAGAACAAGGCAGAGAAAATAAGGATTTGTATGGAAGATCTTTAAGGTATATTTTTATTGAAAGTAATGATTCTAAAAATGAAAAGAAAAGTGTAAATGAACAGCTTATAGAAAATGGTTATGCAAATTATTATTATCCTACTGGGTATGATCAATATTCTTATAGATTAATTAATGCGTGGAAAAGATGTGTTGAAAAAGAAATTAATTTATGTGAAAAATCAAAAGATAAATGCGCTGATTGTATTAAATTAAAAACATTTGATGCTAAAAATGAAAAAATAGTGCTAAAAAATGAGTGTGGTTACTCATGCAACCTAACATACTGGACAATAAAAGATGAAGGAAGAAAAAAATTCATCTTTCCTTATCTTATTTTAGATGATAATAGGGAAGTAACAATAAAAGTAGGAAATGGAAAAAACACTGAAAATGAACTTTACTGGAAAGGAGAAGAATATGTCTGGACAAAAACAGGAGATACATTATTTTTAAGGGATGATAAAGAAAAATTAGTTATGTGGAAAGGGTATTAAGAAAAGTTTAAAAAGTCTATTATATAAGTATATATAATATGTCCAAAACAATTTTACATAGTCCAACTTTAGAATCTGTTTTAATGGTAGAGAAAACTATTGAAAAATACAGCCAAGAATGCGGTAAATATCAATTATGGAAAAAACTGCCAAAGAAAATGATGTATCAAACCTTTTTAATCATCTTAGATTATCTGGAAAAATCTGGAAAAATAGTCATAGACAAAGATGGATGTATAATTTGGATTTGGAATCCAAAATTAATAAGAAGACTTGAAAAAGAGAATTTAATAGTAAAGTGAAAGACATAAGTCTTTCACTATCTGCCAAACGACAAAATTATGTGAAGGGTTTAACATTAAAATGGATGAAAGAATTAAACAAGTTGCATTTATTAATGAAAATCTAAAAAAAGCTTATTCTGAACTTAATGAAAGCAAATTTGAAGAAAAGAAATTATATGAATTTATTTCAAGAGCTATAACAGATTTAAAGGAAAATCCCTTTTGTGGCATTAAAATTCCAAAAAGATTATGGCCAAAAGAATATATTTCAAAATTTGACATAACTAATCTGTGGAAATATAATTTACCTGATGCTTGGAGACTATTATACACTTTATCAGGAGATAATATTAAGATAGTAAGCATTATTCTTGAGTGGATGAATCATAAAGATTATGAAAGGAAATTTAAATATTAAGAATTATTAACCTTTTAATAACCATTAATAAAAAGTAATGACAAAAATCATGCTGCCGTCGGTAAAAAGAGGTTTCATTCAGTTATAGTAATAACAAAAAAGTATTTTCTCGACGATAATAATCCTTTTAAAGAACTACTACTCAAAAATGATATGGTTCAAAAAAGAGATGCCAAAAGAGGCATATACAATTACATTTCAGAAACTTCAAAAAATACTTCAAAAATTATAAGATTAATAGTCATTAAGACAATGTTTCATATAGATGAAAGGAGGTTAATTAAATAATGAAAAAGACTTTTAGTTTAACAGTGATGGCTTTATTAGCTGTGTCACTTGTGATGCCAGTTATATTAGCTACAAGTGTTGGAACACCTACTCCTATTGATGTAACAATTGAAGATTTTCCTCCAATGGTTTGGATGTGCGATGATAGAGTTGTAAGCGATGATAATGTCCAACCTGGAAGAATAAGTCCTGGTCAAGATGAAATGCTTGAAAGAATAAACAACTATGCTTTTGAAGGTGAATCAATTCACTGGACTGTTCTTGTAATGGATAAAAACAAAATAGACCAAAACATAGATGTTTTTGCTACTATTGGACAAGACCAAGGTGAAGGAAATGATATTGAAGTAAACTGTAAAAGAGTTGGATGTGGTTCATTATCTACAGATGAATTTTTATCTTGTAATGCAAGAATCCTAGAAGAAGAAATAGATTACTGTAATGAAGATTTGATGGATGTATTTGAATGTACTTTAACAGTTGAAACACCTGAATCAATGTATGGAGAATACTGGATTACAGTTGAAGCTGATGATGGCGATGAAAGCGGAACAATGGATGAAAATGAATTCTGGTTTTTAAATCCAGAAATCAGATTAAGTGTTGATGGTGCTTTATCTTTTGAAGATGTAAGACCTGGAGCAACTGCTTATTCAGACACATTGTTAGTTGGAAATGATGCTGATGATGGAAGCGGTGTTCTTATGGATATGTTTATCTCAGGAACAGACTTTTATGATTCATCAAGCGTAGGAACAAGATGCTCTGACTTAGGAAATGGGCCAACAAATGCTCTTGCATTAGAAGCATTCAGATACTTTGCAACTAGTGGTGCTTACTCAACATCAACAGACTTTGAAAATGATGATCAAGACCTTGATGCTTCAACATTAAGAGATAGAGATGCTGAAGGATATGTAAATATCCAATATTCAAATCATTGGGATAAAGCAATGTATGATGAAGCTGAAATTATCCAAGCAGGAGGAACTGATGGATGGACACCAGCACCAATTGGAGGACCAGGTAATAGCCTTTTCTACTACCCTGCTAATGTATTAGCACCAGGAGCTGAACAGGCATTGACATTCAAGTTAGACCTTCCAGAGCCATGCAATGGTGACTTTGACACAGGAGCAATTTACTTTTGGGGAGAAGCTATCTAAATAAATTTTTTTTATTTTTTATTTTTTTTAATTAAGAATTTCCCCTCGGGGAATGAGGGGGTCTTATATTCAGAGAAAGAGAAACAAAAGAAAGGAGAAAAACGAAAAAGAAAAGATAAAAAAGCAAAAAAGAAAAATAGTTCGCTGGCGCGAAAATGGATAAAGAAATTGCCTAAAATTTCGCTATCTCCGCAGCAAGCTACGGAGTATTCACCGCGAAATTTTTCGCTTTCAGCGACCAACAATTTCAGTCTTTCAAAATCTGCCACAGCAAGCTGTGGGGTATTAAACCCAGATTTAGAAATAAGGATAATTAAGAAAAATCATGATAAACTTAACTACAAAAAAATTGAAATAATCAACATCTAACAAATCAAAATTAAAAACAAAATTAATAAAATGATAAAAAACAAAGGCAAAATTGAAGTTAATGAAAAAAATATTAAGAAAGATAATTTTAATAAAAGCAATAAAAGAAACTTAATGGCAATCAGCTCAAGATTAACTACTGCTCTTTTAATATTTTTAATGATATTTATTTTAGCTGTTTTAATCATTACTCCAATAATCAATGCATCATCAAGTCCATCAAGGGTATTTTGGTCATGTTTTGGAAAAGGAGAAGTAATAAAATACTGCGAGACTCCGACTTATCACCATAGTCCGCCAACAGAAACATGCACTGATGATGGCGGGTGTTCATATTGCATGTCTGTTTATAAAGAAAATGAAGATTGCTATATTCATGGAAGCTGGCCAAAATGCATGCAACTGCCTCCTTCTCAATGCAGTGATAATGGAGGGCCAAACCAGGATTTAAATCCTCCAAATATTACTTTAACCTCTCCATTAAATAATTCTCTTTTTACATCAAGAGTTGTTCCTTTTAAGTTTTTTTTAAATGAAAAAGCAGATGTTTATTATATAGATTTAATAAATGGAAGAGGAAAATGGATAAGAGTATGCAGAGGATGTTCAAGTTTTGATAATAACAAGAATTTCAATGAAGGATTAAATCAAATTCTTATTAAAGCAACAGATGGGGTGGGAAATGAAGGTTCAAAAGAAGTTTCATTCTTTATAGATAGCAAAATGCCTAAAATAAAAAAGACTTTTCCTAAAAAAGGATTTGCAGACGGAGATTTTATTGTAGAATTTCAGGAAGAAAACCCAAGAAACCTGACATTGTTTTATGGAATTAACCAATTTAAAACAAAAAATATAAACTTAGGAACCTGCACTTCTAAGAAAAATAAATATTCATGTGAAACCAATGTTAATCTTCTTCCTTATAATAATCAGCAAATAGAATATTACTTTACTTTAATTGATATTGCAGGAAATTATGAAGAATCAAAACACTTGATGTTAAATGTTGATGTTTCAGATCCTATTTTCAATAATCAAGCATCATTTTGGAGCCAAAATGAACCGGGAAGCAAAGATATTTTCTTTGATTTAGATATAAATGAACCTAATTTTGATGAAGTTGTTTATTCTTATTTAGACAGCAGAGGAAAGGTAAAAGAAAAAAGATTATGCTCTAAGTTAACAGAAGGAAAATGTGTAAAAAAAGAAAGCTTCAAAGCAGGAGTATGGGATTTAACTTTAATAATCAGGGACCAAGCAGGCAATTCAGCAGGATATCCAGTTCATTTTGTTGTTGATTAAATTAATAATAAATTTTGGCAAGAAAAATATGAAGAATTAACAGAAAAGTCTAAATCAACAATACTTGAATTATCTAAGTTAAAGAAGAAGCGATAATTTTTTTATACTCTCCATAAATCTTTTAGTAATTTCTTCTTCTCTTTTTTTACTTTCTTCTAATTTTTTTTCTTCATTTTCTAAATCTTTTAAAAATCTTCTTGAAATAAACTCTGCAGATACCATTTTACTCTTTTAATACCTCTTTTTACTTAAAAATATATATGTTTTTTAATTTATATATCTTGCTAATAACCATAAGAATAACCTGAATTGCTTCTGGATGTCTGAACTAAATAACCATCACTGTCATATACTTTTGTTCTGTATGTTATTCCATGAGTATATGGGCTGTCATATCTATATTGGGTGTCATAAATTCTTTGATTGTAATAATCTTTATATGATGTAGAAGTTATTGAAGAGCTAAAAGAAATTGGTTGATTATAATAAGAACTTGGTTGATTATAATTATAGCCTCCATATGAAGAAAAACCAAATGGCTGATAATAATAAGAATGCCCGAATGGTTGGTTATAAGAATATGATGTAGAATAAGAATTCTGAGCAAAATTATAATTATTATTGTATCTGTAATTTCCGTAGTTTCCTCCATAATTTCCATAGCAGTCATAGCAATAAGCGCTGACTGAAATAAATGAAGAAGTCAACAATATTCCTGTTAATATCAGCAAAAAAGTTATTTTTTTCATAAAATTTTATATTTTTTTAATATTTATAGATTACTGTTGTGAAATATAGATGTATAGTATAGAACTTTCAAAAACATATAAAGAAATTGCCTAAAATTTCGCTATCTCCGCAGCAAGCTACGGAGTATTCACCGCGAAATTTTTCGCTTTCAGCGACCAGCAATTTCAGTCTTTCAAAATCTGCCACAGCAAGCTGTGGGGT
>Ga0209542_10009687_pt1 | contig 17592 bp, 12 predicted proteins | sample RifCSPhighO2_01_FD_184028 | JGI IMG/M metagenome (GOLD analysis project Ga0209542, IMG submission 184028) | Soil microbial communities from Rifle, Colorado - Rifle CSP2_plank highO2_0.1 (SPAdes) (version 2) | ecosystem: Environmental > Terrestrial > Deep subsurface > Rock core/Sediment ...
GTTCGATTGTATAATTCTATCCACTCGTCTTCGGTTGAAGACGCTGTTCCCATCCAAGCCACTTCATTGATGATTACGGGTTTGGTGTTGATTTCGGCAGCGGTGGTCACGGCTGGCGACCAGTTGTTGCTTTGATCTCTGGCTCGCAAAGAAAAAGTATAGGCCTGATTATCGGCTAAATTCAAAACAGCGGAAAGGGCTGTGGTGGTTGAAGTTAAATTTTCATAAGAAAGTTCAAAATAATCCAAATCTTGAGCCGAGCTTGACCAATTCAAATGAAGAGTGGTGGTGGCGGTCAGACAAGCGCCGATGGCCAGCGAATTTTGGCATTCCGCGATGAAAAAACTCGGCGCCAGCGGCGCTTCCGAATCCACAAAAAGAACAGCGGAAGCGGGACCGGAAATGTTTCCGGCCGCGTCTTTCGCAAAAAAATTCAAGGTAGTCGTTCCTTGCGGCAAAATTAAAGACAGTTGCCAGTTGCCGCCATTGCCGACTATCGTCGTCGCGAAATTAAAATCATTAGAAATCACGGATGAACTCTCGGCAATTCCCTGGAAATTAATAACTGCGGAGGTGAAAGTTAAAGAAAAATCAGCCGGCGAGCTGATTATTGGAGCAGAAGGAGGAATGGTGTCCGCGGCCGGCGGTTCCAACTGCTCTTGAGATTCGTTTTTGTTGTTTTGGCTTGGCGAGCTTCCGCCGCCGCCAAAACCTGCGTAAGGTAAAGCTGCGAGTTGAAAATTGCCAATGGCATTGGCTTTCGCCTCGCCAACGCTATTTTGTTCATTTGAACGCTTATTGTCTAAGTTAATGTTTTGCGCTGGCGTTTTCGCGATTTCAGCCAATTGGTTTTCCAGAGCTTTCGCTTTTATTTTTGCTTCATTAAGGCTGGCTTGCAAATCATCTAAACTCGCCTGCGGCGAAGATTCCAAGGGTAATCCTTGGACAAGTTCGGCGATTAAAACCGCAACTGGCGTTTCTTCTGTTTGTTCAGCTTTTAATGTTGATATTGAATCAGAAGCCGGAGAAGCAAGATTGGCAATTGGAGAGACGATGTTTGGTCTTGAAAGTGGTTTGGTAAGCAGAGAGGCAAATGAATCGATTGCCGCGACAGCGCCTGTTTTAAAAGATTGCCAGATATTTGATAAATGGTAGATTTCATCCATCCAGGAGTCAATGCCAGCGGTTTCTTGAGGAGGTTTTTCAAGAGAAGCCGGATTTTGTTTTGCTTTTTCGCCTTCGCGTAAAAAGAGATCAACCACGCCCGCGCCGTTGATGACAGCCTCGCGGGAGAGGCGGGTGAAGTAATTTTGTAGAACAATGGAATTATTATCTTTTTCAGATAAATAATAATTATAAACTTTTTTTACTTCATTTTCTTCAACTACACGAAGAATTTCTACATTAACTAACGGAAATAATTTACAAATTTTTTCAGGATTTGAACTTTCACAATCTTGATCTATCCCATATCCAAAATTTCCATCATCTCTAATAATTTTCGGATATTGATATTTCGGATCATTGATCGTATCTTTACTGAAAAAATATTTGTTGGAATATTCGGCAAGGGAGACGAGATAATCATCCACCGAAGCAAGTGTTACCGGCTCTAATCCTCGCTCTTTTAATTCTCCGGCGATATTTAAAGTATTTCTCGTGAACTGCTTATTGAATTCTTCATAAGGACTGCCGTAATCGGCGGTAAAATATTGCAATTCATGGGCGTGCGTATCGTTCCGCGTATGATCGGGCACAGTGGCATCCTCTATGAGATGAAGGATAAAGCCCAGCGTGTAGTAAGCCTCTTTAGTATTTTCGTTCGCGTATTCATAGATCGCTCGCTCCCAAGTGCGATTGCCTTGGTATTCGCCGTATTCAGACTGAAGCGCTTGATTATGAAGCCAATTAAGCGAAGAGACAGGACCGGCGCTAGAGAGCGCTTTATCCGAAAAGTATTGAATGACCATCGTCGGCCAGATACCGGTGTTCTCTCCCGACCAGCCGACTTTATAGATTGGATCATAAAAATGATTGATCCATCTCGGAGGAGTATCTTCACTCATCGCGCCTTGAATAATCCATTCTTTTTGTTCAAAAGAAACTTTGTTTTCAAAAAATAAATTATAAAAATCAATAATTTCATCAGTTAGGGCTGGATGGGTGGTTTGGTCATCGTATGACTTGGAAGTCTGGGGAATAAAAAGAATGCTTATCAAAACGAATAAAAAAATCAATAAATTCTTCAATGTTGATTGAACGTTCATAATTTTTTGCTAGATTTGTTTTATTTTCCAAATACCGTTGGGGTAAAGAATGAATACCGTATGAATCGGCTTTTCAATGGAAAACCAGTCTTTTTCATATGAATAACGACCGCTATTTATATTATTTTTTATTTCTTTTGTATCTTTTATATATTCATCCATATTTTTAATAATTGCGAAGTTACTTTTCCACTCCTCCTGCTTCTCCACCACAAAATACTTGCTCGCAAGTTCGTAATCGCCGACTTCAACCGCGGAAATAAACATTGTTAAAGTTTCCTGCGGAGTTTTGCCGCCATAGGTATCGGCCTCCACAAGCGCTTTTAAGCGATTTTGCTCGGATGTGAATTGATCAGCCTGCGATCTCATCTCGCGCCAAAAACTCCACTGCTCATATTTTTTTAACCCATACCATCCGACAACCACCGCAATTATGATTAATAAAACGATCAAAATTATCTTTTTTGTTTTAGTCATATTTTTATTTTTCCCCAAGGATTACCCTTGGGGTAATTATTATTTTAATAATTACTACTATATTAAAAAAACAGAAAATAGTAAAAACAATTCTTTATTTCCCCAAGGGTAATCCTTGGGGAAAATTATCCTTATAATTTAACCAATCAGCCACATAATCCTCAAACTCCTTACTACTCTCAAAATATTCCGGAAACGCGCTTTTGTTTAAAATCGTTGTCTCGGGTCGACTCTCACCAATATAATCTGAATAGCTGGAATATCTATAGTCCTTTAAAAATTGCTTTGATTCAATCATATTGGACACTCCATTTTCCCTCCACTTCGGATCAATCAACTTAATCGGATTCAAATGAATATAAGCGAAAAGATACTCTAGATATTCATCTTTATCAACATATTCTGCTCGAAAAGTTCCTTCAAAGAGTCTTCCTGTTCTCTTATACTTTTTATTAAAATACATAGAATAAGCAGTCAGTAATTTCCATATAAATTTACTTATTCCGTTTTCTATAATTTCACTTACTAAAATATGAAAATGATTTGGCATTAAACAATAAGCTCCAATTGCCACCAGTGGTTCACCTCTATTCACTTTCCCCAAGGGTAATCCTTGGGGAATATCTTTAAACACCAATGGTTTTGAACCATTACAAAGAAAAAGTAAATTTATAAATCTTTCCTTATCTTTAAGGTCTAAAAATATAGTTCTTCTTTCAATACCTCTATTATAAAGATGATAAAATTCGTCTATAGAAAACTTAAACTTTCGTTCCATATTTTTATTTTACCCCAAGGATTACCCTTGGGGTAATTATTAAAATAATCTTTGAAGATTTAATTCCGAAAATTCTTGCAATACTCAATAATCGCGGAGAAAACTTTATCATTAATTGGCGACAAAGGCGCGTTTCTTTCTTTATCTTCATCAATAATTCTCTTTATAATTTTCAGAGAGGCGCCGTACGAATCAGCGATATCTTTCTTTCCGCGGCTAACGGCATAATCGGAAAAAGCCTTAAGTTGAACCATTATTTCGTCTAAAATAATCTTCCGTACCGGATGAACCGCTAATTCCTTATTTTTGTTTTCCAGCCATAATTCGCCTACTTGCCGGATAGTTGAACGGTCGGCGCCAATAATGACCCGTGGCACGTTTTTTAATTCGCCGCGGAAATTTTTTGAGTTGAAATATTTAATTTGCGACAAACGGCCGTTTTCTATTTCTTTGCGGATTCTTAAAAATTTTTTTACCAGCAAATCGCTGGTCGTCACATCCACCGCCAGCGCCAAATGCCGCGAAATTTCCTCCGGAAATTCCACGATCATATCCACTCCATTCACGTAATCGTCAAATTTGGAGGCGCGGATAGTCATCGCGTCCGTGCCGAGCCAATTGGAACGTTCTGTTTGATCTAAAACCAGCGCTTCAAAAACAAGAGCCAACCGCTGCCAGCGCTCTTTTTCGGGATCTTCTTTCGCTCGTTTAAGAAATTTTTGCTCGCAATCAACGATCACCCGTTTATCATCGTCAATTATCTCTCGCGCGTAAAAATTCGCAAAATCGTCAAGATCAATCGGCGGATTATTTTCCAAAAATCTGCAGACTTTAGCGTAAATTTTTTCTTCAACCTCTTTTTCCTCAAAAAATGAAAAAGTTTCCATATATGTTTTGTATGGTACAATAAAAATTAGTTCTTTGTAAATTTAAATCAGCGGGCTGGGAGAAAAAATGAAAAAATCAGGAAAATTTCTGTTGATATTCAATTTTTTATTTATCTTTTATTTTTATTCTTTCGCTTTTGATCAAAATCCGAAAAAATCGCAAAATTCATGTTTCCCGCTTTTTCCAAGCGACGAACTGATAGACTGGGAATGTTATGAGCTTAAAAAAGAAGAAACGCCGGAAAATCTTTTTGGCGAAAATTATGAAGCGGCGCTTCGCTTTAACCGGATTGACCAACGGCATATTTGGCCCGGAAAATATCTGAAAATGCCGCGAAATTTTGAATCAATAAAAAATTTTACCCCTCTGCCTAAAAATTTAGACAAGGCAAAAGAGCATCAAAAATACGTGCTTATAAGCACAAAAGAACAATTTTTGGGTGCTTACGAATTCGGCGAACTTAAATTTTCTATGCCGATTACTTCCGGCCGCCACGGCTATTTTATGCCAAAAGGGCTTTTTAAAGCATTAGGGCGCGATAAAAATCATCGCTCTTCTCTTTACAAAATAGAAAAAACAAACATTCCCTATCCGATGTTTTGGGGCGTTAAATTTCATGTGTCAAAAAACGGAACAGCGTTTTGGATCCACGGCCGCGATCTGCCCGGTTATCCAGATTCCCACGGCTGTATTGGGCTCTATGACGAAGAAATGCAAAAGAAATATTATGGTTTTCCCAAAGAACCGAAATTTAATGATGCCAAGAAATTTTATTTTTGGCTCTTTCCCGAAAGCGAAAACGATGAAAAACCAATGAATTTCCCTGAAAATTCGCCAATTATTCCAATTGAGATAATCTAAAAAAAAACCACTTTTTAAGTGGTTTTTTTATTTATCCAACTTTCTGTCCCTCGCATTTTCGTTTATAAAAATCTTTTCCGGCTTGAACCAAAAACTGGTATAATTCTATAAAAACAAAAGAATATACGCAATGAAAAACAATAAACAAATCCACTTTTTCAAGGCATATTCAAGATTAGGCATAATAAATATGCCTTGGGGTGAAAAACAGCTTAATCTTGGTGTTGAGTACGGTCCTGACGCGATTTTATCCGAAAAATTTATATCAAATTTTCATCCTCGTCCGAAGATAACCAAGTATAAATTTCCACTCCCGGAAAACATAAATAAATTAGATTATGAACAAACGCTTTATCAGTCTTTAAAAGAATTTAGTGAATTGATCAATAAAAAACTGAAAAATAATGAAACCCAAGTTGTTATAGGGGGCGATCATAGTGTCGCGTTTGCTTCAGTTATAGCAGTTTTGAAAAGGGTGAAACCGAATAATATGGGTTATATCCAGTTTGATTCACATGCGGATCTTTGCACCTTTAAACATAGCCCGTCAAAAAATTTCCATGGCATGGTGGCAAGAGCATTGCTTGATAAAAATTTTGACAGCACGCTTTTAAATTCCTTATTGGATGAAAAATTATTGTCAACAAATACTTTATACATTGGCAATCTTGACATAGTAAAAGAAGAAAAAGATTTTCTTACAAAGAAAAAAATTCAAATAATTAACCGCTCAAATTTTCTAAATAATATTCATTCTGTCAAAAATCGTTTAAAAATTTTTTTATCGCGCTTTAATCACGCGCATATAAGTTTTGATGTTGACGTATTTGATAAATCCATAGTTAAAGCCACTGGTACGCCTTCAAAATTCGGACTGCTGAAAAAAGAAATATATCCCTTACTTTCGGTCTTATCAGAACATAAAAATATATCCATTGATTTAGTCGAAGTAAATCCCAAAAAGAATGATTTTGATAAAACTTTAATAACAGCAAGAGATGTGTTAGCAAAATTACTGTCAGATTAAAAAATCGGGGTACTCAGAATCGAACTGAGGCTATGTGCTCCCAAAGCACATGTACTGCCATTATACTATACCCCGAACTCTAAGATTATTCTAAATATCCTCTGTAATCCTAATTTTAGCTTTTTTATTTTCTAAATCAATGAATATTGCCATAATGTTTATCTGCCATTCTTGTTCATCTGGCGTTCTAATATAACCTAAATAAGATTGAATTGCCCGATTTAATCTCTTTATTTTCCAATCATCCACATTATTCTCTGGATCATAATCATTATTAGTTTCATATGAAACACTTTTTACTTCCACAAAATAAAGAATATTATTTTTTTTAGCCACAATATCTATTTCGCCCCATGGTTTTCTAAAATTTCTATCCAAAATATTATAGCCTTGTTTCACAAGATGTTTCACGGCAATATTCTCTCCAATTTCTCCTATTTTTTGTTTTTCTGTTTTATTTTTACTGTGTTTCATATGAAACCCCGTTAGAAATTTAGCCGAATTATTACTATAATATAACATAATACACAATTTTGCCTTAAGTTTTCTTTTATATAATATATTGTTTGTTAAAAAACTTCTAACGGGGTGAAACAAATTAAATTATTTCTAATGGACAAAATAAATCATTCATAAAGGACAATGTCTTATAGAAAAAATAAAAAAATCACAGTTTATCCACATTATTTCCCCTAAAATTCAACAAAAAAAGAGGTTGTTTCAAGTGAAACACATTATTTATCTTAACATGCTTGTATTTTTTTGAGAAAAAATATATTATTTTTAAAAAAAGTATCTTAACTTAATAATATTTTGAAAGGAGGAATGATGAAAAGAGAAATTGAAGTTCTTGGTTTTTATAATGGCCATCAATTATTAGACGGCCAAGGAGAGAAAATTGATTTTCTCAAAATTATTGAGCTTGCCGGAAGAACTTGTTATAAATCCTTTGATAAAATAACCGGTGACTCGGCAAAGCAATTTATCCATAAGCTGCTGAAAATTTACAAGCATGAAAGCGTTATTGAACACTCTTGGCTCACTCTCAATATAGCAAATGACAATAATCTGATTTTGGATATTTTATTGCTAAATAATTTATTTAAAATCAATCAAAGAAAAAATAAAGAATGGTTGATCAGCGGGAACATTAGGATGTTTAGAGATCTTTTTAAAAAAATCTCTAAATTCAACGATAACGATATTCAAAAATACCCTATTTTAATTTTAATTCCTTTAATCCGAGAATATCCTGATTTTTTCTCAGATTTAGAAATTAATAAAAATTTCTTAACTCAAGAAATAGCCGATGAACTGGCAAATTATATTTTTTTAAACCCGAAGATTGAATACACTCCGAAAGAAAAATTAAAACACTGGTGGCTCGCGATCCGTTTCAAAGGCGGCTCCCGGGCTTTTACCCATCAATTAGTCCGCCATCGCCTTTGCGCGATTTCCCAGGAAAGCCAAAGATATTGCGATGAAGCGGGATTTTACAACAACGATTATTATGTAATTCCTGACTCCATAAAAGAATTGAGTAATGTTAAGTTAATGGATTTAATCGGCGATGGCAGTCTGGAAAACGATTTAACATTGGAAGAATGGTATAAAAGCAATTTAATGCTTATAGACAGCCAATATAGAAATTTACAGAATTTTTTAAAATTGGCGAAAGAAAAAGGGCTGGCAAAAATGAAAGTAAATGAAGATGCCAGATTCTTGCTGCCAAACGCGGTTTGCAGTGAAATTGTTATTTCCGCGAATCTTGAAGAATGGCGCCATATCTTTAAGATGAGATGCGACACGCACGCCCAGTGGGAAATTCGCGATTTCGCGATGATGGTTTTAAAAAAAGCAAAATCGCTTTTCCCGGCAGTCTTTGATGATTTTATTGAAGAAAACGACGAAAAAAGCGCTTCAATAAAGTAAATTTCAAAAAAAATAAAAACCCTATACTGAATTCAGGATAGGGTTTTAAATTTTTATCTAAACAAACGGCTAAACTTTACCAGCCTTCGCCATATTTTATTTACATTTTTCTGAATAACTTCAATATCCTTAAACTCAAGCTGGCTAAATCTTCCTTGAATTGCCAGATAATCTTTCACCGGGCGTTTTTTCGGCATCTCGCCAATTTTATAATTCTCTCCGTTAAAAATTTCATAAAGCGGCCAAACTCTGGTTTCCACCGCTAATCTGGCTATTTCAACGGTTTTTTCAACGGGAAACTTCCAACCGGTGGAACAAGAAGAAAAAACAAGAATAAATTTAAAACCTTTTATTTTCTTCGCTTTTCTGATTTTCCGAAGCAAATCTTCCGGATAAGCGATTGAAGCCGTGGCTGCGTAAGGAATTCGGTGAGCGGCCATAATTGCCATTAGATCTTTTTTGGATTGAGGCTTTAAATCAGGCGTAGTACTTGTCCAAGCTCCGAATGGCGTAGCCGAACTGCGCTGAATCCCGGTATTCATATAAGCTTCGTTGTCATAACAAACAAAAATTATATCGTCATTTCTTTCCGCCGCTCCTGACAAGGCCTGAAGGCCAATATCGTAAGTTCCTCCATCGCCGGCAAAAGCCAAAACATTGGCGTTTTTTATCCCTAAAGCATCCAAGCCGGCCCGGAAACCAGAAGCTTCGGCGGCCGTTTCTTCAAAACAAACATTCTGTAAAGAATAACGAGAGGCGCAATTTGGAAATCGACCGTTAACCACCGAAGCGCAGGAAGCAGGTCTTATTTCAATCGTTCTCCTTCCTAATCCTTTTAAAACATAACGGCTGACCAAAATCAGTCCGCATCCCTGGCAAGCGAATTCTCCGGAAGAAATATATTCTTCATCTGGAATCTCTTTAAGGATGTTTTCTTTAGATGCCGGAATTTTGACCGCAACCGCGAAATATTTTTCTTGACTAAAAACATCGCCGCCTTCTTTCTTTTTAAGATCAATCCAAATCGGCTCATTAATCTGACCGCTTTCTTTCTTTAATCTTTCAATAATTTCCAAAACCTTTTGCGGATTAATATCTCTTCCGCCAAGTCCGGCGGGGAAACTGACAACTTGAGGATAATCAGGCCCGCGAACAACATTATTGACTTCTTGAGTCACAATACTCTGCATATTCCTTTCAATAACAGCGACTTTTTCAACTCCTTCAAGAGCTTTTCTTAATTCTTCTTTTGGAAAAGGCCTGAACATTCTTATCCTGATCAAGCCCACCTCGTCAAGATTTTCTATCGCGCTTTTAATCGTCCCCGCGGCCGAACCCAAAGCGATAATCGCCATTTTGGCATTTTCCATCTTGTAAGTTTCAATCGCTTCGTATTTTCTGTTAAAAATCTTCTGAAATTCCAAATGAGTTTCTTTGACAGCTTCTTTTGCTTTCTTTTCCATCGCGTCCATTAAAATATAACGGAATTCAGTTAAATAATCATCGTCAAGAGAAGGATCGTAAACCGCCGGTTTTTCAAAATCAACGGGAAAAATCGGCTTATAGCCGGGTAAAAATTTATCAACCGAATTCTGGAAAGGAATTTCAACCGCTTCTGAAGCGTGGGAAAGATAAAATCCGTCAAGATTTATCATCACCGGCAATAAAATTCGCTCGGCGATTTTATAACCGATAATCACCGAATCCAAAACTTCCTGGGCGTCAGCCGCGTAAAACTGCAGCCACGGAATATCGCGAAGAGCCAAACTATCTTCATGTGAAACCAAAATATTCCAGGGAGGACCTAAAGTTCTGTTAACATTAACCATCACTAAAGGAAGCCGGCGGATACCGGCGCTGTATATTTGCTCGGCCATTAACCAAAGCCCTTGAGATGAAGTCGCGGTAAAGGCCCGGGCCCCGGCTCGGGAAGCCGCCATCACCGCGGCCGCGGCCGAAGCTTCAGATTCCGCGTAAACAGATTTGGCTTTCAAATATCCCTTAGCAACGAACTCGGCTAATTTTTCCGGAATAGTAGTTTGAGGAGTGATGGGGAATACCGAAAAAACCTGAATTCTTGAAAGCGCCGCTCCCCAAGCTGCCGCTTCATTGGCATGCATTATTTTTCTTTTCATTTTTATACCTCCAATTCCTGACTGATCGCTGATCTTGGACATTCTTGCCAACAGACGCCGCAACCCTTGCAATAATCATAATTTATTTTCAGCTCGTTATTTTTTTCGGAAATCGCCATATGCGGACAGAATTTCCAGCAATTTCCACAAAGGTCGCACGCGCCGCAACTAAAGCACCTTTTTGCTTCAAAGCGCGGCGACAATTTTCTTTTTTGATGTTTGAAATAAGCTGAATTTAATTCGGAAAAATTGACGACCGACGAATCTTTTGTTTTATTCGTTGATTTTCCGGAAAGAATCCTCTCGATGTTTTCCGCAGCCTCTCTTCCCGAACCGATCGCCGCGGCCACTGTCCCGGCTCTTGTTTTTATATCTCCACCCAAGAAAACTCTTTCGTCTTCCAATGGGGCAAAAAACGAATCTTCCGCCTCTTCGCCAACCGCGATAATCAAACTGTCAAACTGCTCCGGAAAATTAGAGCCGTCTTGATTTTTTCGGCACTCAAGAAAATTTTTGCCGAATTTATTGAAAATTCTGATTGGCGACAGTAATTCCTGAATTTCTACCCCTTCTTTTTGGGCTAAAGCCGCTTCTTCTTTAATCGCCGGCATTTCAATGCTGGTCTTTCGGTAAAAAATAACAACCTCGGAACCAAATTTTTTAGCGGTTCTGGCCGCGTCAATCGCGACATTGCCGCCGCCGATAACCACAACTTTTCTTCCCAGATTCGCTTTTTCTCCAAGATTAACATTTTTAAGAAAATCCAAACCGTAAAGAACATTGGTGTTTTCCTCACCTTCAATATTCAATTTTTTTGATTTTTGAAGGCCAACGGCAAAAAACACGGCATCATAATGATGTTTAATAATTTTAAAAAATTTTAAGTCAACGGCAAAACATCTCTGAAATTTAACTCCAAGATAAGCAATATTGCCGATTTCTCTTTCCAAAATATCTTTAGGCAAACGAAATTCGGGAATTCCGAATCGGAGCTGGCCGCCTAAAACAGGCAATTGTTCAAAAACAACGACTTGAAACCTTTTTCTGGCCAATTGATAAGCGCAAGAAAGTCCGGCCGGACCGGAACCAATCACGGCAACGTGAAAAGGCTTGAGTTTTTCTTTTAAAACCAACGGGCGCCAGCCGCGAACCAGGGCTTCATCGCCCAAAAATTTTTCTAAATCCCTGATTGACACGGGTTCATCAAATTCCTTTCGATTGCAGCCTTTCTCGCAAAAAGCCGCGCAAACCCGGCCGGTCACTGCCGGAAAAGGATTTTTTTCCATCAATCTTTCCCAAGCTTGTCGATTTTTCCCTTGTTTTAGCAAAGAAAGCCAAAAGGGAATATCATTTCCTAACGGACAAACATTTTGGCAAGGAGATATTTTATTTTTATAATACGGTTTTATTCTTCTCCAGGAACCGGTCAAATTATTGCCGGTATCGCTTAGAGAAATTACCGATTCGGGAAGTTCTCTCCAATCCTGAAAAATCAATCCCTCTGATGAATTTTCTGTTTCCGGAAATTTATCAGCAGCAGAAAATTCAATTATCTTGGCTTGTTCAAAAGCTTCTTTTATGGCTTTAATGTTATTTTCTTTTTTGGAAAGTTCATCAAATTCTTCAACTGCTTGAAAAATTGATTCAAGACTAAGAAGATTTGTAACCTTGGCAAAAACTCCCAAAATAGCGGTGCCGGTTGCCGGCAAAGATTTTTGGCCCAAACCGTATTTCTCGGCAATCAAATCAACATTCGCGATTCCCGCTTTACAGCCCGCCAAGCCAACCAAATATTTTGAATTTTGAACGGCGTTAAGAATCATCAGCCCGCCGTCTTTTTTAAATCCCGCCAAGACTCGCGCTTGTTTCAATTGGATCAAAGAAGGATCAAGAACGACCAGATACTCGGGAGTGTAAATTTTTGACCTTAAAATAATCGGATTTTCATCAACTCTCATAAACACGGCGATCGGAGCTGATCTCCTTTCCGACTTGAATTCAGGAAGAACCAAAACATATTTATTTTCCTTCCAAAAGGCCGCGGCTAAAATTCTCGCGGCTGTTAACGCTCCTTGGCCTCCTCGGCCGTGAAACCTTATTTCTATCATTTTCTTTCCTCCGCAATCCTAAAATATTGAGTTTTTAAAGAATCTACTTCAGTAAAGATACTGCTAATTAAAATTTCTGGCAATCCGGCAACAAAAAACCCTTTTGGATTTCATTAATTAAATCCAAAAGGGTTTAAATTATCTTTCAACTATCAGAGAAACGGCTTCGCCGCCGCCAAGGCAAACAGAAGCCATGCCTGTTTTGGCGCCGCGATCTTTCATCGCGTACAAAAGCGTTACCAAAATTCTCGCGCCCGAAGCGCCGATTGGATGGCCTAAAGCGATTGCTCCGCCTCGAACATTTACTTTTAACTCGTCTATTCCAAGCTCCCTGATCACGGCAGCCGAAGAAGAAGAAAACGCTTCATTAATCTCGTGAAGATTAATATCCTTTTCCTGAAGTTTTGCTTTTTTTAAAGTTTTTTGAATGGAAAAAACCGGAGCCATCAATAAATATTTAGGATCAACGCCGACTGTCCCTTGAGCGACAATTCCGGCTAAAAATTTAATATCCATTTCTTCCGCTTTTTCCTTGGACATTAAAACAACCGCGGCGGCTCCATCGGATAATTTTGAAGCATTGCCGGCGGTCACCTGCCCCCTTCCCTTAAAAACCGGATTTAATTTTGATAAAGATTCCAGGTCGGTTTCTCTCAACACCTCATCTTTGTCAAAATCGCCAATTGGAATAATTTCTTCTTTAAACATCCCTTCGGCCATCGCTTTTAAAGCTTTTTGATAAGAATTTAAAGCAAATTGATCCGCCTCTTTTCTTGTAATGTTATATTTTTCAGCCACCAATTCGGCCAAAAACCCCATATGGCAATTATTGGTTATATCCCAAAGTCCGTCGTTGATCATATCGTTATAGGAAGCCAAACTCATGTTCTCCATGCCTCCGGCTACCACGATTTCCGCTTCGCCGGAAATAATGCGGCTTTGGCCGAGCATCACCGCCATTAAGCCGGAACCGCAGACTTTATTGATTGTGATGGCGCCGGTCCCAACCGGCAAACCCGCTTGCAACATCGCTTGTCTGGCCGGATTCTGACCCAAACCAGCCGGCAAAACATTACCCATAATCACTTCATCAACATAATTTTTATTTATCTTTGCCCTCTTTATTGCCTCGGCAATAACAATAGCGCCAAGTTTGGTCGCCTGAATCGCGCTAAATTTTCCCTGAAATTTCCCAATGGGAGTTCTGACCGCGCTGATAATCACCACTTTTTTCATTATGATTCCTCCTTTTCTTAATGAAAATTATTTTATTTTTTTCCACCTTCTTCTATCTTCTATTTTGTCCGGGAATTTTAAAATAAACCCATTTGCCTACGCAAAAACACCAATGCTTAAAATACAAAATTCCGGATTTTTTATTTTTTTCTATAACTTCTACTTTTTCATTACAATTCTTACAATAATAATAATTCATTTAAATCACCTTCCTGATATTGATTTTTCAAAGAGTCTTACTTCAATTTTAAAATACCATCAATCAAAATTTTTAACAATTTAATACATTCAATTTAATTAACCGAAAGTATAATTTTGTAAGAGTATACAAACTTAGCCGACCGGATGTGTTTGTATACTTACATTTGTATACTTACAAATGTAAATAAAAAAAATTAAATGAAAATAAAAAAAATTATACGAGTAAATCAGCCAGCCGGTAAATATCGCCCGCGCCCAAAAAGAGAATAAGATCATTCGGGCCGGTCGCCTTAAGCAAAAAACGCGCGATCGCGAAAAAGTCGGTAAAATAACGGGCTGAAACGCCTTGGCCGGCAATCGCTCTAGTCAGTTGCTCGCTGGAAACCGCCGGATCAGCCGGTTCACGAGCCGCGTAGATTGGTGCGACAACAACTTCGTCAGCTTCCTTAAAACTAACGGCAAAATCGTTAAAGAGAAGGCGGGTGCGGCTATAAAGGTACGGTTGAAACACCGCGTAAATCTTTTTGTCAGGAAATAATTGCCGGCCAGCGCTAAGCGTGGCCTGAATCTCCAAGGGATGATGGGCATAGTCGTCATAGATTAAAGCGTTATTCTTGGCTTTGCCTTTATATTCAAATCGCCGCCAAGTGCCACTGAATTGTTCAAGAGCTTCAAGCGCCAGCGCTGGATTAATTTCCAAAACGCTGCTGACTGCTCGCGCCGCTTCCGCGTTTTTAATATTGTGTTTTCCCGGTACCGTTAACTTGGGAATTGGACTTCCAAATAATTCATAATCAATCACTCTTGCTTTCGTCGCTTTAATCAGCGGCGCGGAAAATGGATCCGCCGCTTTGCAAATCAACGCGCCGGTAGAAGGCAATTTAGCCGCCAATTCAGCAAAAGCCGACTGAATATCGGCTAAATCGCAATAATAATCAAGATGGTCGTTATCAATATTAGTGACGATTAAAATTTGAGGCGCAAGATTAAGAAAAGAACGTTTATATTCGCAAGCCTCAACGATAAAATATCGGCTTTTGCCAAGAATAAAATTAGACCCGGCATCAAACAAAATACTGCCGACAATCACGGTAGGATCAAGACCGGCCTTAATAAAAATTTTAGCCAGCATCGCCGTCGTCGTGGTTTTGCCGTGAGTGCCGGAAACGGCAATGGTAAATTTGGCGCGGGAAATTTCACCCAGCATTTCGGGATAACTTTTCATCGGAATGCCGCGGTGCCTGGCTTCAATTAATTCGGGATTGTCATCGGCCAGAGCAATGCTATAAACCACCAGTTCGGTATTTGGCCGGATATGTTCGGCGCGATGATCAAAAAAGATTATTGCCCCAAGTTTTGTTAATTCATCGGTGATCGGCGAAGGCGAGCGATCTGACCCGGTCACGATCTTGCCTTCACCGAGCATCATCCGGGCAATCGCCGAAATCCCAATCCCGCCAATTCCCGCGAAATACACGCTCATTTTTTTATGATAATCTAACGTTATTAAAATGGTGTTTGTTTGAAAAAGTCAGAACCCATTTTGAACAAAATCCCGACTGATTGCCGCGCTTCGCGCGGCAGAACCAAAACAGAACGCTCGGGCGGGCCCCATAGCAAATCCTTCGGCTTGCTACGGGGCAAGCAAAAAGCAAGAATTTTTGTTTACCCCGTAGGGAAACGAAGTTTCTCCTTCAGGGCCCGCCCTCGCTTTGAGTGGCGGCGAAAATTTGGCGTCTACCTTATTCTTCCTGTAAGCTTATCAATTCTTTATGCTTATTCAAAATGTTTTCTGTAATTCCATTCGCCGCACAAATATCACGATAAAATCTTGCTGAAGGTCTTATTTTTCTCTCTAGTGTCTTATAATCAATCTCTAACAACCCAAACCTCGGCCAAAATCCTCTTTCCCATTCAAAATTATCCATAAGCGACCAGTGTAAATATCCATGCACATCAACACCCTCATTTATAGCTCTGCTGATACTTTTCAATGATTGAAAAATAAACCAACCGCGTTTTTCATCCTTAGCGTCAGCAAGTCCATTTTCAGTAATATAAATTGGCTTATCGAAATGTTTTAAATCTCTTAAAACATAATAAATTGCTTCGGGATAAAGTTCCCAGCCCATATCAGAAATCTTTTTGTTTTCATTTTTATTGAAACCATAATTTATGCGATTGTGAAAATAATGATTTAACCCTATAAAATCTTGATGATTTCTAATCCGATTTAGAAAATAAAAGTTCCACCACCAATCAATGAATTTTTTAAGTACACGATTAACCAATCTATTTTGATAAGCTTCAAAATAAATATTATTTTTTGCAATTCCTATTTTGGAATTTGAATTTGCTTTCCTAATAACTCCATATGCTTTCCGATGAGCCTTGATTAAATTATTCAATACGCGCAAGTAAGTAAATAAATTTTTCTTCTGGGGCGGCCAAACACCTGCAAAATAAGAATTGCTTGCGTAAATCTCCGGCTCATTAAGGGTTATCCAAAATTGTACATTTTCGCCAAGAGCATTTGATATTTTTTCAGCATAACGCTCGAAATAATCTGAAATCTTTTTATTTTCCCAACCGCCCTTATCGCGCAACCAAATTGGAATAGGCCAATGCCAAATACTTACAAAAGGTTCTATTTCCAATCCTTTTAAAGTAATGATAACTTTTTTGTAATGCTCAATTTCTTTTTCGTCAAATTTTCCTTCCCTTGGTTCAATCCGCGACCACTCAATAGAAAAACGCGTAGCATTATGGCCGAGTTCTTTAGCAATTCTAAAGTCCTCCTGAAAACGATTATAGTGATCTGCGGCTTTGCCGGAAATAAAATTTTCTAAGCCATATTTTTCTATCAATCCTTTGGATTGTAAAAACTTTATTCGTCTTTTAGAACTTTCCCACTCACTCCAATCATTATGGTTATTACCTTCAACTTGATGACTGGCAGTAGCCGCGCCCCAAAAGAAATCTTTAGGGAAATTTATTTGTTTATGATTTTGCATATATTTAATTGATTAAATTTTCAATTGAGATATTAAGTGCTTTTGCGATTTTGCTTACTACAAAAACTGAAGGTTTTTTAATTACTCCCGTCTCAATTTTGGTAAGTGTTGTATAAGGTACGTCGGCCTTACGAGCAAAATCGTCTTGAGACAAATTTAATTTTTGTCTCAATTTCTTTATTTTTTAACCCAGTTGATTAGTTTCCATAATTTGATAACATTAAATTGTTGCTATATTTCGATTTCAGTTTTATACTATACAGATATGAGGGCTTTTTCAATGTAGCCGCCGGATTTTTTCGCCCAAAATTCAATACAAATTGATTGCTGAGCAAAGCGAGACGGCTTCCAATGGCTTGCGCTTTTCTAAAATGTGGGAAATTCTGAACCTTGGACGAACCTACTTTGAACAAAACCCCCAATGAAGCCGTCCCGCCGCCGTGCCGGAAACCGGCACGCCCCACAAAAAAGTTTTCTTTGCTTTTCCCGATTTGCGCGCGTCCGATTTTTTCTTCTAAAAGGAAAAGAAAACTTTTTTGTGTTGCTATGCTCTGACGAGCAGGGCGGCGGGGACGGCCTCTGTCTTTCGCTCGGGCGTGGCGGAATTCCTCCCCCCAACCCCCTCCTTCCGCCACGCCCTCGCTTGGGGAACGGAAATTTGTGGCGAC
>Ga0209542_10009688_pt1 | contig 17591 bp, 17 predicted proteins | sample RifCSPhighO2_01_FD_184028 | JGI IMG/M metagenome (GOLD analysis project Ga0209542, IMG submission 184028) | Soil microbial communities from Rifle, Colorado - Rifle CSP2_plank highO2_0.1 (SPAdes) (version 2) | ecosystem: Environmental > Terrestrial > Deep subsurface > Rock core/Sediment ...
CGCGCCGAACTTACTGAAAGCCGTTTACGACGGAAGCCGATTCAAAGATGGAGTTGCCGTGAAGATGAGAGTCGAGGGAACGAGGATCGCCGCCTGAAAGAATTTACACACCTCTTGACGGTGGTTCTTGATTTGACAATTAATTTATCTTTAACAAAACAATTCATCGTTTTGGTATGACTGCATGGGGTAGCCATGAGAAAATTCTTAATTATTGTATTTGTCATATTGTTAAATGGCTGTGCGTATAATATTCCAAGTTACACTGCTCAAAATGAAAATTTAAATCTGGTAAAAAACGGAAGGAGCACGATCAGTGTTATTCAAGAAAATCCTGAATTCGCTGATGATGGTTCGATAATTTGTCGTGCCGCGGGTACTGTTAAATTAGCCAACGGGAAAACATTTTCAGGTTATATCACTGATGCCCTGAAGGATGAACTTAAATCCGTCAACCTGCTCGATGAGAAAGCATCTAATAAGTTGCGCGTGAGTGTAAGGCGGGTTGATTTTTCATCCAGCCTCGGCGCTACAAACTGGTATATAGATGCTGATTATTCAATCAACGGCAATAAGGTTTCTGTGTCAAGCCTGTATCATGATCGAAGCTCTTATCTTGGCACGAAAGCCTGTAACAACATGGCGCAGTACTTCCAAAAAGCAGTGGCTGAGCATTTACGACAGCTTTATTCAAAACCTGAATTCAGGGCAGCAATTGACTATGGCCAGGAGACACCAAATTCCTCGACTGAAGAAGTTAGGCTTCAGAAACTAAAAAAGCTCTATACAGACGGTTTAATTACTGAAAAAGAGTTTAATCATAAAAGGCAGCAGATTATTGAAGGGCTTTAGTAGATAACCATGAAGCCCCTGCTGCTTTCCGCTTTTACGGCAACGAATGCCCTCGGTCGCGGCAATGCCGCTACTTTCAATGCGCTGCGCGGTCGGCAATCGGGACTGCGGCCGTGCCTTCTGCCTTTTGCGGACCTCGATACCCATGTCGGAGAGGTGGCCGGGCTGGATGAGGTTTCCCTGCCGCCGCATCTGGCGCATTATGACTGTCGCAACAATCGCCTGGCCTACCTGGGCTTGCAGCATGACGGGTTCCTACAGGCCGTCGCCGCCGCACGCGAGCGTTATGGCGCGGGCCGGATCGCGGTAATCCTCGGGACCAGCACCTCGGGCATCCTGCAGACGGAAACCGCCTATCGTCAGCGCGATCCCGTTACCGGCGCGCTGCCGGAGTGGTATGACTATCGGTATACGCATAATATTTTTTCGTCCGGCGATTTTGTGCGCCATATCCTGCAATTGACCGGACCGGCGTATGTCATCTCGACCGCATGTTCTTCCAGTGCCAAAGTATTTGCCAGCGCGCAACGGCTGATGGCGCTGGGTCTCTGCGACGCCGCGGTCGTTGGCGGCGTCGACAGCCTTTGTGCGACCACCCTCTATGGTTTTTCATCCTTGGAACTGGTGGCGCGCGGGCCTTGCCGCCCGGCCGATGCGAACCGCGAGGGTATCTCTATCGGAGAAGCGGCGGGGTATGCGCTGCTGGAGCGGCCCGAATCGGGTTCCCGCGGAAACGCGCTGGCTCTGCTGGGGTGCGGCGAAAGCAGCGATGCCTATCATATGTCCTCTCCGCATCCGGAAGGCGCGGGTGCTTTGTTGGCCATGCAGCGGGCGTTGACCAGCGCAGGCCTTGATCCCGGCGACATCGATTACATCAATCTGCACGGCACGGCCAGCAAGGCGAACGATGCCGTGGAAGACCGTGCGGTGAGTCATTTGTTCGGCAACGATACGCCATGCGGTTCCACCAAAGGTTGGACAGGACATACACTCGGCGCTGCCGGTATCACGGAGGCCGTTATCGCCTGTCTTTGCATAGAGCGTGGTTTAATACCGGGCAGCATCAATACATCCGAGGTTGATCCTGCTTTCATGAGCCGCGTGGTGCTGGAAAACAAGGAGCAGATGGTTGCGCGGGTGCTGAGCAACTCATTCGGTTTCGGCGGCAATAATTGCAGTCTGGTATTCGGGGTGTCGCGTTAATGCAGCTATACGTGGATGGTGTAGGTCTGTGGGCGCCGGGCCTTGCTGGCTGGTCGGCAAGCAGGGAAATTCTGGCTGGCCGTGAGCTCTACCGGGAAACAGCGTTGGAGCGTCCCGCACCGACTATATTGCCGCCGACGGAACGACGCCGCAGCGGCAATACTGTTTTACTGGCTGTTCAGTCAGCTCAGGAGGCTATCGAACATGCCGCTGTGAATCCGCGCGATGCCGCGTCGGTGTTCGCCTCGTCCAGCGGCGACATGGAAATCGTCCATGATCTGTGTACCGCGCTTGCTCAGCCGGAGCGCTTGGTATCGCCCACCCGGTTTCACAACTCCGTGCATAACGCCGCCGCAGGGTATTGGAGCATTGCGACCGGCTCACAACAGGTTTCAACAAGCCTTTCCTGCTACGACACCACTTTTGCCGCGGGCTTGATTGAATCTGCCGCTCAGGTTGCAGGAGAATATCGACCAGTTTTATTTGTGGCCTACGACTGGCCGCCACCTCCGCCGCTCCATGCCAAGCGCCCATTGAGCGCGGCGTTCAGTGTTGGCATGATGTTGTCGCCTAAGCAATCGGAACATAGCATCGCCGCACTCAAAATCGAGACGGCGATTTTATGTGCAGGTCAAATAAACATTATGGCTGACGCAGGAATGGAGATTTTGCGTTGCGGCAATCCAGCTGCCCGTGCATTACCCCTGTTGGCGGCGATTGCGCGGCATCAATCAGCCATCGTCACATTGGAGTATCTGGATGGTAATTGCTTGCAGGTTGGAGTGACGCCGTGCATCTAAGGTTTGGTCGTTAATTAGAGTTTATTTGCGAAAGATAATAAGACAATGTCTCGCTCGGTGGGAAAATCTGTGCAGTTGGATAAGAACGATATTTGTGCCTTGATCCCACACCAAGGCGCTATGTGTATGCTGGATGAGGTGCTGTCGTGGGACGCAACGCGGATTGTATGTGCGTCGCGCAGCCATCTGTCGTCCGACAATCCTTTGCGCAGTGAAGGCCGCCTGCGCGCCGTGTGTGGAGTCGAATATGCCGCGCAGGCCATGGCGTTGCATGGGGCGCTGTTGTCAGCTGGACCCATTGCTGCCGGTTATCTCGTCAGCGTACGCAACCTGAAGCTCAATGTGTCTTATCTGGATGATCAGGATGAATCGTTGACAGTGGATGCCACTCGCCTGATGGGGGGAGCCGAAGGATTGGTGTATGAGTTTACGGTATCCACCCGGAGAGACACGCTGTTGTCTGGCCGGGTTACTGTTTCATTGTTTCAGGGCGGGGACGAATGAATGAAACGCGCGCTCGTCACCGGCGGTAGCGGCGCCATCGGCGGGGCCATTTGCCGTCGTTTGGCCAGCGATGGACTGCACGTGATTGTTCATGGCTGCGCTAGCCCCGAACTGGCCGAGGCGGTTGCAGCCAGTATCCGTCAGCAAGGCGGTTCGGCCGAGACAGCCTGCTTTAATGTCGTGGACACCGAAGCGGTGCAAAAATCCCTGGAGCAGCTTCTTGAGTCGGGACCGATTCAGGTACTGGTGAATAACGCGGGCATTCACGAGGATGCACCGATGGCGGGCATGAGCGCCGACCAGTGGCGCCGCGTGATAGATGTATCGCTGCACGGATTTTTCAATGTTACCCAACCGTTACTGTTACCGATGCTTCGAACCCGCTGGGGCCGGATTATCAGTCTGTCTTCCGTCGCGGCTGTCATGGGGAACCGCGGCCAAACCAATTACGCGGCGGCCAAGGCGGGGCTGCATGGCGCAACCAGATCGCTGGCTATCGAAGTCGCCTCGCGTGGTGTGACGGTGAACGCAGTGGCGCCGGGAATCATCGAGTCGAAGATGACCGGAGAATATTTCAGCGACGAGGACATCGCCAGGATGGTTCCGCTGAAGCGCGCGGGATCGCCCGAGGAAGTCGCGCATCTGGTGAATTTTCTCGCCTCTTCCGGGGCGGCCTATATCACCGGCCAGATGATCTCGATCAATGGTGGCATGGCGTGAATGAGATTGCTGTTGTCATTCCGGCTTATAACGAAGCAGGCACCATTCGTGAAGTTGCGCAACGGGCATTGGCGTACTGTCAACGCGTCATCATTGTCGACGATGGCTCCCGCGACGGCACCGCTGACGTGGTTGCCGATTTGCCCGTGGTTTTGTTGCGGAACAACGTCAATTTTGGCAAGGCCGCCAGTCTGTGGCGGGGCATGCAGCATGCGATAGCGCGTGGCGCTGTCTCCGTGATTACGCTGGACGCGGATGGCCAGCACCGTCCAGAGGACATCCCCCGTTTTCTGGAGATGGCCGCGAAGCATCCTGATCAAATTATTATCGGTTCACGCCTGGCGGACAGGCATGTTATTCCGACCCGGCGCTATTACGCCAACCGGGTAGCAAATTTCTGGATATCCTGGGCGGCTGGTTACTACATCAAGGACAGTCAATCCGGATTCCGTTTGTACCCCGCGAGCTTATTGAAAGACAGAAAATTGCGGGTGAGCACCACGCACGGTTTTGTGTTCGAGAGCGAGATATTGATCGAATCGGCGCGACACGGTGTTTACGGTGTGACTCTGCCCATTTCCGCCATCTATCAACCGGGTTCTCGTCCCAGTCACTTCCAGCCCGTGCTGGATATTGTGCGCATCACCCGGATGGTGGCGTGGAGACTGATTTCACGGGGACTTTACCCCTGGGGGTTGTTCAATGCTTTCGTGCTGCCCCGGCTGAGACGGACGGCCTCGATGACCGGCATGGATGGCATGGCCATGCTGCTGTTTTCCAATATCGCCATTGGAATGACGGGTGGAATCTCGCTGTTGTACCTGTGGCGCAAGGTATACATTATTGCCCGGCAAACACCGATTACGGCATCTCCATCAGAGCACTACATGGTGCTCGGCATGCGCCTGCAAGACGGAAGGATCGCGCCTGAATACGCCGCACGCCTGATGCGCGCCGCCAACCTATACGGACAATACCCTCAGGGAAAAATTCTCGTTCTCGGTGGAAAGACGGGTGCTAACGACATATCCGAGGCCCAAGCGGGCAGAGATTATCTGTTGGCTGCGGGAGTTCCTGAAGCAAGTATCCTGATGGAAGACGCCTCCCGTCACACCCTGGAAAATCTGCGGCAAGCACGCGCTATATTGGGGTCCGACATCAAGAACCGCTGCGTTCTGATTACCAGCCGCTTTCATCTGGGGCGCAGTCAGGCGCTGGCGACGGGTCTTGGCATTCAACACGACTTGTGTGCGGCGGACGATGCGCTCCAGTCGGGTTTGCGTACATTCACGCGCCTGCTGGGAGAGGCCTATTATCTGCATTGGTATGTCGTGGGCAGGACACTGTCGACATGGATGGCGAATCGAAAGATGCTCGACAAAATCACCTGATATATTTGAGGTGATGACTGAAAGCGGTACTCGTCAACGCCCACCGAGTTCTTTTCCGGATCGCTGGGTGTTTTCTGCCAGGGTTGTGCGGTGTACGGTGTATTACAAATAGACGTAGCCGTTACGGCGCAGTCGTTCTTCCTCATCCGGTCCGTAGGGCACCAGCTCGATGAAGGCCGGGACGTCCTCTTCCCTGATACCGCGGCTGCGCATTTCAGTACGGCACATTTTTACTTCAATGATATGTTCAGCATCGAGCCGCGCGGCTTGATCCACCGTTTTCTGGAACCGCTGGTAATTCTTTTTGGCGAACATCTCGATTTCAGGACCGTGCAGCACCAGCGCAATCCCGGTGCGGGCATCGTCGGTACGCATGGTTTGCGCCAGTTGTTCGGCGCGTGTCAGCAGGTGGGCAATCTCCTCGGGCGTGTGCAGCGCGACGTTGAAAAGATAGCGTCCCTGCTGTTCGGTGAGGCTGATGGAAGGCGCCGCGCGTTCCGGACCGGCCATGTCGGATGAAGCGCGGGGCCAGAGCAGATAAGCGGCGGCCGCGATAGCGGTTATCAGAACCAGAACGGCAATATGTTTGCGGCGCATGCCGGACTCCTTTTTGTCTGGCGCGGAATCAGGATGCAAGGGCGAAGCGCATGGACAAGTCTACCGACCTGACGGTTTTCGTTATATCGCCAATCGAGATGTAATCCACCCCGGTTTCCGCGCAGACGCGGATATTGGAAAGATTTATCCCGCCGGAGGCCTCGAGCTTTGCCCGTGCGCGCGTTTCCGTGACGGCGGCTTTCAGTTCCTCCACGCTAAAATTGTCGAGCAACAGACGATCCGCGCCGGCGGCCAACGCCTCGCGCAGTTGCCCGATATTTTCCACCTCGATCTCGATGCTGATGCCCTTGGGCGCCGCGTGGTGCGCGGCTTCGAGCGCCGCCGTGATGGAGCCCGCGACGGCGATATGATTTTCCTTGATGAGTATTGCGTCGTACAGACCCATGCGGTGATTCTGCCCGCCGCCGCAGGCGACGGCATATTTCTGCGCGCGGCGCAGTCCCGGAACCGTCTTGCGCGTGTCGAGGATGACCGCGCCCGTTCCCCGCACGGCCTCCACGTATTTCCGTGCCTGGGTCGCGGTGCCGGAGAGCAGTTGCAGGAAATTGAGCGCCGTGCGTTCGCCGGTCAACAACGCGCGCGCCGGCCCACGCAGGGTGCAAAGTATTTGTTCGGCACGGATGACATCGCCGTCACGGGCATTCCAGGTGACGCTGACACGCTTGTCCACCTGACGGAAAACTTCGTCGAACCAGGCCGTGCCGCAGAGCACCGCTGTCATGCGCGTGACAACCTGCGCCTCGGCCTGCGTATCGGCGGGAATGAGCGCGGCGGTGAGGTCGCCCGTGCCCACGTCCTCGGCCAGGGCGCGGCGTACGGTTTCAGTGATGTCGTTGGGAATGTCCATACTCAAAGCATAACCGCCAGGCCGCCACAGGCAAAGCGCATCGGGATTTTGTCTTTTCGTATGGTAATAGCCATATCCATATGGTAAATTAAACGCATGGAATTCGAGTGGGACCTTTCCAGGGAGGTGGTCAATGTCCGAAGACACAGGGTCACTTTCTCAGAGGCCGTTGAAAGTTTTCTTGATCCGCACGGATTCCAGCTGGTTGATGCAAAACATTCACGGGAAGAGCAGCGTTTCTACTGGGTCGGGAAATCGGAGGCGGAGCGAATTCTTACAACCCGGTTTACCCGTCGAGGAAAGAAAATCCGGATCATCGGATCTGCGGAGTGGCGAAAGTTCAAGAGGCTTTATCATGAAACAACCAAACCTGAGTGATATGCGCATTGATCGTGTTGGCACCCGGAAAATCCGCGTTGCAGCGAGGAAAGGGTTCGTCAAGATTACGATTAATATAGACCGGGACAGCCTGTCGCTGCTTCGTTCCATGGCGGACGAGACGGGCGTCCCCTATCAGAGGCTTCTCAACACCCTTTTGAAGGAGAGTTTGAAGGGGAAAGAAATGATCCAGTCGCGGATCGAGCGCCTTGAGCATGAGCTTAAGAAAGTGAAGCGCAAACTCGCGGCATGAAACGAGCGGACAACCCGATTAAAACAACCGCGCATTGAGCGCCAGATGCACCCAGATGCTGGCGGCGTAGCCGAGCGCAATGGCCCAAGTCCATTTCAGGTGTGCGAAAAAAGTATATATGCCGCGCGCCTGGCCCATCAGGCCCACGCCCGCGGCCGAGCCGATGGACAACAACGAGCTGCCGACACCGGCGGTGAGCGTCACCAGCAGCCACTGGCCGTGTGACATATCCGGACCCATGCTGAGAACGGCGTACATGATGGGGATGTTGTCGATGACGGCGGAGGCGAGACCGATCAGAACGTTTGCCTGGGTCGCGCCCAGACCCTGATACAGGGAATGCGACAGCGCCGCGAGGTAACCCAACGCGCCGAGACCACCGACGCACAGCACCACGCCATAGAAGAACATCAGGGTGTCCCACTCGACGCGTTTCATGCTGATGAAGATATCGAACGGTTTGGTGGCGGGCTTGAATTGTTCCGGCACCTGAAACGCCTCGATCTCGGGTTCCGCCGCGGCCGAGTTCCAGATTTCGCGAAGCCGGATGTAGTAACCATAGACCTTGAGCAGACCCAGCCCCGTCATCATGCCGAGGAACGGCGGCAGATGCAGGAAATGGTGTAACGAGACGATCAGCGCAATGGTCAGCAGGAACAGCGCGATGACGACATAGCCGCCGTGCTTGACGCGGATGCGCTCGGCAAGCGCGGCGGGTTTGCCGCGCGGTACGGCAAAGGCCATGAGTACCGCGGGCACAAGCCAGTTGACCACGGCGGGCATGAACAGCGCGAAAAACTTCGTCGAACCACGCCGTGCCGCAAAGCACGGCGTCCTCACGGGTGATGACCTGCGCCTCGGCCTGTATGCCGGCGGGAATGAGCGCGGCGATGAGGTCACCCGTGCCCACGTCCTCGGCGAGCGCGCGGCGGACTGTTTCGGTGATGTCGTCAGGGAGTTTCGGCGCGGGCATCGGGGTCCATCGTTGCGGTAACAGGGCGCGCCCGGATTACTTGTTGCGTTTCCCGGCGCGCCGGATCAGCGTCGTCAGCACCGGCGGTGTGATCAGCGTCGTCAGGACCACCACCGCGACGATCACCGAGAAGATCTCGTCGCTGACGACTCCCATGGCCTTGCCGGTGACGGCGAAGATCAGTCCGACCTCGCCGCGCGGCGCCATGCCCCAGCCGACGATCCACTTGTTGACCGGCCCGGCGGCGAGGCCGGACACGATTTTTCCGGCAAACGCGGCTGCGGTAATGGCTATGGCCGTGAGGAGGATGGCCGGGTTGAAGAACACATCAAGCTTGACCTGCATGCCGGTGAAGATGAAAAACAGGGGAACGAAGAAGTGCCCCACCGGTTCGATCAGTGCCTCCAGATTGTGCTTTTCGTGATGCGCCAGCGTCTCACGCACGCGTTGTGCGGTATCGGATCCGTTATCGCCGGCGACACGGCGTATGTCGGCGATCAGCTCCGGTTCAGCGAAGTCGCGGAATTGCACTTCGTCGAGCACCAAGCCAGCGGCGAAGGCGCCGATGATCGGCGCCAGCCCGATCAGGTGCGCCAGCCAGGCGAAGATCAGGCAGAAGGCGATCAGGATCGAGAATTTCATGCCGCTACCGGTGTGGATTTTCGACAGCCAGTGGCTGGCCAGCGGGGCGATGCGCAGGCCGATGACGAGAGCGCCGACGAGAAAGAGCAGGGCCTTGAGCGTGATCCAGCCGATGTCGAGGATGCCGACATCGCCGGTGGTGGCGACGGCGGATACTACGGCGAGGATGATCAGGCCGAGCACGTCGTCGATCACCGCCGCGCCCAGCACGATCTGTGCCTCGTGCGATTGCAGCACGTTGAGGTCGCGGAACACGCGCGCGGTGATGCCGACGGAGGTGGCTGTGAGCGTGGCGCCGAGGAACAGATAGGAATTCGCGGAAAGCCCCGGCAACAGCCACGGACCGATCACGTAGGTCCCCAGCGCGAAGGGCGCCGCCACGCCGATGACGGCGACCAGCAGCGCCGGCACGCCGACCTTGCGCATGGCCGTGATATCGGATTCGAGTCCGATCTGGAACAGCAGGATGACGACACCGAGCTCGGCCAGGAAGACGATGATCGCATCCGACTTGGCCGGCTCGATGATATCGATCCCCAGCAGGTACAGGTTGCCGATCAGCACACCCATCAACAGCTCGCCCAGGACCGCCGCCTGGCCGATCTTTTCGATCAGGCCGGAGATCTTGGCGAGCAGCAGCAGTACCGCCAGCCACAGAAAGGCATTGGCCGCAGCCGCGGCCTCGGGCGAGGCCGCCCATACTTCGCTGGCGACGATGAAAATCAGCCCCAGGCCGAGCAGGATTTTCGAGTGGGCGGATCGGACCAGGGGCAGCATAAAGTCAGTTAGATGATGTAATTTCTTGTCCAGGATTGTCATCTGGTTTCGGCCTCGGGGCCGGCCCAAGCAAGGCTGCGGCGTTGCCCCAGGCGGTCAATCCGGTTTGGGAGCGGGGAGTCTAACTAAACAGCCGGGTTTTATCCGCTGAATCATAAAGAATATCAGTATAACAATGTGTTCGAATATATTGACATGATTACGGCTTGAGTTATGCTGGCGTCCGTTCTGGTTACACGATTTTACTGTAATGCCTCCGTTGCGTGTTGCCGCATGAAGTCCGAATTTGCCGAACGCCTACCCAACGGCTGGGAAAGGTTCTCCCACTTCTTTTTCGCGCTCGGTGACACCACGCGCCAGCAAATCCTGCTTTTGTTCGAGCCCGGCGAGGAAATCTGCGTCAATGACATCGCCCGCCTGTTCAAGATCACCCGTCCGGCGATCTCGCATCATCTGAAAATTCTGCGCAACGCCGAATTGCTGGTTTGTGAAAAACGCGGCAAAGAGGTGTATTACCGCGTCAATCAGGCCTACTGCGTCGAAGTGATGCGCACGGTGCACGAATTCATCTCTGCCTGCAAACAGTCCGCAACCTTACCGGCGGCTGACACCCGCTGATATCGGCCAATTCGCTGTTATTTTTTTGCCTGGTCGCATAAGAAGGCGGCCGTGGACGGACGCGCCGGGTCAAAGGATATCGGCCCAACGCGGCGAAGCGGAGAAGGCGGCGTGGATGAGGCCGACGTGCGAATAGGCCTGAGGAAAATTGCCCCACATCCGGCGTGTCGCGGTGTCGCAGTCCTCCGAAAACAGGCCGAGCGGCGAACCGGCGCTGAGAACGTGATTCATGACTTCTCGCGCCTCTCCAATCCGCCCGACCGCGGCGAGCGCTTCGACGAGCCAGAAACTGCATAGCAAGAACGCCACGGCCGGCTGGCCGAACCCATCGTCGGTGCGATAGCGCAGCAGCCAGCCGTCCTGCGAGAGGTTTTTCCAGATGGCGTTTAGGGTGCCTTGAATTCGTTCGTCGTTATGCGGCAAAAATCGCAGGCCCGCCATTTCGAGCAAGGAGGCGTCCAGATCGTTGCCGCCGTAAGTCGCCACGAATGCACCCAGCCCGGGGTTCCAGGCGTTTTCGACGATCTGCCGGTGAATGCGCTCGGCGGCGCTGCGGAACTCCGCCGCGTGCGCCGGCGAGTACCGCCCGGCGATGCTGGCCATGCGGTCGGCGGCGGCCCATGACATGAGACTCGAAAATGTCCGTGGCTTCTGTTCCATCCGGTATTCCCAGATGCCGGCATCGGGCGTTCCGGCGACCGCGATCGCCTTCCGGACCAGGCGTTCCAGCAGGGCATACGACGCCGGTGAGCGCTCCGCGCTGAATCGTTCGTCGAGAAAAACCGGAGCGAGCGCAAGCACCATTTCGCCGAATATGTCGTGTTGCGTTTGCAACGCCGCGGCATTGCCGACGCGCACCGGTCCGTCGCCGTTGAATCCGGGCCAATGATCGAGGGTGCGTTCTTCCAGATCGGTTGTCCCGTCAATGCGGTAAATCGGCTTGAGCCCGAGTTCAGGGTCATTACCGGCGACATTCAACAAAAAATTGGTGAAGCTCTCGCGTTCCTCGAAGTGGCCGAGCATACGGAAGGCATCGAGCGCGTAGTAGGCGTCGCGCAGCCAGCAGTAACGATAGTCCCACGTCCGGCCGCTGCCCGGCGCTTCCGGAATGGAGGTCGTGACGGAGGCGGTGATGGCGCCGGTGTCCTCGAAACAATGCAATTTGAGCGCGAGCGCGGAGCGGATGACTTCTTCCTGGAACATCGGCGGAATGTTGCAGTGCTTGATCCACCGCTGCCAGTAACGCATCGTGTCATGCAGAAAACGCTCGCACAGGCCGGGCAGGGCTTCCTCGACCGGCGCGCCCCAGGCGAGCACCAGATGCCGCCGTTCGGTCAGCACGAAGGGCTGGCCGCCGAGATAGGAAGGGGGAATGTCGGTGGTGAGCCGCAGAGGGCTTTCGAAGCCCTCGTAACGAATGTGATTCGATCCCGGCAGGACCAGCGGCACGGCTTTCGACCAGCCCAAGCGCGGTTCGCAAACCACGCGCACTGACGGCGTGCCTTCGATCGGTTCGACGATGCGGTACAGTTGCGTGGGACGCGTGACGCGTTCGTACTGAACCAGCCGCGGCGCGAAATCGATTACGCGAAACGACCCGCTCGGAGTGCGGAACGTCGTTTCGAGCACGTTGGTGTTGCCGAGGTAACGTTGTGTACCTTCCGCGCCATCGGGCGCGCCGACCGTGAATCGCCCGCCATTCCGTTCATCCAGCAACGTCGAGAACACCGGTTCGGAATCGAAGCGCGGCAGACAGCACCACACCACTTCGCCGGTGCGCGAGACGAGCGCCGAAAACTGACAGTTCCCGATCAGGCCGAGATTTTCGAGCCGCATGACACAAAGAGTAGCAAATCGAAGCTTGCGATTGAAATGTGACGCGCATACCCTAAGGGCGACATGAAAATAAATCGGAGTATCCGATTCGCGCTTGCCCTGGTGGCGGGTCTCGCGTTGCTTACCTGGGTTGCCTCGGGGCTGGTTCAGCGAACAACCCGTGACTGGTTCGAGCGGGACGTCCGCCTGCGGGCCGAAGCCGTCGTGAATGGCGCCCGGCAGGCGCTGCTTTCTCATTGGCGCAAGGACGAGAGCAGGGACCTGCGGAATCTGCTGGTCGAGATTACCCGCGACGAACGCATCATGGCCGCCGCGGCTTGCGGCGCGGATCTCTCCGTGCTTGCGTCCACCTCCAATTTCCCGCGTGAATTCTCGTGCCGGACGATCGCGGACCATGTACGCACCGCGCCGGACTCTCCGGGGTCGGCATGGTCCGCGTGGCACAGCGTTTCGTCCCTGCCCGGCGGCGGCATTTACGTGAGCGCCATCCCGTTGCTGGAGAACGAACGCGCGCTCGGTTTTGTCGTGCTCGTGCACGATCTCAGTTTCATGGAACGGCGCGAGACGGAAACCCGCTATTTTCTGTTGTTCACGTTCGGCGTTCTCGCCCTGATCGCCGCGGTGATCACGTTGATTGCCGCGCGGCTGTCCTGGCGCGGCTGGAGCAACGAGCTTCGGCGCCTGTTGCGGGGAGAAGTCAACGAGCGGCCCGAGTTCAATCCGATTTTGCGCGATGTCCGCGAGCTCTATGACCGCATTCTGGAGCACGAAGGCGGTTCCTGGACGCCCGAGCGCTTGCGCCACACGCTCAAGCGCTATCTCCAGGGCGAGCGCATCGTCATCGTCGCCAACCGCGAGCCGTATATCCATGCGCATGGCGCCGACGGCGCCATCGTGGTGCAGCATCCGGCCAGCGGTCTGGTGACGGCGCTCGAACCGGTCATGCGCGCGTGTTCGGGCGTGTGGATCGCGCACGGCAGCGGCCCGGCCGACCGGGAAACCGTTGACAAGCACGGTCATATTCGCGTGCCGCCCGGCGACGAGTCCTATATCTTGCGCCGCATCTGGCTCACGAAAGAGGAAGAGCGCGGGTACTATTACGGATTCTCGAACGAAGGATTGTGGCCGCTTTGCCATCTCGCGCACGCCCGCCCGATTTTCCGCAGCGAGGACTGGGAGCACTATCGGAAGGTCAACCAGCGGTTTGCCGATGCCGTCTGCGAAGAGGTGGATTCGGACGATCCCATCGTACTCGTCCAGGACTACCATTTCGCGCTCGTGCCACGGCTCATTCGCGAGCGGCTGCCACGCGCCACGGTCATCACTTTCTGGCACATTCCGTGGCCGAATTCCGAACACTTCGGCATCTGCCCCTGGCGCGACGAGATACTGGAAGGCATGCTCGGCAGCAGCATCATCGGCTTTCACACGCAGTCCCACTGCAACAATTTTATCGGCTCGGTGGACCGTTACCTCGAATCGCGGATTGACCGCGAGCACAATGCCATCGTCCAGCAGGGCCGCCGCACGCTGGTGCGGCCTTATCCGATCTCGCTCGAATGGCCGGTGCACTGGCTGAAGGACCTTCCCTCGGCGGACGACTGCCGCGCCGGCGTGCGCGCCGAGATCGGTCTTGCGCCGGACGCCCTGCTCGGCGTCGGCGTGGATCGTCTCGACTACACCAAGGGGGTCGAGGAGCGTTTCCTCGCGGTCGAACGGCTGCTCGACCGGCATCCGGAATACCGCGGCCGGTTCACGTTCGTGCAGATTGCAGCGCCGAGCCGCGTCGAAATCGATCGCTATCGCGACCTCAATGAAAACCTGGTGAAGGTGGCCGACCGCATCAACGACAAATTCCGGAAGGACGGGTATCGCCCGATTGTTCTATTCCGCGCCCATCACGAGCCGCCGGCCGTTTTCCGTTACTACCGCGCGGCGGATGTCTGCTACGTCAGCAGCCTGCACGACGGCATGAACCTGGTCGCCAAGGAGTTTGTCGCGGCCCGGGACGATGAACGCGGCGTGCTGGTCCTGAGCCAGTTTACCGGCGCGGCGCGCGAGTTGACCGAGGCGCTGGTCGTGAATCCTTACGACCTCGACCAGGCCGGCGCGGCACTGGCCACGGCGCTGACGATGCCTTTGCCGGAGCAGCACGAGCGCATGCGCGCCATGCGCAGATTCATCGCGGAGTTCAATGTCTACCGGTGGGCCGGCCGGATGCTCGCCGACGCTACGCGGATACGCGAACAAGAGCGGCTGACGGGGCGCCTGGAAGGCGAACACGCCGCCGATCGCGCACGTGCGGCGAGATGAGAAACCGGTCCGCGTGAAATGGCATGACGACAATACCGATGCAGACGCTGGACCGAAAGTTCAACCTTGAGACTTTTTTCGGGCGCGTGCGCGCGGCCGCCGCGCGCGTGCTGATGCTCGACTATGACGGCACGCTCGCGCCGTTCCGCGTCAACCCGGTCGAGGCCGCGCCTTACCCCGGTGTGATTCCGCTGCTTGATGAAATCCAGCAGGCCGGACACACGCGCGTGGTGATCGTGAGCGGTCGGTGGACCAGGAACCTGATTCCGTTGCTGAGCTTGAAACACGCCCCAGAAATTTGGGGCTCGCACGGCTGGGAGCGGTTGCAGCCGCACGGTGAATACAATGTCGGACGCATCGCCCCGTCCGCGCTTGAAGTATTGGTGACCGCGGACGAGTGGATAGCAGAGATCGAGGCGCTGGGCGGACGCTGTGAACGCAAGCCCGCCGCTCTCGCGTTTCATTGGCGCGGATTGGACAATGCCCGCATCGCCGGCATCCGTGACAAAATTTTCGAGAAATGGACGGAGATTGGCTACGTTAACGGCCTTGCCTGGCATGACTTCGATGGCGGCATCGAACTGCGCGTTGCCGGCCGCGACAAGGGCGACGTGGTCAGGACCCTCGTCGCGGAAGTCGGCCCGGGAGCGGTCTTTGCTTATCTCGGGGACGATCTCACGGACGAGCCGGCCTTCAAGGCGATGCCGGATACGGGCGCGGCGATACTGGTGCGGCCGCAATTCCGGCCGACCACTGCCGCGCTTTGGATACGGCCGCCGGAAGAGCTGCTCGAGTTCCTCGCGCGCTGGCATAGGGCTGCCGGGAATAGCCTGTGAGCGGGTTCGTCAGGCGGAGAATTTGGTCCAATCCGACGTCGATACTTTTATCCCGGAATACAATGCTGGCTATCGAGGTTTCCGGTTATAGTAAACGCCGGTGATCGATCCCCGGCCAGAATCAACTCCCGTTTCCGCCACGGTGCCCCGGCGCGAAATATTCGCCTGGGCCATGTACGACTTCGCCAATTCCGGTTACACCACGGTGGTGCTGACGGCGGTGTTCAACGCGTATTTCGTCGGGGTCGTGGCCGGCAACGGCGCGGACCGAAGCGGGACCGCGACATTGTTGTGGACCGTGGTCATGGCGATCACCAATGTGCTGGTGCTGGCAAGTGCGCCAATACTGGGCGCGATCGCCGACCATGGCGCGCACAAAAAACGATTCCTCGCGTTCACCACCGTCGGTTGTGTGTTCTTTACTATCCTTCTCGGTTTCGTCGGACGCGGCGACGTGGCGCTCGGCATGACATTGGTGATTCTGGCGACGCTGATGTTCGCCAGCGGCGAGAATTTCATCGCGGCGTTTCTGCCCGAGATCGCGGAACAGAAGGACATGGGGCGCATCTCGGGTTATGGCTGGTCGCTTGGCTACCTCGGCGGTCTGCTGGTGCTGGGAATGTGTCTGGTCTACATCCAGTGGGCGCAGTCGCAGGGTGATGCGGTAACGCAATACGTACCGGTAACGATGTGGATCACCGCCGTCATGTTTGCCTTGGCGGCACTTCCAACTTTTATCTGGCTGCGCGAGCGTGCCGTACCGCAACCGCTGGCGCCGGGCGAGAACTATATCCGCATCGGCTTCGCGCGCGTGCGGCATACGCTTTCGCAGGCGCGCCACTATCGCGATCTGTTCCGGTTTCTCATCACGCTGGCGGTGTATTACTGCGGCATCAATACCGTGGTCGTGCTCGCCGCCATCTACGCGCAAGAGGTGATGGGATTCAGCATGCAGGAAAACATCATGTTGATTCTGGTGGTGAACGTTACCGCCGCGATCGGGGCGCTGACCTTCGGTCTGGTGCAGGACCGGCTCGGTTCGGTGCGCACGCTCGCGATCACGCTGCTGGTGTGGATTGCGGCGCTGGCGATTGCCTATTTCACCGAAACCCGCGCGGCATTCTGGGTGGTGGCAAATCTCGTGGGCGTCGCGCTCGGCTCCAGCCAGTCGGCTGGCCGCGCCCTGGTGGGGCAGTTTTCGCCGCCGGAACGCTCCGCCGAATTTTTCGGTTTGTGGGGTCTCGCCGGCAAGCTGGCGGCAGTCATCGGACCGCTGGTTTACGGTCTGGTGACTTACCTCACCCACGGCAATCACCGCCAGGCGCTGCTATCCACCACGGCGTTTTTCATCGCCGGTTTGCTCTTGCTGTTGACGGTGGATGAACGCCGCGGGCGTGCGGCGGCGGTTAACCGCGACTCGACATAGTCATGGATAGAAAGGTTTACACATATGCATAAGTGGCGGTAGTTTTATCCTGCATAGACCACCCCGAGGCTTGGTAGAAAACCAGGCGGCATTCAAAAAACACGGCGGCATGCGCGCACTTCCAAGCTAACGCCTGCAGAAGGCCAGGATTGAGAAGCACCGCGTGGACAACATCGAGATGTGCGTCATGATGCCTTATATCGAGACCCTCCACAGACTCGCCGACTTACGGTCATTGCGCCCAATCTATCCGTCGGGGAGTTTTACAGTGTGTGTAAGTCAAGGGTTTGTGTGTATTATTCATTGCACGCGCTATGGGAGGAGATGCTGCTTGCCAACGCGAAAGTCGCTGTTTCCCGGTTTTTGACAATAAGCGCCTTGAATTTTTGCAAAAAATGCCGATAATTACATTGCACTTGCCCCTCACCCGACTCGCCCTTGTGGCCCGGGTGGGGTTATCCCAACAAAGAAGCCCCGTATGGCTGTGTCGCCATACGGGGCTTTTCGTTTCCGGGGTTCGCCATGCCGCATGAGCCCCCAGCCATCCGCGTTGTCGCATTCATGAAGGTAGTCGCCATGAATCGGAGGTTGTCTTGCAGGTAAA
>Ga0209542_10009689_pt1 | contig 17590 bp, 20 predicted proteins | sample RifCSPhighO2_01_FD_184028 | JGI IMG/M metagenome (GOLD analysis project Ga0209542, IMG submission 184028) | Soil microbial communities from Rifle, Colorado - Rifle CSP2_plank highO2_0.1 (SPAdes) (version 2) | ecosystem: Environmental > Terrestrial > Deep subsurface > Rock core/Sediment ...
TTCAACCACCAAATGCCGAAGTTGAGGTATGCTGCGAAGATGACCCATGCGAGATAGGGTAGAAGCAGGTAGGCAGCTCGGCGATCGATTTCACATGCGCCGGCGACAAGACACAGCAGAATAAACCCGAGGACGAGGATATCAATGAACGCCGTGAAGACTGCATGGAGTCCGAAGAAGAACATTGTCCATGCGGCGTTGAAAAGCAACTGCACAAAATAAAAACGCACCCATCCTTCGGTCGGGTGTTTCTCGGAGTCACGTGTCCAGATTATCGCAAGCGCCGTGGCCATAAGCGCATAGAGAACGAGCCACACGAGAAGGAAAACTGAATCTGACGGTGTGAGCGCAGGCTTCGCCAGGGTCGCGTACCAGCTGGAAACTCCGGAATCAACGAAAAAAAATCCTACCAGCCCTGCCCCATAGGTGGCGAGGAAAGCCACAGAAACCCGGATAAACGGGTTCATACGAGTTCAGCATACGCCTCGTTTATATACTGGCAAGTGTTTGTATGCACTCCAACCTGTACTTCGCACTGGCCTCATTATGTTCGGGCTGCCGAGAATCGAACTCGGGCTACATGACCCCCAGCCATGCGTACTGCCACTATACGACAGCCCGCTTCAATGAAATCTCCTATCGGACCGCCGGGTGAGGAAGCGAAGCTTCCGCAAGACCTTTCGAGGCATTTTCGAGTGTACGAAGAAAATGTCCGAAAGGTATACCGCCTCTGTAAGAGGTCGGCCCGGTCTTTACCCCCTTCGGGGCCGCGGGATGCTACGCACATCCGGAGAAGTTCTTTTTTCGGGGTGCCGGGAATCGAACCCGGTCTACACGCACCCGAAGCGTGCGTACTACCGGTATACTACACCCCGATAAAAGAACTTCTCCCCATCTCGTACGTACTACCGGTATACTACGGCCCGGCAAAAGAATTCATCGCGAGGTGGGACACACCTCGGTGCACCCTTCAGGATTCGAACCTGAGACCTTTCGAATGTGAATCGAACGCTCTAACCAACTGAGCTAAGGGTGCTTGCGAGGGATTATAGCGGCTAGTGAGCCGAATCGCGAATGCTTGCATTCATGATCGGCGAACGAAGACGCTATATGGCTTGCGAGCCATATAGCGTGGTATAATTCTTTCTCAATGGAATACAAGATCTTCAGCTTGGGGGCAAATGACGGGCTTGCGAAAAAGATCGCTGAACATCTTGGGGTTACGCTCGGAGCGGTGAAATTGCAGACGTTTTCGGATGGTGAACAATACGTTCGATTTGAAGAGAATCTCCGGGGAAAACACACTTTTTTAATTCAATCGACGAATTCTCCCGCAGAAAATTGGGTGCGACTTCTTCTCGCGATCGATGCGGCACGCGGCGCATCGGCAAGTGAAATTACCGCTATCGTGCCGTATTACGGCTACGCACGTCAGGATCGCAGGGCCCGTTCTCGTGAACCGATTTCTGCACGCGTGTTCGCGATGACCCTTGAAAGTCTTGGTGTGCACAGGCTTGTAACAATGGATCTCCACGCCGATGCTATCGTGGGTTTCTTTCGTCAAACGATTGTCGACAATTTGTACGCACGGAGCGTTTTCATCCCTCATCTTCGCGAGGTGTTTGCAGAAGCTGTTAAGAACGATGACTTGATCGTCGTTTCACCGGACGCAGGCGGAGTGGCACGAGCCCAATCGTATGCGAAGCGTTTGATGAAACGAGCTGATCTCGCGATCATTCACAAAGAGCGGGAGGTTCCCAATCAGGTGGCTCGCATGAAGCTCGTTGGAGACGTGAAAGACAAGATCGCGCTCATTCCGGACGATATGGCAACGACGTGTGGCACTTTGGCTAAAGCGGCGGAAATGCTTATCAACGAAGGCGCGCGCGAAGTGTATGCGTGCGCGACACACGGTGTACTCTCCGGCGACGCCAACACGGTACTTGACCGATCGCCTATAAGGAAACTTTTCATCACCGATTCGATTTCCACAGAGCGGCAGTTCAGTCCCAAAATCGAGGTCATTTCTGTAGGTAAGCTTTTTGCCGATGCCATACAACGCATCGAAAAAGGCGAATCTCTCAGTGAATTGTTTGAGACGGATTGAAGAATTCTTCCCCCCGCGCCGTCTTTGGAAACCCACGGTTTTCCAACGGGCTTCGCCCTGCCTTCCTCCACGGGAAACTCCCGTTTCCCGACCCCTTCCCACCGGCCGAGAGGCCAAACTAAAGTTTGTCCTCCCGGCCGGAATCGAACCGACATCAGTCCCTTCGGAGGGGACTATCCTATCCATTGAACGACGAGAGGGTATCTATATGTAGCACGAATTTTATAAGCACAACATTTACCGAACGGGCACTTCTCGCCCCGTAGTCACGCGAAGCGTGTACTACTGGGGTCCATTGTCCGCCGGAGGCGGATCCGCCTTTAGCGGAAACGACGAGAGGTGGCGCAATAGTACCACCAACGGTAATACGAGACACGCAGGCTCGTCTGGTACAATACAGGATATGAGTACAATGAAATTGTTTGGTATCGCTGCGATCCTTGCCGTAGTCGTGGCAGTCTTGCTTTTTATCTCGTCGTTACTATCACAAAAACAATCTGCAATGATTTCGAGTTTTGATGAATGTGCAGCAGCGGGGAACCCAATTATGCCCGCCCGAACGACTGACGGCGTTCAGTCGGGCGGGGAATCATTTCCCGAGCAGTGCAGAACGCCCGATGGCCGTACATTCGTGAATCCGCGACAGCGCGTCGAGCCGCCGCTTTCGACTCCACCGGGGGCAGCTGGATGCGTTGTGGGAGGGTGCAGCCAGGAGTTGTGCACGGATGCGAGTGCAGAACCGATGGCCTCTATCTGCATGTATCGTGCCGAATTTGCATGCTACAAGAGCGCAGTGTGTGAACGCCAAGTAGATGGAAAATGCGGCTGGACACAAACGCCAGAATTGAAACGTTGTCTTGCGAATCCGCCAGCGGTCGAAGCTGGTGTCGAGGTCGTGTATTAACGATTTCATTGCGTAGCGGGGATAAGCGTGCCACGATTATCTGGGGCTGCACCAAGTCCAACCAGAAGGAACATCAAGATGGCGACAATCGTTATTTTGGTCGCCGTGGCGGCCATCTACGGCTATTCGCAAAACTATGCGACCGACAAGCTCATCGGAATCATGTTTGCCGGCGCGCTTGCTGGATTTGCGCTATTCGGCGCTCAGGTTGTCCTTGTAAGCCAACCGAAGGTTCCGTGTTGGTCCGAGATGAAGGGCGGAGCGCAGTTCTTCCGCGCGATGCCATTCATGTGTCAACGAGCTCGCAACTGATGCAGCGGGCAGATCGAAGAAAGGGCGCCGTGTGTCGGTGCCCTTTTGATTGGCAACGTTTCTCATTCTGGAACGCATCCCGTTTTCTTGATAGTATGTGTCGCTCGGGCCTATACTGGAGGATCGTATAAGCCCGTCGTTCGGAAAAAATGAATATGAGCATTCATTTTCGATCCTCACTAGGGCCTATAGTTCAGCGGTAGAACGCGTCCACCCGCCCGTACCGAACGGTACGTTCGGGCGGGTGGCATGGATAAATACATATGTTTAGCGTTTACGTTCTTATAGATAACAAAGGGCGACTTTATAAGGGGATGACGTCAAATTTGAAGGCTCGTCTGGTGCGGCATAAAAACAAACATACGCAAACAACTGCAAAAATGGAGAATCTTTCTATTGCGTATGTTGAGAAATTTGATAACTTTGACGATGCGAGGAAGCGCGAGCTCTACTTGAAATCTGCTGCCGGCAGACGCTTCCTGAAAACAAAACTGGGCCCGTAGCTCAATTGGTAGAGCGCGCGCATGGCATGCGCGAGGTAAGGGGATCGTAACCCCTCGGGTCCACAATGAAAATCAAAAAGATAACAGTCGAAGATCCCGAATTGACGAGCCGCATTTGCAGAATAGTTGCGAAGCGTATACTACGACCATGAACCAGAGACGAACTTCTCTCTTCTATATGGCCAATCTTGGTTCCGAGGTCATGCGTTTACAATCGGCGCGCGGCAAGCCTCTCGATGCACAGGCATCTCTCTCTCGGTGTATGTCGATACTGAATGAATACGAAAAAACGGAAACTACCCCGTCACGCAAGCCGGAGATATCGATGTTGCGGCGCGTTCTCGCTGATTTCGGCGAAGGCAAAGGAGAATTTGATGTGACAGAAGACGAGCTTGAGGATTATTTTATGCCTTTTGCACGGCGATTTCTGGCAATGCACTGATATATCGTTTGGAATAATGTTCTACTCATAGTCTTCACTGCGAGACGATGTCCACGGCGCTCTGGAATGCATTGGATGGTATTTATACTTCCAAAGCCAAGGCCTGATCTCTATCCAAAATCGGTTTTTCTTTTTGCCGGAATCTGCTAGTATACCGCGGGCTGTTCCCACGGAGGATAGAAAATGCATCGACACAGGAACAAGAAACTGTTCGTTCTTGCGTATGTTTCTGGCGTGATCGTTGGGTCCGTATTCCACCTCCTGAAGCTCATCAGGCTGATCGAGGTGCAGCATGAGGACCGTCTGCCACGCCGGCAGAAGTCGTTGCTCGTGCTCCCGAATCATCCAAGCCTCAAGGAGCCGGCGTTTGCCCCGCCACTCTTTATGAAGGAGTGGATCTTCTCACCGGTTGAGTGGGGGCCATGGTCGACACCTGACCGCAATAATCTCCGGAAGGTCTTCTGGTTCATGTGGATCGGGGGCTCGAGAAATCTCCCGATGGCACGCAAGCGGCTGAAGGGCGAAAGGCGGGAGGCCTTGGCACGGGAGATGCGGGCATCGCGACGTAGGCTTCACGTCGTGCTGCGTTCCGGTGGGCGTGTGGTCTACTTTACTGAAGGTGGTCGGACCACGAGCGTGCCGGTCGAGAAGCGTATCCGGACGCCGAAAGGCAAAGAGCTGCGGCCGCTGCGTCCAAGCCTCGGCGATCTCGTAGTCGCAACCGGTGCCTCGGTGCTCCCGATTTGGTTCGAGTATCCCACATCCGGCTGGGTGTGGATACGCATCAAGATCGGGAAATTGATACCGTTCGACCTCACAATGACTGGGTCGGATATCAAGAATGTCGTGCAAGAGTCGCTTCTGGCGCTTGCCGACGAGGGCGAGGACTGAAAATCCTCGCTCTCATAATTTGTAATTAATGCCATACGAGGTGTTTCGTTCTTGGCCTTTTTACGTTATACTGCACTCTCAAAAATCATGAAACGAGCGCACAGATCAGCACAAAAAGGCACCTTCACCGTTAAATCCGGATTGGCGCAGATGCTCAAGGGCGGCGTCATCATGGATGTCGTGAACGCCGCGCACGCGCGTATCGCCGAAGAAGCAGGTGCGGTGGCCGTGATGGCGCTTGAGCGAGTGCCGGCAGATATCCGTGCAGCGGGGGGTGTTGCTCGCATGTCGGATCCGCACATGATCAAAGGCATACAGAAGGCGGTGACCATCCCCGTGATGGCCAAATGCCGCATCGGGCATTTTGTGGAAGCACAGGTGCTAGAAGCGCTCGAGGTTGATTTCATAGATGAGAGCGAAGTTCTAACGCCGGCAGATGAGGAGCATCATATTGATAAGACAAAATTTACCGTGCCGTTCGTGTGCGGGGCTCGTGATCTCGGAGAGGCACTGCGGCGCATCAACGAAGGAGCGGCAATGATCCGTACGAAAGGGGAAGCGGGAAGTGGCAACATCGTCGAGGCGGTGAGGCACATACGCGCTGTTCATACGGGCATCGATGAGCTGCAGAAACTTCTGAAAAGCAACAATGCGAAAAAGTTGCGCAGCCTTGCCGCAACGTATCGCGTGCCATATGACTTGGTGCTAAGAACAGCCAAACTTGGCCGATTGCCTGTCGTGAATTTTGCGGCGGGAGGGATCGCGACGCCCGCAGACGCCGCGCTGTGCATGCAGCTTGGTGTCGATGGGGTATTCGTTGGCTCGGGCATTTTCAAGAGTTCCGATCCGAAGAAACAGGCGCGTGCCATTGTGGACGCGGTCGCACATTTCAATGACGCAAAGAGAATAGCCCAGGTAAGCGAGCGTTTGGGTGGCGCGATGAAAGGACAGGAAATATCAAAGCTCGAAACAAAACTCTCGGAACGTGGGATCTAGTCCGTCGTATGAATACCTTGAAAGTGGGAGTCCTCGCATTTCACGGGGACGTGAGTGAGCATGAGGAAGCGCTAAAGAGGGCAGCGGAGAAATTAAAGCTGCATGTCGATGTTGTACTCGTTCGCACAAAACAAGCCCTGTTAAAACTGGATGCGCTTATAATTCCCGGAGGGGAGAGTACGACGCTCCAGAAGCTCTGTGAGCGAGAGGGGATGTGGGGGGAGATGAAAAAAATCAAGAATATATTCGGCACGTGCGCGGGCGCTATCCTTTTGGCAAAAAAGCTTTACCACAGGGAAAAAGGACAAAAAACGCTGGAAATTATGGATATCGATATCGACCGCAACGCCTATGGGCGACAGAATGAATCGTTTGAGGATGATATTCAAACGGATCTCGGAGCCACACACGCTGTCTTTATACGCGCGCCGCAGATAAAACGCATCGGAAAAAACGTGGTTATATTGGCAAAGCGCGGCAGTGAAATTGTGGCTTGCGAGGAGCGCGTCCAGGATAGATACTATCTCGCAGCGTGTTTCCATCCGGAGGTCACGTCGACGCTTTTTCACGAGTATTTTCTGAAACAAATTCAGAGAACCGCTTAATCTTATGAAAAACCAAACTATGTTGCAACGCTCCATCATCACGGGATTTATACTGCTCGCAGTTACACTTCTTGTGCTTCTGGGGTGGCAGGGGATTCGCAGCGTTGATTCGGGTGATTCTGATGAGGGGCCGCTGCCAGATTCCGCGAGTACAACGCCGCTCATCACCATGCCTCCCATTCCGGATCACGAGGTGACGACGTTTGTGCCCAGCTCGCGCGAAATTACTGAAAATGTGTCGACTGAACAAACCGGCTCCGGAGCAACATCATCCGATTCGGTATGTGGAGGGGACAAAACGGCCGACTTCGATTGCTACAAAGACCATTACACGACTCTTATAAAAACAGACGGGATCGCTGCAGCATTCGTCGACCTCAAGGCCCGTTATCAGACGAATGCATATGTGAGGGCCCAGTGCCATCCTCTCACCCATGTGATCGGGAGGGTGGGAGCCGACGGTTTCGAGAATGTGGGGGATGCGTATACATATGGCGACGGATTCTGCTGGTCCGGTTATTATCACGGCGTCCTCGAAAGTTTCGTCGGAAAGATCGGTCTCGGTAATCTCACTTCGCGGTTGAATGACGTATGCACGAGCGTGAAAGACCAGAAGTCCTACGGCTTCGATTATTACAACTGCGTACACGGCCTCGGGCACGGCATCATGGCGATCACTAATGACGAGCTGTTTACATCGCTTGGCTATTGCGACACATTGAACGGCGGGTGGGAGCAAGAATCGTGTGGAAGTGGGGCCTATATGGAAAATGTCATCATCGATGGCCTCAATCATTTCACAAAATATTTGAAGCCGGAAGATCCTCTCTATCCGTGCAACGCGAGCCCCGAAAAATATAAACACACCTGCTACCTGATGCAGACCTCATACATGCTCAAGGTGAACGGCGGCGACTTCGAGAAAACCTTCGAGTGGTGCAGAGGGGCAGAAGAAACGCATCGGACTACCTGCTTTCAAGGCCTCGGGCGCGATGCTTCGGGCCGGAGTTCGAGTGATGCCGCGCGCACCAAAGCGACGTGTCTTCTCGGACAGACTCTCGAAGAGCAGACCAATTGCGTGATAGGTGCCGTGAAGGATTTCATTTCCTACTTCCATTCGAACACCCAAGCTATCAGCTTCTGCAATTCGTTTGAGGATACGAACATCCGCACGACCTGTCTTGTGGTCGGAGCCGACTACTACGCATTGCTCTGAGCCAAGACTTATGTGTGCGATGGTACAGCGCGCGTGTCATCTCGCTGGACGAGGTAAATACCAATACACGTAAGTATGAGACCGAGGAACATCCAAAGCGTAAAATGCTCGTCCAGAAAAAAGAGAGAATAGAAAGCTACGAAGATAGGAATGAGAAGTTTGAAAGAAGCGGCTTTGTGCGCGTCCAAATGTTTGAGACTGCTACTCCAAATGACATGCGGGACGGCAGTACAAAGAATGCCGATTGCGAGGAGGGAAAGGATAACCGAGACGGTCGGGTCGGGTAGACTCTGGAATCCGCCTCGCGCTACAAGGAGGAGGGCGAGCATTACTGATCCGAACGCCGATGCAAAGAATGTTACATAGAGACCATCGTGCTTGCGCACAGAAGCTTTTGCATAAATCCCGAATAATCCTGAGACGAGCGCGGCCGTCAGCAGTAACGCGGACCCAAACGCATATGAAGAATTGAGAGCCACGGCAACGCTTTCACCATTGAGAACGACGGCAATGACACCCGCAAAGCCAATGATGAACCCGAGCATCTTTCGCATAGTCATAAGTTCTGATATGAGGAGGGGAGAAAGAATCGCAACGAGGAGTGCGTTGGTGTTCACGAGAATGGCACTTGCGACACTGTTGGTGAGCGCGACTCCCATGACAATAAGCGCGGTCGGAATCACGAAAAGAAATGCAAGCAGAAGAAACATCGGTAATTCGTTTTTTGGCGGAAGGCGCAATGAGTGCTGTTGAACCATTATCGGTATGAGTACGAGGGTGGCTATAAAATACCTGAAAAAGGCGAGCACGTACGGATCAATAGCGCCTGCAAGAGTCTTTGTGATCGGATAGAAGGTCGCAATTCCCGCCATCGAGAGAACCAGCAAGATGACCCAGGTAAGTTTGCTCATATTGGTTCTATGCTAGAGCCCGAAGGGTGAGATGGCCATGTTCTCAAAATGATACCATGATGCAATGAACATCGATAAAGAGAAGCGCCATATTCCAAGCCCTAACGAAGAGGCGGGTCGGATCGATCACGAGCTACACTTTTTACTACAAACAGTACAAGATCTTGAGAAAGTTATTAATACCAACGTATAGGCAACTATTGGAAATGGAAAAAAGAGAAGAGTCTTTTGACACGGCGTTATTTGAACAAAATCTGAACTTGCGGGAAAGGTGGAACAGGATAGAGAATCGCATAGCTGAACTTAAAGCGCGACAACTTCAAATCTCTCCTCGCGTAAAAAAGCACTGGATCAACCCCATTCGATTGTGGCGGGGGGGGTCACTGGTGCGGTAGACGACTGCGCACACAGCTACGTTGGCGCGTAGAGACAGCCGTGCCATACTTGCAGCATCATGAAGAGAGGCACACTTTCCAACCCGATTTTTCTCATCGTTGGCGTACCGCTTTTGTTTCTCGTCGTCGTGGGGCTTATTGGATATACGCCAAACCTCTTCGTCCACCCAAAGCATGATTTTCTCTACGTGACGATGAACAACTACAATTACTACGGCAACGACAATACTAATTTTTATGTTGGGGACGGGCAGTTAAAGGCATATCAGGACCCGCGCTCGTTGCCGCCGCTTAGTAATCAGACTCCGGAGACCGATGCCGACCGTCGTATTCGCTCTTTACAGTCAATGCAACTGAATCTTTTTGATGTTTCAGATTGGAAGTCGCGCCCCATATCCTTTGAGGATGCGCAGGAACTCCGGTACGATCCCGCTTCCGTCTCTCCCGATGGCTACTCTATCGAGCGGTCCCAAAGTGCAGATGGATTCTTCCCGTTCTTTTTTATTGATGGTGGCAGGGGAGAATTCGTCATCAGGAAAGGTCTTGGCTCTCGGACTCTCCCCATTAGCAATGACTACTATTCGTACCGCGGCTCTGGACTCGTTGGCTGGGTGATAGAATGAAGCCTATGGATGAAAGCAATCAAGCCATCAAACTGCAACTTCTTGGTGCCGTGCGCCTTGGTCTTCAAGCGGGGACTATCACGAAGGAAGAGCTAGCGGCGCTTATGGGAATGAGTGCGTCTACACAACTCTCACAGCAGACAACCGCTCCGCTTGAGCAACCCGAAAGAATTTCCGTCGTCCAGCTTCTCCAATACATGGGCGGGTTCATTGTGCTGCTTGGCATCGGTGCTTTTGTCGCGACCTTTTGGGAAGACATTAGTCCGATGGCGCGAGTCGTGATCGCGGCAGGCGGCACTCTACTCGCGTACGTACTCGGGGTGGCACTTATGCGCGTTGACACAAAAAGTCAGTCGGGCGTTGCGTTCCACCTGATCGCCGGATGTCTTTTCCCGTTTGCGTTCTACGTCGCACTCAATGAACTGTTCATGTTGGAAATGACGGCGGAGACAGTCGCCGTCATATCGCTCGTACTGCTTGTGATCTACGCCGCTTCCTTCGCTGTTTTTCGCCACCTCATATTCACCTTCTTTATGCTGGCCAACAGCATCTCTTTCATTTACAGCGGTATCTACGTACTGATGCCCGATATCTCGTGGGAAATGCTTGCGCATCTTACGCTCGTTATCGGTGCCATCGGTATTTTTGTAGGGTATAGTTTCCGCGGTACGGAGAACGAGCGACTCTCAGAGCTCATGTATTTTCTTGGAGGTCTGGCTGTACTCATTTCTCCGGCGACGGTCTTCGAATCCACTCCGATATGGCAGCTTGTCTATCCCTTTCTGATCGCATTCATGCTATATCTCGCGATGCTCCTACACTCTAAGCGCATTCTTATGATAAGTGTGCTCGCAGTCATGGGGTATGTGATCTATCTCACGGGAAAGTATTTTGCAGACGTGGTTGGATGGCCAATAGCGCTTGTCGCGACAGGCATTCTTTTGATCGTGATCGGCTACGTCGCCGTGAAATACAAGGAGAAGATCTGATCAGTCACGCGTAATTTCCTACTGGAAATTCGCCTGACCACGCCTCGCAGCCAAGCTGCTCCGGCCGATGAGCCTCGTCCCACGAGGCTCATCCCCATTCTATCGTCGCAGGTGGTTTGTCGGAGATGCGGTAGACGACAGCACCGACTTCGCGGACTTCATTGGTGATGCGGCGCGAGACGGTATCGAGAAAGTCGTAGGAAAGCTGTGCGAAGCGCGCGGTGAAGCCGTTGACGCTCCAGACTGCCCAGAGTGCGACCACATGCTCTAATCCCGCTCCGTCGCCCTTGCTTACCGTGTGCATTGAGTGAGTGAGAGTTGCTCCCGCCTGCCACACTGTCTCGTACAATTTCGCTTTGCGAAGTTCTTTTATATATATGCCGTCTACCGCGCGGGCGATTTTGAGGTTTTCGGCGGTTACTTCTCCCTCGATGCGCACGATCAGTCCCGGGCCGGGGAAAGGATGCCGCACGAGCAAGTCTTCAGGCACACCGATGTCTCGGCCAATTGAGCGCGCGGAATCTTTGACCTCGGTCTCGAGCGGACGCAATTCCGGTACGGAAAATTCGATGCCGGTGTTGTGGTGGACTTTGATCTCCGCGACGCGCGCGCCGGTATCGTGCCCGAGCCCGCTCTCGCGCAAGTCGGTATAGAGCGTGCCTTGTGCGATAAAATCCGCCCCGAATTCTTTTATTTTCTCTTCGAGCACGTCTTTGTAAACATCGCGCATCGCGAGGCGCTTCTCGCGCATGTTTATCTTTCCGGCGAGCGCCGTGAGGAATCTATCTGTTACATCAACGATCTCGACATCGATCCAGTCCTGATCGTCGAAGTATTTCTTGACGTACACCTCATCATCTGGCCGATCGATGCCGCGAATATAGACTCCCCGTAACTTAGAGGCGTCGCCTCTAAGTTCGAGTGCTTCTTTCAGGAGGTATGCCACGACCGACGAGTCCGAACCGCCGGAGAGAGCTACGAGGACCTTTTTTCCGGATGTTTGGGCTCGCAGCTGTTCGATCTTTTGCTGCGCGACGCTGTGTGCGGGGAATCGATCGACGATGCCGCACACTTTGAATGCGAAATTCTCGTAGATGTTGGGGCCGTATGACGTGTCGGATACTTCCGGATGGAACTGCACCCCCACGAGGTGCTCGTGGCGGCCGGCTGCCACCGGCGCGTTGTCAGTTGTACCAAGGATTTGAAATAGTGGACTCGACTCAATTGCATCCCCGTGACTTTCGAGGACCTGGGACTCTTTGGGTATACCCTCAAAAAGCGGATCGTCGTGCGTAACGCTGAATGTATGCACACCAAATTCTCGTTTCGCTTGCGGCGATACCTTCGCCCCGACATGACGCGCCCACATCTGGAAACCGAGGCATACGCCGAGTGTTGGAATTCCGAGATCAAATATTTTCTCGTCAAAGGGCGGTGGCTCACTTGCCCCGCCGACGGCGGCGGTCGCCACCGATGCCGGCCCGCCCGAAAGAATGATTCCCGCAGGCGCTACTTTTTTCACATCGTCTGCCGTAACGCTCGAAGGATCCGCGACGACAGCAAATACGCCAAGCCTGCTCAATTGCTGAACAATTAAATGGTCAAACTGCGACCCCATCGAAAAAAGCAGAATAAAATGTTTCGTCTGCCGCACCCGCATCTCCTCCGCGACCTCGTTAAGAGCTTCAGGGGTAGCGCCCTTGAAGATGGTTAACATGGAGCGATTCTACCTTATTTTCGCTACTTTGTCTTATTTGGAGTAAGAACCCCAAAGAGGAAAGCCGGCGTACCTGGGAGGTAGCCGGCGTGGTTTCGAAACAGCTTTCATATGCATAAGCGTAGGGGCTGCATACTGCCCAAACTTTCCGTTGCTAAGGTACTTTCACCAGACTTCTACAGAATCAGCGAGCTACTATTTAGGCAATCAGATAGCTATTGCTATTGAAAGCCGATAGAGCTGCGTGAAGCCCTTCCACAAAGATAAGTTCCATAGGAACATAGTCTTCGCAACGATCTACCATAGTGTAGGAGTACACGACTCCTTCCGGCGGATCAACCTTCCTCGCGCAATCCAACATAGGACATTCTTCGTAGCCTTCTTCACCACGGTTGAATGTCTTCCATGTGTAGTCAATCTGCCACCACTGGTCTTTGATGCAGCAGAAGACTTCTTCGCCGCGGACCAGATAGTGAACGAAAGAAATCGGTTCGCCATTCCATGCCAGCTTTACGCTGTAAGGAAATTGGTTGTAGATAGCACACGCGGTGTGCGTGCGGTATATCCGGAGGCTACGCATCGGAGGCTCCTCTCGAAGTTCTGGATCCCGAAGGATTCGGGACTCCGTCTGTAATTGTACATCTAATAAAGCGATGTGTCAAGTATCGTCGGAACGCGAGCGTAGCGAGTCGAAGTGTGGATAAGTACCTTGCGGTAGGGTATAGTGGTATATACTCAATCCCAGTGGGATAGAGTGGTAAAACATGACAAACCTGTTGATCGGCGAATACGAGCATACGCTGGACGAAAAGAAGCGTGTATCGCTTCCAAAATCATTTCGGGCGGCACTCGGCAAACGCGTCGTGATGACGCGCGGACTCGACAACTGCCTTTTCGTCTATTCGCCTCATGCGTGGAGCAAAGTGGCTGAAAAGCTGCAGTCGCTCTCGATCGTCAACGAAGACACACGCGGATTCAACCGGTTCATGCTTTCAGGTGCGGCGGAGGTCGATGTCGACGGCGCGGGACGCGTTTTGATACCCGATCATCAGAAGGAATTCGCGCAGTTGAAAAAGAATGTCGTGTTTACCGGTGTGTCAGATCATGTGGAGATCTGGGACGCATTTCGCTGGAAGAGCTATAAGGCCCGCATAGAAAAAGATGCGGAACGGATGGCCACGAAACTCGGCGAGATCGGCGCACTCTAATTCGCGAAACCGGATCGCTGGAAGATTTTTCAAACGTCATGCGCACGCGACGCTCAACATCTTCCAGTGATCCGGTGGCACGAAACCCCTCGACAGTGCTCGGGGCAAGTCGTCATCGACCTGTTCTTTTACACGAAGCGATTGATTCGTTGAATATACAGCCCGACGACGCTGTCGTCGACGCCACTCTCGGTGGCGCAGGTCACGCACTCGCCATTGTAGGGAAACTTGGTGAGCGTGGGGTATTTGTCGGGTTCGATCTTGATGAAGATGCGATAGAGCGTTCGCGCGAAGCCCTCACAGGGGCAGGGTGCCGAGTTCATCTCGTTCATGCAAATTTCAGACATCTCGTGAACGAACTTCAGAAGATAGGCGTCACAAAGATCACGAAGGCCCTCTTCGATCTCGGGTGGAGCTCTTATCAGCTCGACTCCGGGAGAGGATTTTCGTTCTTGCGCGATGAGCCGCTCACGATGACATACACGAGATCTCCGGCGCTCGTTACCGCAGCGGTTATCGTCAACGAATGGGCCGAAGAATCCATTGCCGATATTATTTTCGGTTTTGGCGAAGAGCGATATTCCCGCCGGATCGCGCGCGCGATCGTCGAGCGTCGAGAGATACGACCGTTCACGACATCGCTCGAGCTTGCCGATCTCATCAAGGCGTCGGTTCCGCCCGGATATCGTCATGGCCGGATACACCCTGCGACACGTACCTTCCAAGCTCTGCGTATTGCAGTCAACGATGAATTGGGTGCGCTGAATGACGGATTGCAACAAGCGCTTGAGATGCTCGCACCGGACGGTCGTATCGCGGTCATCACGTTCCATTCGATAGAAGATCGCGCGGTCAAACAACTGTTCGCTGGTTGGGAAAAGGACGGGGCAGGGAAGCGGGTGAATAAGAAGCTCATTGTTCCAAGCATCGAGGAGGTGGCGCAAAATCCCCGTTCAAGAAGTGCAAAACTTCGCGTTTTTGAAAAAATCTCATGACAAAATTATTGAAAATAAGTAAGTACAAACCCTCGATATTTCAGGGGAGGTTGGATTTTGCGTCCGCACAAGGAGGCATGTCGCTCCTTATGGAGCACCCGCTTGAGCGGATCGTCGTGCGCACGCTCTCTATCGTTTTGATCGCACTCATCTGCGGATATCTCTATTTTGTTTCCGCGTCTGTTCTCAATGTCATCGCGCGCAAAGAAGCGCTCGCGCAAACAGCCAAGATCGAAGGCGCGATCGGGGGATTAGAGAGCCGATACTTCGCACTCTCGCACGGTATCCAGCCCTCGGCGGGTACCTCTTTGGGGCTCTCTCCGGTCAAGCAGACGCAGTATGTATATCGTCTGGGGAACGTGGGAGTCGCCACTCGGGTGGCCCGTAATGAGATATAGCCGTGAGGTGTTATGAGATCGCGCTTCATCCTCCGCACGCGGATCCTGGCCGGATGTTTTGTGCTTGTCGCACTTCTCCTGCTGGGGCGCTTGTATTTCGTGCAGATCGTGCACGGCGCCCAGTATCAAAGGGATGCGACCGCGCAGTATGTGGAGCCCGGTCAGGATACGGAAAGCCGTGGGAGCATCTTTTTTACAGCGAAAGATGGCGAACTCGTCGCGGCGGCGGTCATGCAAACAGGATACAAGATCGCAATAGTTCCCTCCGAGATTACAGACTCTCTGCGCACGTTTGATCTCATTAACGCCGCGTTACCGATCGATCGCGAGCGCTATCTGAAAAGCGTCATGAAGAAAGATGACTCATGGGAGGAAATTGCGTTCCGAGTCTCTGACGACGCAGCTGCGAAAATACGTGTTCATAAACTGCCGGGCGTGCGGCTTGTACAGGATCAATGGCGTTTTTATCCCGCTCACGAGCTTGCCGCGCAGGCGATCGGATTTGTGGGTTTCAAGGGAGACACGAAAACCGGTGTGTATGGACTTGAGAAAAGCTGGCAGGATACACTCGCGCAAACCTCAAGCGGTCGGTATGTAAATCCATTCGCCGAGATCTTCACCAATCTTCAGGCCGCCGTCTCAAGCGATCCCGCATCGCACGAAGGATCGATCATCACCTCGATAGAACCGCAGGTGCAGAGCCAATTGGAAACAACACTTGAAAGTGTGATGAAGACATACACGCCTCGATTTGCCGGTGGCATTGTCATGGATCCGCACACAGGGGAGATCGTCGCCATGGCGACACGGCCCGGCTTTGATCCCAATACCTACAACACGGTCACCGATCAGTCGGTATTTTCCAACTCGCTCGTGGAGGGTCGTTATGAGCTCGGAAGCATCATGAAACCACTCACCATGGCTGCGGGCATCGATTCGGGCGCGATAACGGCGAGGAGCGTTTACGATGATACAGGCTGCATCACGGTAAGCACCTATAAGATCTGCAACTTCGATCTAAAAGCACGCGGCGTCATTCCCATGCAAGAGGTATTAAGCCAATCACTCAATCTCGGCGCGGCATTCGTCGCCACGAAGACAGGCTATCCGACCTTTACAAAATACATGAAGGCGTACGGCTTCGGACAAAAGACCGGCATCGATCTACCCAATGAAGTGACGGGCGACCTCTCGCCACTGGGTAATGGACAGAAGCCCGCGATCAACTACGACACCGCAGCCTTCGGGCAGGGCGTTTCCGTTTCTCCGATCGAAATGATCCGGGCGCTCGGGGCACTTGCAAATCAGGGCGTGCTTCCGAATCCACATGTGGTGACTGCTATCAAGTATGCAAGCGGCATCACGCGCTCTATCGATCCGGGGCAGGGGCCGCGTGTGCTTGCCGCGACCACAAGCGAGACGGTGACGAACATGCTCATCAAGGTCTTCGATGAGGGGCTTCTCGGCGGCGAATTAAAAATGGAACACTATTCTTTTGCTGCAAAGACGGGCACCGCGCAGATACCGATGCCGGGCGGAGGCTACTACCCGGGCGAGCAGTACCTGCACTCTTTTTTCGGCTACTTTCCCGCGCATGATCCGAAATTCATCGTATTTCTCTACGCTTTCAGGCCGCAAGGGCAAAAATACGCTTCGGCAACGCTCGCGCACCCATTCATGGACATCGCGAAGTATCTCATCAACTACTACAATATCCCGCCCGATCGTTGACCCCGTTGTCCACAAGAACACTCTTATATACTTGGGTATGTGAGAGTATATGGATATGGCTGCGAAGAAAGTGAAAAGCCCGCGAAAGCTCGAACGTCATTTCAAGGGTGTTGCAAATCATCGTCGCATACAGATTTTGCTATTGATCGCCCGAAGCCCATCGATTTCCCTCGACGAGATACTCGACGAACTGAACGGAAATCAAAAGACTTTTAGCGAACACACAAGGCGTCTGGTCGCCGCCGGATTGGTTGAGAAAGCATATGCAGGAAGAACTGTCCAACACAATTTGACCCCATACGGAAGAATCTTTGTCGATTTTATACGTGATTTCTCCAACAGCACAGTCGAAGAGAGTTAAGCTACAAACATACTCATATACTTGGGTATGTGAGAGTATGTGCAATCGGTTCGGTGACAAAACAACGAAGCTGCGATACACTATTTCCTCTACGGCTCCATCGTCTATCGGCTAGGACACCGCCTTCTCAAGGCGGGAAGCGGGGTTCGATTCCCCGTGGAGTCACAAGTATCGGAACGAGGTCATTTTCGGAGTGGTTTTCTTTGGCCGCCAACAAAGAAAACCACTGATTTTGGGGCACGCCGCGCGCTTCGCGCGCGTGGAGAGTGAGGTTCGAGCCGAAGAT
>Ga0209542_10009691_pt1 | contig 17589 bp, 21 predicted proteins | sample RifCSPhighO2_01_FD_184028 | JGI IMG/M metagenome (GOLD analysis project Ga0209542, IMG submission 184028) | Soil microbial communities from Rifle, Colorado - Rifle CSP2_plank highO2_0.1 (SPAdes) (version 2) | ecosystem: Environmental > Terrestrial > Deep subsurface > Rock core/Sediment ...
CAATATGAATCACCTTGATGCAAATATTTTTATTTATGCAGCTACAAATGACGACGAGAAAGGTGATATTTCACGAGATATATTGTATAAAGTAGCAAATAATAAATTAGACGCGTGCACTTCTTTTCTTACTTGGGACGAGGTTGTTCATATTATTAGGAGATTGAAGAATATAGAAATTGCTTCAATGGAAGGCAGGAAATTTCTTCATTTTCCAAGATTGATGCTGATTAGAGTTGATGAGAAGATTATGGCTTTGGCTCAAAACTTAATTTCAAAATACAATATAAAGCCCCGGGATGCTATTCATTCAGCGACGGCAATTCTTCATGGAGATAAAAAAATAATCTCCGACGACAGCGATTTTGATAAAATAAACGAAATCAAAAGAATTAAAGTGGGGAAGGGTTAGATTAATTTTCTTAATTCCTTTTTTAATCCTGCTAAATTATGAACGGAAGTTACTTCATGAATTTCTTCTTCTTTCTCAAGATTAGCATAAATACAAGGAATACCATATTCTTTACAATAATCAAAACTATCTTTTCTACTTCCTCCAATATAAATTAATGGTTTGCCATGTTTTTCTATGAATCTATCAAAAACTTTTCTTTTGTCGTCTTTTTCTTTAGGAAGAGAAGTTTCAGTTATATCAAATAAATTATTTAAATCTAAAATAGGGAGAATTTTTTTTAGAGCACTTTGTGTATTTGTTGTGATTAATGCTATTCTATACTTGGATTTTAAAGACTCAAAATATTTTACAACTGAGTCATTTCTAACTTCTGGGTGCTTTTTTATGTACTGACAGACAGAATCAAAAAATAACTCCCTTGCTTTTTTTGTCCTTTGTTCATCTGAAAGTCTTGGATAAAGTCTTTTCATTACTTCATCAACGCCTTTGAAATAATCTTCTCTAAATGCCCATTGTTTAACAGAATCATCATTTAGTTTTATTGAAGCATTTTCATACCACAAAACATGAGCATTTTTCCAGGGTTTTTGACTTAAAAATAATCCTGAAAGAGTTGTTGCAATAATTGGTTTTTCCATAGATTTAAAATAGTCCCGAGTTATTTAAGTTTTATGATTAATCAATTCAATCAACGTAAAAATGAAGTTCTTTCTAAATCAGATAAATCGTCGAAGGGAAGTTGGGATAAATCAATTTTGAAACTTTGTGAGAAAATAAATTCTTTAGAAAATTATTATACTACTTCAAGTTGTAGTGGGAGGATTGCTTTGGTTAAGGATGAAAGTAAGGGGGAGGGATTAATTGTTAAAAGTTGGCATGATGAAATTAGTTTTGAAGATTTGAAAAATGAAATGGAAAACCTTAAGGGGGATTTGTTTTTTAAACTTGAGCCTTGCATTCTTCATGTTGCTTGCAAGAGTATTGAGGACATGAAATATCTTTTTGAGAAGGCTAAATTATCTGGATGGAAAAATACTGGTGCGATTTCTTTTGTTAATAGATTTATTTTAGATTTGAGAAGTACTGAAAGATTTGAATTTCCTATTTTACATCTTGGAAAATTGCTTGTTGATGAAAACTTTTTGAAAATTATTGTTGATGAATCTAATAAAAAATTACAAAAATCTTGGAAAAAGATAGATAAATTAGAAAATTTAATAAAAAAATAGTTTCTTTGAAGGATAAAAAAATATATAAACTTGAAGAATTAGATAATCTTATAATAATAATTTATCGAGTACCAGTCGATTTATTATCTTTGCACGTGCATTGCCTTTTTTTCTTAACGATAACTGTAAGTTTGCGAAGTATATAAACTTTTCCGTGAAAAAGTCTTTGCAAACTTAATATAACTGTAAGGAGGTTAAAAAGGAAAAGATGGTATTAGATTTTGCAAAAGAAGCGATACAAAATGCTGGAACTCATAGTATTAACTTTGATGAGCTTAGGGCTGGTAAGGCGAACATAAAAGTTGTTGGAGTTGGAGGTATGGGTTGTAATGCTGTTACTTGGTTATTTAATAAGGGTATTAATGGTGCATCTATCTACGCTGCAAATACAGATGCTTTGCATCTAAGTGTTACAAAAGCTGATGAAAAGCTTTTAATCGGAAAAGAGTTGACTCGTGGATTAGGATGTGGAGGAATGCCTCAACGAGGTCGGGAAGCAGCAAAGGAAGCTATATCTGAAATTAAAAAAACAATTTCTGGCGCTGATATGTGTTTTGTCATTGCTGGAATGGGTGGAGGAACTGGTACTGGAGCTGCACCTGTAATTGCTCAAATGGCTAAAGAATCAGGAGCTGTTGTTATTGGTGTTGTTACAATGCCATTTGAGTGTGAAAGGGCAAGACTTGACAAAGCTGAATTTGGTTTACAAGAGCTGAGAGAAGTTACTGACACTTGCATTGTCTTAGATAATGGTAGATTAGTTGATGTAGCAGGACAATTGCCTATTGAACAAGCGTTTGCAGTAGCAAATGAGCTTGTATCTACAATGATAAAAGGAATTGTTGAAACTATTACATTACCTAGTCTCATTAATCTAGATTATGCAGATGTTTCTGCTATTATGAAAGATGGCGGTGTTGCAGTAATTGGAATTGGTGAAGCTGATACTCAAGACAGAGTTGCTGAAGCAGTTAAGCAAGCGCTTACTCATCCACTTCTTGATGTAGATTATCAAGGAGCGACTGGTGCTTTGATACACGTAACTTGCGGACCTGATTTAAAGTTAGAAGAATTCGATCATATTGGTAGAATCGTGGCTGAGAATTTGAGTCCAGAAGCTCAGGTTATAATTGGAGCAAGAATTAGTAAAGATTTTATGGGGAAAGTAAGAGTAATTACTATTATGACTGGTGTTAAATCACCATATGTATTGGGTAAAGCTGTTGAACAAAGATCATTGCCTATGTCAAGAGAAGTTTCTGATTTAGGTATAGAATTATATAGATAATTTTTTTTTCAATCCAGCACCTTACAGAGGTGATAGGTGCTGGTTTTTTTATTATATCATTAATAAAATAATTAATACAATTAGAATCACGAATGAAATCCAAGCACCAACTTTTTTATTTTCTTCTTTATCATCTATAATTCTATTTATTTCATATTGAAGATAAAATAAATTAAATATCAATGTGAAGAACCATGAGACTTTGGCTTTTGAGCCTTTGTTTTCTATACCTTCATTTATTATTTTTCTTGTTTTAAATGCTATATGAATAAATAATCCAATTGTTGTAATTAATAAAATTACTAAAATAAAAAACAATATTATCATTGGAGCTGATAATCTTAAAACATCATTTATTGAAGAGGGAAATGGATCTCTTTTGAAAAATCTGAAACTAATTGCGGAAATTATGAAGAAGATGTAGAAAATGGAAATTAAATAAGATATCCCTTCGCCTTGGTTTATTCTTGATTTTGTTTTAAGTTTATTTAATTCTCTGGTTCTTCTAAGATACCAAACTGATGGATGAATTCCTAAGGTCACTATTGTTAAAATAATCATGAGTAATATACTTCTTTTTTGAGGTGTTCCTGTTTCGTTTGAGGATTTTTCAATTTTAACGTTATTAATATTATTAATATTATTTCTAGTTGTAATTCCCCCTTCTAAGGGTATTAATTGATTATCAAAAGAATTAATTCTTTCTAAATATGATTTATTAATTAGAGGGATATTGTTGGAAGTTCTTGAATTTATATTACTAAATTTTTTAATCGATTGTTTTCCCTTTCTCTTTTCTTTCACCTTTTTTTTCATGATTAATCTACTCTATGGGGTTTCCATAATTTTTTATTTTTATATTTGTTAAAAAATAGGAAGTTATCTAATTCTGGTTTTCTTTTTCTATGTATTTTTCCTTCTTCATATCCAATTGGCAATATACATTCAATATTAATTTCAGGAGGAATACTTAACGTTTTTTTAACTTGATTTTCTACAAAATGTCCTACCCAACATGTTGCTAGTCCTTCTTCGACTATTCTTAACAATAAATTTTGAATTGCAGCACCAGCTTGTTGATGAAGATATATTTCTCCTCTTTTTCCATATTCGTTAACAGTTATTTTTTTATCTGAACAAACAACTAAAACATATTGGGATTGAGCTACATAGTCTTGTTGAGCTGCTTGAGCTAACTTTACAATTTTTTCCGGGTCATCTACAAGAATAAATTTTAGGGAGAATGCATTTCCGGCCATTGGTGCATATCTCATAGAATCTATACATTCTATAATTGTTCTCCAATCAGGAGTTCTAGAATTAAATGAACGTACACTTCTTCTTTCTTTTATTGCTTTATCTAATTCCATTAATTATATAGGAAAAAGGAATATAAAAAGGTTTTGAGAAAGTTTTTAAGATGATTTATTATCTATAATTATGAAACAAAAAGTCTTAGTAGCAATGTCAGGAGGGGTCGATAGTAGTGTTGCGGCTTTGTTGATGAAGAATGAAGGTTATGAAGTAATTGGAGTTTTTATGAAATGTTTTTCGGATACTAAAGATCCTTTGACTGGCGAATGTAATTGGCGTGGTGAGAGAAGAATGGCTGCTAAGATTGCGTCTTTGTTGGATATTCCTTTACATACTGTTGATTTTGAAAAAGAATATAAATCTTTGATTATAAAAGAAATGATAAATTCTTACAAGAAAGGCATTACACCAAATCCTGATGTTGATTGTAATAATAAAGTTAAGTTTCCTTTGTTATGGAAAGTTGCTAAGAAATATAAATGCGATTATTTAGTTACAGGGCATTATGCTCGTGTTCGGCGAGGGGATTTTCTAAAAAAGTGCCCACCCACCCGTTCTGAATCTCTTGATGAGGCTGCTCCTTCCCGCGAACTCCCTGGAATGAATTATAAACTTCTTAGAGCAAAAGCTGAAAATAAAGACCAATCATATTTTTTATATAGATTAAATCAAAATGATTTGAGTCATACAATTTTCCCTATTGGAAATTATACAAAAGATGAAGTTAGAGAGATTGCTAGAAAAAATAAATTTCCTAATTTTGATAAAAAAGGAACGAGTGGAATTTGTTTTATAGGTAATATAAATGTTAAAAATTATTTGAAAAAACAAATTAAACCAAAAAAAGGGAAAATACTTGATCCTGAAGGAAATGTTATTGGTGAGCATGATGGGATTTATTTTTATACGGTTGGAGAGAGGATAGGGCCGAGGCATGGAATAGAATTTGAGAAGAAAGGAGATGATAAAAAGTTAGTTAGAAAATGGTATGTTGCGAGGAAGAATGTTAAAAAGAATGAACTTGTGCTTGCGCCCGAAGGACATGTTTTGAATTTTAGGAAAGAGATTGTTGTTAAGGATTTACATTTGATTTCTGAAAAAGAATTGCCTTTGAAAGTGAATGTTCGTATTCGACACGTTGGAGAATTGCTACCGGCAGTTTATTCAAAGTCACGTTCTAAAATTATTTTAGATAAAGCAATTACTGGAGTAAGTGAAGGGCAGGCGATTGTTTTTTACAAAGGAGAGATTTGTGTTGGAGGAGGGGTTATTGGGTTTTAAGCGGCAAGATAATGTCGAATTGATTCTCCATATCGCATCGCCGATTTACTTAAATCTAATAATATATCTCTAAGTTCCTCTGCTCTTTCTTTTGAGATTTCTTTACCCGAGAGAACTAAAGATAAATCACTAAGAACTGGCACTAATTTGTCGTAAACCATTTCAGAAGCATCATGAATTGAAAGGCCCTTGTATTTTTCTTGATTCTCAAAAAAGTTATATCCAAAAGTTTCTTGTAAAATATTCAGAGACTCAAAATGATTTTCAATTCTTCTTACTTTTTTTGTTTTATCTCTCCAAGAATCTTCAAATTCGGTAATGTCTTGTAAGGAAGTGTGTAATCTTGAAATTGATTCTTTTTCTTCGTCTGAGATTTTTTCACCTCGAGAATATCTGTCTAATGACATTATTGGATCTGTAACCGAGAATGATTCATTAAGAAATTCAGTGAAGTCGTTCATTGCAAAATGAGTGTGTTATAGTTTTTAAGAATTGTTGTATTGTATAAACGAATCAATAATTTTAAATACCGATTTCTTTTAAAAAATCTATGATCCCATAGCTCAGTTGGTAGAGCGCACGGCTGTTAACCGTGAAGTCGAAGGTTCGAGTCCTTCTGGGATCGTTTTTATTTCTTTAAATCCAAATCTAAAATTGGTTTGGGTTGATGCTTTTCTAAATATGCGTAGACGTTTGCTGTTTTTGTTCCTTTGACTAAGGATATAATTGCATCTTGGGCGATTTTAATATGAATTGGATCTCCTATTATTGCAACATCATTGTCTTTTAATTCAAAGAAACAATTTGTTAATGTAGATAAAGTTGAAAGAGTTTTTCCTCCTGTTCCAATAATTCTTGCACGTATTCTTGAGAAGTCATGCTTTTTTGTATGACTTTTTATAGAAATAATTTCAAATAGGAAATCTTCTTCATTTATTAATAATGCTGTTGAATAAGGGAAACCGAAATTTAAAGCATCCAAAACTTGTTCAGCGATAAACTCATCTTCAGCATTTCCGTTTATTGTTACTTCTTTTCCTCTATTTGAGATTTTAATATTTAGGGCTTTTTCCAAATGGTTTTTGTTTTTTATTATTCTCGGAAGTTTGTCTAAGATGATTGTTTTCATTTTCAAAACTCGTTATTATCTTGTTTCAAATATCCTTTATTCTTTAAGAAATCAACTTCATTTGGATTGTATTTGAATAAAACATCGCCTTTGTCTTTGTCTAATTCCCATGGTTCAATTATCACAATGTCTCCTGGACGAAGCCAGAGTCTTCTTCTTAATCTTCCTGGAACACGGCAGTTTCTCGTGACTTTATCTAAACATGCAACTAACATTCTGTTTCCCCCTACACGCTGTTCAATAACTCCAATGACTTCTCTTCCTCTCGGAAGTTTTACTCTTGTAATTATTTTAGGCTCTTCGTCTCCAGTATGTTTTCTGTTTTTATTTGGTTTATTTTTCATGATTATTTATTGTGAGAAGGGTTTTTAAAGATTTCATGAAACTTTAATTTCATTAATTTTTTCAAAATGAAGATTTAAGATATCACCTTAGAACTAGGGTAAATGGAATACCTTTGACTTTTTTTATCCCATCTTTTGATATTATTCCTGATTTTAGTGCTAAGGATATTGAATTTTTGCCAACAATATTAAATGTTGCGTCCTCTTTAGAATGAAAGTCTATTATTTCAAGTGCTTTTTCCTCGTTGACCTCGTCTCCTTTGTAAAAAGATTCTTTTATTTCCAAGATTGCTTTGTTATTTGATTCTTCAAAAACTTTTCCTAATAGTTCATTATCACAAATTGCTACTACATCTCTGTATGACTTATGAATTTTTATGAACATATTCACACCAAATTTTTATGGCTTAAAAATCTTCGCTTTTATTTAATAAAAATAGTAATAAAAAATAAAAATAAATTATTATTGAATTCCACCCATTCTACATACTGTAGTTCCACATTTAGGGCATTTTCCCTTAGCTATTTTTGTGCCTTTCTTAGTTAAAGACTCTTTTGGATTTTGAATCTCTCTCTTTGCCTTGCACTTAACACAATATCCTACTGTTGCCATCTTTATTCTCCTTTGTTTATTTATTTGAAATTCAATGAATTTCTTGAGTTTTATAAGGAAAAGGGGTTTTTAAGGGTTTATATTATTCTTTTTCAAATCTTTCTTACTGGATATTTTGCTCCACACGCTAAACAGTGTTTTACTGTCCTGTTTGTTTCAGTTTCTTTAATCAATTCAGTATCGGGTTTTCCACATTCTTTACATAAGACAAACTCTTTTACATATTGTTCAATTTTTGAATTTATTTTTATTGAAGGTACTTTATTGTTAAATACTAACCATGATCCGTCTATTTGTCCACTTGTTGCTAATTCTTTTAATAAAAATTTCATGAACTTTTCAGGGTTTCTTCTTAAGTAAGACGCGATTTGGAGAAAGTTTGTTAATATGGTTTTTTTACCTTCAATTCTTCCTTCTACTTTAGGAATTTCAAATCTAGTTCCATTACTTTCAGTAGATTGAACTTGCTTTACTTGGTTGTATGCTGATTCTAATAGTTTTTCATAATTATCCATTGAATTTTAGCGATGATAGAGTTTATAAATCTTGTAGTATTATATAAAAAATGGCTATTAGTATAAAAAATATAGTTCTTGGATTAGCTATTTTAATATTAACTATAATAGTTGGAATTACAGGAATTTTAACTCTTTATGGAAATGGTCCTCAATTTGATAATTTTTGTTCTAATAGACCCATGCAACCAATTGAGACTCAGCAACAATGCGTTGATGTTGGAGGACAATGGCAATTCTATGATACAATTTCCGGTGTTAAAGCTGTTCCGAGTGTTGATGGAACTGTTGCAAATGGATGGTGTGATTTTTATTATGAATGCAATAAGAAATTGAATGAAGCTTCAAAAAGTTATCATAAAAAAGTATTTTTAACGGCCTTACCTCTTGGAGTAATTGTAATAATAATTGGGGCAATTATATTCGGATTGGAAGCTGTTGGTGCTGGATTGATGCTTGGGGGAATAGGGATTATATTTTTTGGAGTAACTGGATATTGGCAATTTACAGAGAATTGGATGAAGTTTGCACTTTCTTTATTTGGATTAGTTGTTGTTATATGGTTGACTTATTATTGGAATAATAGGATTGAAAGGTTGTTAAAGAAGAAGAGGAAATGATTCTGAAACGAAATCTTTAAATATGTAAGATATGCGTTATTTTTATGATAAGAAGATATACTACTGAACAAAAATTAATTAGAAAACTTGCGAGTTTAGATGCAAATTTATGGCATGTTTCTTCTCAAGAGTTTGCTGATAAAGATGGATACGAAATTGAATTTGAAGGTTTTTTAGCAGGCATTTACAAAATGAGATTTGATGGTAATTATGTTTTAGAAGTATATGATAAAAAAACTAATTTAGAAGATCCTTTCTTAGAAATTGATGGTGATGAAGTATTATGTCAATTATATGAAAAAATTGAAAATGGTATTCTTGATGATAGTGATACTAGGATAAATGAAAAATCACGTCGAAGATTGAATAAGGTTCTTTCTGCGTCTAAATAATCTTCTAACTCAACCACACAAAAATCAGTCCTTGAATTAATCCTATAGCTCCGCCTAAAACTCCGCCGAGAATTTTTATGAATCTTAATTCTTTGTTTATGACTTTTTTGATTAAAACTTCAAGTTCTTCATCGTGAGTTTCCATTATTGTTTTTCTTATAGAATTTTTTAGAATTGTGTCAATTCCTTCGCCGATAAATGGAAGTGATTTTATTTTTTGATATGCTGGAGGCAGTATTACATGGATGTTTGATGAGATTGATTCTGCGAGTTTGTCTTTTCGTTTTGGGATAACGCCTTGAAAAATACTTAGAAATGGCTTTCGTGGATGGAAAAGCATGTAAATTGCAACCGCGTTTGTGAAGTAGCCGATTATTGCGCCGATGATTACAGAAGTTAAGATTGTATATATGGGTTGCATGAGAGAGGAAAGAAATAAGATATTATATTATTTTTGGTTAGCCGAGCCATCTAACTTTTCCCGGTCTTGGTTCAAATATAATTCCTTCTTCTAATAATCTTTTAATTTCTTGATTTATTAAATCAGGAGTGGTTTCCCTTACTTCCAGAATTATTTTGTCAATTTCAATTCCAGCATCGCTTTGTGACTCTGAATCTTTTATTAGTTTTAGGATTTTATCTTTAACAGCAACGACATTTGATGAATCTAAACTTGATGAACTTGAGATTTTATTTCTTTCTTTTTCTAATTCTAATTTTCTTACTAAAAGATATTCTGTAGACATTTCTTTTATTATCTCCGGGAAAATGTATGTTTCATTGTTAAAATTTCTTAATGAGCCAATGCATAATATTGTTTGTCCTTGCGTATATGTGTCTAATTTTAGTTTTTTTACATCATCTCCAAATGCTTTAAGACTTATTTGTCCTGAGCCATCATCTACCTTTGAAAAAACATATTGCCTTTCTCCTTGACTTTCATATTTATCAATTATATTTCCTATAATATTTACTCTGTTTATTTTTTTATTACCTAGTTCTAAACATGAGAATTTGTCTCCATTCATAATTGGTTTTGCAATTAATATGTCTCCTATTCTCATTTTGAATGCAATGTTTCTTTTGAATTGTTGTGAATCTTGTTCTGACATTTTAATTTTTATTATTTTTTGTTTATAATTTTAATTGTTTTTTTTGCTGTGATGGTGCCCACCCATTTGAATCCCACCCTAATTGAATGCTATCTCTCATTTTGAATCCAATTATTATGGTGTTGCCATCATGTCTTCTGTATAAATTATTATGGTGTTGCCATCATGTCTTCTGTATATATCCTCTTCTAGGCCTAAATATATCTCCTGAGGAGTTTAATTTATTTATTGCATCTTCTATTTCTTCTTTTTTCATTTTATCTTGTAACTCATTTTCAACTTCTTCTATAGGGATAAGTTTTCCAAGCCTGTTTTCTAATTCTGTTATGGTATTTCTTACTAATATAATTTTGTTTCTTTGGGAACTACCTATTCCAGTGGTTATTCTGTCAATATCAAATGTTTTGCTTTCATAATCATATCCAACTTGCATAAGATAATATTTCATTAAATCTATTGCTATTTTGGCATCCTCAATTGTAACCTCCTCCCTTAATTTAATTTTTGCTGAGGCTTCTGACATTCTGATTAATGCTCCTAATTGTCTTGCAGAAATGGGGATTGGTCTTGTTGCTGATTCTGAAGAAACAGGAGAATTTCTAAGTGTAACATAAAAGTTTTTTATTTCATTGATTGCTTTATCGGTTAACAATGGTTTTACTCTTTGTTTGGCATATGCAACATATTTTCTGAAAAGTAATTTATCTATCATCATTGACTCTCCCTCATTTTTATGTTCGCTTAATACATGGGTGGCAATTGCTTCATCTTTATCTTTGTCAGGTATGTCTCTTAAAGTAAATATTACATCAAACCTGTTGATTAAAGTTGGAGGAATGTCTATTTGTTGTCCAATTGGTTGATATGGGTCAAATCGTCCGAATTTTGGATTGGCAGCGGCAAGTACTGATGTTTCTGCTCTTAAGGAAGCTTGGACGTTGGCTTTTGAAATTGTTACTGTTTGCTGTTCCATTGCTTCATGCATGGCACTTCTGTCGCCTGGGTCCATTTTTTCTAATTCATCTATACATACAAGTCCTTTGTTTGCTAATACAATTGCTCCTGCTTCTAAAGACCAACCTCTTAAAAATTCGTCTCTTACAACTGTTGCGGTTAGTCCTGCACCGCTTGCACTTTTTCCAACGACATATCTTCCTTTTGGAGAAATTGATGCCATAAAAGTTAATGTAACTGATTTAGCTACTCCTGGATCGCCAACGAGTAAAATGTGTATATCTCCTCTTGACTTTGAACCATCTGCATGAATTTTTTTAACTCCTCCAAATAGTTGAAGAACTAATGATTGTTTTATTTCTTCGTAACCAAAAATACTGGGGGCTATACTTCTTGCTAATTTCCAGAAAATTTTTGGGTCTTGAGCCATTTCAATAATTTGTGATTCATCTTCATCTGAAATTTTTAATTCGTCAAAGGTTTCTTCTAATGGAATTAAATTATTTGCTTCAATTGCTATTTCAAATCTTGTAGATAATCCTCCAGTTTGTAATGGAACTGGAACTTCCTTTAAAATTCCGATTACCATAACTCTACTTCCCGGAGTTGTTTTTTCTTCCATACGTGGTTCTACTAAATCTTCTTTAAGAAAAACATTTATTCTTTTAGGTTGTTCTCCTCCTGATAAACTTTCTGGAGATTCTTCAATAACCAATCTTTGAGTGTCGACCATTTCTTTTGTTAATAATTTAAATCCACCTCTTCTTCCGCAACTACAACGAGATGGTTCTCTAAACTTTTTTTCCATTTGTAAAACAGAAATAATTGTTCCACATGAAGGACATTCAAATTTAGAATTTACAACTTGAGGTCTTACATCGCTAGCTTGTCTTACAATTCCTTCTACGACTATTAAACTATTTAAATCCCTTGAACGAATATTTCTAATTTTTATTAAATGTCCGTCTGGAAGATCTATTAATCTAACTCTAGAATTTGAGACTAGTCCTAATTCATCTAAACCAATCTCAAGAATTCTAAATGTTTCTTCTGGGTTTTTTAATAATTCATCTGAGATTATATTTGAGAACTCTGATAATTTCTGAAATTCAATCTGTATCACATTTGTTCCACTTCTAATAGATTTACCTATCTCTTTCTTGTAGTTGTCTAAGAAGTTTTTTGCTTCAATTAATAACTCTTCGCCTTTTTTTTGTTTCACCCTTTCTTCCATAAGAGTTGAATAAATTTTTCTTTTTTATAGTTTATTGTAAAAAATTGTATGTTTTTAGTTATGAAGAGTAACTTAATGGGGGTAAATAATTTTCTAGTACAATAATCCTTATTAATTATAAATTTAGAGTTTTATTATGGGAAAAATAACTGAAAGGGGTTTGGAGAATAATTTAGGAAAAGAAGCAATGTTAGGACTTCCGGGTGTTGGAGTTAGCGGATTTCTTCTTAAGGATGATAAAGGATTTTATATTGGAGTTTTGAGTGGAATTAGATATCGTTTTGAAGAAGGTGAACCAGTTATTATTAATAGGAGACAATATGAAGTTAATTTAAAAAAAGATTAATTATAATTCTTTAATGCGATTTTGATATTTTTTGTTAATTGAGACATTGAATCTTCTAATTGTTGTTTGTTTTTTGTTCCAGTGCAAACAAGTTTTCCATTGCTAAATAATAAGAAAGTTGCTGAAGGCTCAACTAATTTATAAACTAAGCCTGGAAACTGTTCTGGTTCATATTCTGTGTTTTCAAGTTCTAATGCTAAGAAATTTAAATTAAGTTTTAAATTGATTGTTCCTGAAGCTACTATATTTTGGACAGTTATTTTTGGTTTAGCAGTGATGTTAACATTTATTTTCCTTAATTGTTTTATAACCGCGTCGATAACTTGTTTGACTTGTGCAATTGATTTTGTTCCTGTGCAAACTAGATTTCCTGACGAGAAAACTAAAACTGCAGATTTTGGTTCTTTTACCCTTAAGACCAATCCTGGAAAAGTTTCTGGATTATATTCTGTGTTAGGTTGAGTTCTTGCGAGTTTAGTTAATGGAACTGGTTTTCCTAAAGAAGCGGTAGCAACTATATTTTGGACTTTGTAACTACTTGGAGTTTGTGTTGTCATTTTTCCTGAAATTTATAGAAATTTTGTCTTTATAAAGGTTTATAAGAAGGGCATGTTGAAAATCTTTTTTATTTCTATTTTTTGGAGTTAGAAATTGTCCGCTAAATTTATATTTCCAACATAAAACCCGTCCTATTCGTGTTTTGTTTTGCCAAAAGTTAGCTAACTCTGAAAAAATTTAGACTTTTTCAACAGAGTCTAAGCGAGATATATTTGAAAAATTATTTGTATGGGTCGTTAACTTGTTCAAATTTAGAATTTTGATTACCTAATACAATAAATATTATTATTATAATTATTATAATTAATACAATGATTGAAACAATTATTATTATCAAAAAAAATATATTATTAGATTTATAGTCGCATATTTGACTTGAAGATGGACGGTCATTTGTGGAGTTACAATAATTGTAGTCTGTGCATGTTCTTAATTGAGTTTCATTTTTTTGACACTTTGTTGGTTCAAATTGTGTGCAATTCCAATTTGTACTACATGTAGGCAATGGAACAAAAATTGAGCAGTTTTGAGTTTGAGTAATATTTGCCAAACATCCTGTAACATCCCGGGCAACTCTTGATTGATTGGTAGTAAATTCATTACATTCTGTCCAGTTAGAATATACCCAAGTTGGAATACAACTATCTGCCGGATTATATTCAACTACACCCGAATTTGTTAAACCTGTAATTATATAAGTGTCGTTAGTCGATGGTATTGAGCAAGAAAAACTTGAATTAGTTCCCGGACAGTTTAGAAGAAATTCATTTGTTTCATCGCAATCATCACTTATTGAGGAAATTGAAGAAACTTCCGCATTTTTTACACAAACTCTTGATGAATTTAAAATTCTTGAAACGTAAAATGTTTTTGTTGATGAAATTTTATTTGCTATTAAATATCCTATATCTGAAGATGATGGTTGTTTTGTAATTGAAATGTTTCTTAAATTAAAAGGGTTTGATGAAAAGTTCCAATTAAATTCTATAATTGTTTTTCCTGAATCTAAAATTTCTATATTTTGTGTATTTGTGTAAGAAAGTGAAAGATTTAGTAAGGAGTCATTTACTTGAACATTTGGATTTATATTTGTAGTTGGTAGTTCAGTTATGTTTCCTATTATTCCGTTTCCTTCATAATCACAATCGAATGTTAGGTTTGTTGGCATTCCTGTATTGTTTTGACAAAAATTATTATCATCATAATATTGGTTAAATCTTTCGTTTGATTTACAAGTATCATTAATGGCTCTCCAATTTTGGGTGCATGGTCCTACTATACCTGAATTGTTATTAAATTTAAAATTATATGATGAAAATGGATAAATTGGATTAACTTTTCCTTCTTCAATTATATTACTTTCATAATTATTGAATCTAAATATATCAATATCTTCTCCAATAACATACCAATCGTCAACATTTAATTCAATAGAATTAATATTAAAGATGTTAGAAAATTCAGTGTGTGCCGCTTGTGTCGAAATAATTCCCGGTAGTGGTCTATATTGAGAACTTTTAATATCTTTAATATATTCAATATAATAATATTCGCCATATTCATCATTTATATAGAAACTTGCATTATCATTTACATCGTCAATTAATGTACTACCTAATTTAACTTTTATGGCATCAATATTAGATTTATTCACGTATGTCTGAATCTCTTCATATCCCATTAAAGTATATAACTCTCCAGAAACTTCTTTTGTTGCGATGTAGAAATCACAATATGGAGAATTCTCGATTGTGTCGTTGGTGAAGATAGTTATTCCTGACGAATCTGTTTCTAAAAATATAGACTCCCAAGTTGCTGAAATTTCGGCGTTACTGCATCCTAAAGGTAAATGTGGTTGAATAGCCGGACTTAATTGTGGAATTGGAGAAAAACTTGGTAAATTGGATTTAGATACTAATGCAAGAATAAGATACATTAAGAAAACTGCAAATAATACAACACCAATTAAAGTTAATCCTGTTCCTCTTTTCATTTATATTTTATGATATCGAGATTTATAAAAGTAATTGTTATTAGCCATAACGTAGATTTCTTTTTTTATTTTCAGAGATGTCCGCTACAAGTTTGGGTTTCACTTCTTTCAACCCAAAGACCCACCCTATTTCGACATAGCGTTTCCTAAAGTTAGCTGAAACAGTATCTCCGATGAGTTTTCTTAATTATTAAGTGGTTTTTTGATTTTTTAGAAATTCCCACTAAATTTTGGCTATTGCCAAAGACCCACCCTTGCCACTACCACCTCCCGCTCCAATATGTTAGCTGAAAAATCAAAATAAATCATCTTCTTTATAACTATCGGAGATACTGCGAAAATCAAAAACTTTTTCATCCATATCTCCAATTTCTTTTTTGTCTTTCGAAATCTTTTTTCAATTCATCTAATGTTGTTACATCTTTTGGAGTTCTATCTGGACGTAATCTTGTAAATCTTGGGAATCTTAATGCGAATCCAGAGTTGTAATTTGGAGAGTGTTGAATTTCTTGATAAGTTATTGATAGGACTATTTTTGGATTAATTTCTACGAGTTTCCCTTTTTCTTTTTTAATATGTGGTTTAACTAACTTTGTTAATTCGTCGAATGAAATTTCGTTGTCGTCTTCTTCGTTAGTTGCTTTTTCTTTCATTCCTGTTCCTACTTTTCCAACTTCTAAGCATTTTTTGTTTTTGGAATCATATACAGAAATAATAAATGAAGAAATCCAACCACTTCTTTTTCCTGTTCCATATTCTCCTCCAGTTATTACGACATCCAGGTCTTTTTCTTCTGGTTTTATTTTCAACATATTCCCAACTCTTCTTCCTGGTTTGTAGGGCGCTTGAAGATTTTTCATCATTATTCCTTCTTGATTATCTTTCAGTGCTTTGTTGTAAAATTCTTTTGCTTTTTTTTCGTCTGAAGTAATTATTTGTTTTGAAGGAATAATCTTGTATGGTTGACTGGTTAATATTTTTCTAATTAATTCAGATCTTTTTTCAAAGGGTTGGTCTAATAATGATTTTCCGTTGTAGAATAAGATATCAAAGATGTTAACTTCAATTGGTAATTTCTTTTGCATTTGTTCAATATCATATTTTCTACGAATTCTTTGTGAGATGTTTTGGAATGGCTGATAAACTTTTGTTTTTGCGTCGTATCCAACTGCTTCTGAATCGAGAATGAATGAGTTTCCTTTTACGTTTTTTAATATATATTCAACTACTTCTGGAAATTGTTTTGTGACATTTTCTAAACTTCTTGTAAATAATTTGACCTCTTCTTTATTTTTGTGAATTATCATTCTAAACCCGTCGTATTTGTATTCTATTGCTGCGGGTTTTCCTACAGCTTTGAAACCTTCTTCGATGTTTTTTGCTTTTTGTGCAAGCATTGCTTTTATTGGTTTTCCTACTTCTAAATTAATAGTGTCAAGATCTTTTAGTTTACTTTTTTTTGACATTTCAAAAACTGAGGCAACGTCATTGCTTTTGTCTATTGCATCTTGGATTTTTAATGCGATTTTTTTTTCTTCTTGTTTGTCAGAATATTTGAAAAAAGCTTTTGCGATAGATTCACGAATTGTTGATTCTTTTATTCCTATTCTTAAATCTCCAATTAATGTTCTAACTAAATATTTTGCTTCAATTGGGGAAGCCGAGGTTAAAAGCTCTGTGATTAATGCTAATTTTTTATCTACTGTTCCTATTCCTTCTAATGCAGGAAGTTTTCTTAAATTATTCAAAACTTTATCTGTTGTTAAAACATGCGATTGTAAAGTTGATTGAGATTTTTTGGATATCAGTTTTTCAGCGACTTCTCCCAAATCTCCAATTTTTTTCCATTCGTTTTTTATATTATCTGGAGAGTTACCAGTTGATTTTGAAATTGCCTTTATTGCTAGTTGTTCGGAGATTCCTATTCTCCTTTCATCATATTCTGGATAAATATCTCCTAATAAAAGGTATAAGACATCTTTGTCTTCTGTTGTTAGATGGTATAAGAATTTTGATAATATTTCTGTTTTTTCAAGACGTTTTGTAGTTGATGAAAGTTCTTCGTATAAATCGGCCAAAAGTTTGTATCTCATTTTTTATTTATTTTTAAATGCTATTTCTAGTTTCCCCTCCCATTTTAATCCCTCCTGGGAAGTAGTTTATTAATGAAATCACATTTAATAAAAATATTTAGCGATTGGAGTTTTTAAGTTTGCTTATTTCTATTTTTACTAGTTGTATTAGAAGATTAT
>Ga0209542_10009692_pt1 | contig 17588 bp, 20 predicted proteins | sample RifCSPhighO2_01_FD_184028 | JGI IMG/M metagenome (GOLD analysis project Ga0209542, IMG submission 184028) | Soil microbial communities from Rifle, Colorado - Rifle CSP2_plank highO2_0.1 (SPAdes) (version 2) | ecosystem: Environmental > Terrestrial > Deep subsurface > Rock core/Sediment ...
ACAGATGAAGATTGGAAAAAATTATTAGAACTTACAAGTCGTGAAACTGTACCTCAAATATTTATTAATAGTAAGCACATTGGGGGTTGTGATGATTTAATGAGATTAGATAAAGAGAAAAAGCTAGATCTATTGCTTAAAAGATAATCCACAATAAATTTATAAATAATTAAATAATCTTATTTCTATGGGATGTTCGAAAAAAGACATTGATAAAGTACAAAAAGTATATCGTGAACAGTTGGCTGCTTTAGAAGCAAAATGTAAAGAAGGAAATGCTTCAAAAGAAGAATATAAATTATTAAATAAATTACGTGAAAAAAGAAAATAAGCCTCAAGAAGGATTTGCACCTTCGATCTCAGGTTCTTTCGATTAAACTTTTTAAAAGACTATACGAAACCAGTGCTCAAACTAACTAAGCTATTGAGGCATTAAATTTTTTCTAATAATTTATCTTTAAATTTTCTCTGACAACTAGAACAAACAATCTTTTTCTTGACATAAGTTCCTTTAATTTTGTCTAATAATCCAGTTTCTATCTTCTCATTACAAAGTGAGCACTTCATAACTGTGAACAGATAAATTTATATATAAAATTATCCAAAAGTTAACTATGGTTAAGAAATCATTGCAACCTCAAGAAATAGCAGTATGGTATATATTGCCTGCTTTAAGAAAAGAATTAACTTTAGAAATGAAAAAATTAGGTCTAGATCAAAAAACAATAGCTAAAGTTATTGGAGTTACAGAAGCAGCAGTTTCACAATATATTACAGAAAAGAGAGCAAATGAAGTAAAATTTGATCTAGAAACTCAAGAAGAAATAAAAAAATCAGCACAATTAATTTCGCAAAATGGTAAATTAATGTTTCAAGAAATGCAGCACTTACTAGACACAGCATTGCAAAATAAAGTAATTTGCAAATCTTGTCATGCACACAATGAAGATTTACCAGATGATTGTGGTATATGTTTAACTAAAGAAAATGAAACCAATTTATCTTGATAATGCAGCCTCTACTAAAATTGATCAATTAGTTAAAGAAGAACTGCAGAAATATGAAGAAATCTACTATAATCCAAGTAGTTTCCACGATCTAGGTAGCGAAGCTAAGAATATTTTAGATGACTGCAGACGAAAAGTTTCTCAAATTCTAAATTGTACTTCAAGTGAAATTATTTTTACATCAGGCGGAACAGAAAGCATTAATTTAGCAGTTAAAGGAACTGCATTTGCAAACAAGTTAAAAGGAAATCATATTATTACTACAAAAATAGAGCATCACGCCGTTTTAAACACATGTAAATATTTAGAAAAACAAGGTTTTAAAATTACTTATTTGGATGTTGATAAAGAAGGTCTAATTAATTTAGAAAAATTAGAAAAAGCAATTACTAAAGAAACAATATTAATTTCTGTGATTTATGCAAATAATGAGATTGGAACAATTCAAAATATTTCTGAAATTGGAAAAATAGCAAATAAAAATAATATTATTTTTCATACTGATGCTTGCCAGGCTTATTTATTAGATTTAGATGTAAATAAATTAAATTGTTCTTTATTAACTTTAAATTCAAATAAAATGCACGGTCCAAAAGGGGCTGGTCTGCTCTACGTTAAAAAAGGAATTAAATTAGAACCTTTAATTCATGGCGGAGAACAAGAATTTGGTTTAAGGTCAGGAACAGAAAATTTATTGTCAATAATTGGATTTGCAAAAGCATTAGAGATTTCACAAGAAAATAAGACTGAAATTATAAAAAATTTATCTAAATTGCAAAATAAATTAATTGAAGGATTATTAAAAATACCAGATACGAAATTAAACGGTTCTTTAATATCAAGACTTCCAAATAATGTAAATATTTCATTTAAAAATTTAGAATCTGAAACATTAATATTGCATTTAAATGATAACAATATTTTTGTATCAAGTGGTTCAGCATGTGCCTCTAGTAAACTAAATGTAAGTCATGTAATTAAAGCATTAAATATTCACGAAAATTATGCGAGAGGAACACTAAGATTTACTTTATCTAAATTTAATACAGAAGAAGAAATAGATTTTGTAATTAAAAAATTAGCAGAAATAATTTCAAGTTTAAAAAAAATTAAAATGGGGGTTTTATTGGAAAGAGTTTAATTACTTTTCATTAAAAAAAATTAAAATGGTTGCTCAACAAGTCCAAGAACAATTATCAAGAGAAATGTTTGATCACAAGAATCAAGAGAATTTTAAGTATGTAGCTGCAGAAGGGTTGACTGAAGAAGTAATAAATCAAATTTCTGATTACAAAAAAGAACCTGATTGGATGAGACAATTTAGATTAAATGCATTAAAGATGTTCAAATCTATGCCTAATCCAGAATGGGGTCCAGATTTATCACCATTAATTAAAGAATTTAACAATATCAAATTTTTCGCAATTCCAAATGCAAAAGAAAATGCAACAAAATGGGAGGACTTGCCAGAAGATATAAGAAAAACTTTTGAAAGATTGGGGATTCCAGAAGCAGAAAGAAAAGTTCTTGGCGGCGTAGGGTTGCAGTATGAATCTCAGGCAGTTTATCATAATTTAAAAAAAGACTTGGAAGAAAAAGGAGTTATTTTTACTGATTGTGACATTGCAATTCAGAAATATCCTGAATTATTCAAGCAGCATTTTATGACAAGATGTGTTCCAGTTGCTTTGCATAAATATTCAGCATTGCATGCTGCAGTATGGTCTGGAGGAACTTTTATTTATATTCCTAAAAATGTTAAAGTTGAAGTTCCTTTGCAGGCTTATTTTAGAATGAATGCAGAAAAAATGGGGCAGTTTGAACATACTTTAATAATAGTTGATGAAGGCGCAGAGATGCAATATATCGAGGGCTGCTCAGCCCCTCAATATATAGCAAGTTCAATTCATGCTGGTTGTGTAGAAATTCATGTTAAGAAAAAAGCAAAAGCTTCTTACATTAGTGTAGAAAATTGGTCTAAAAATACTTTCAATCTAAATACAAAAAGAGCAGTTGTAGATGAAGAAGGAACAATAAACTGGATTAACGGAAATAACGGCAGCCGAGTTACAATGTTATATCCCTGTTCTGTTTTAGTTGGAAGAAAAGCAAGATCTGATTTTTTAGGAATTGCATTTGCAGGTAAAGGGCAGAATCAGGATACAGGAACTAAAATTTATCATTTAGCTCCTGAAACAACTTCAGTTACAAGATCAAAAAGTATTGCTAAAGATGGAGGAATTACATCATACCGAGGGTTGTTAAAAGTTGCAAAAGGTGCAACAAATACAAAAGCAGCAGTTCAATGTGATGCATTATTAATTGATGAACAATCAAAATCAAATACATTTCCGTACATGGAAATAAAAGAAAATGATGCCGAAATTGCACATGAAGCAACTGTAGGTAAAATTAGTGATGAACAGATTTTCTATTTAAGATCACGTGGATTATCAGAAGAACAAGCAATGAAAATGATAGTCGCAGGTTTTATTGAACCAATAGTAAAAGCCTTGCCTTTAGAATATGCAGTCGAGTTAAACAGGTTAATAGAAATGGAGATGGACAAATCTTTAGGTTAAACTTCGTTTTTCACTAACACTTTTCATAAAAGGGTAAAATGAATCAAAATTTAAATTTTCAAGATAGCGAACTAATAAAACAAATTCAAAATAGCGATGAGCCAAAATGGATGAAAGAGAAAAGATTAAACGCTTTAGCAACTTTCAATTCGTTGCCTTTGCCTAAACTAAAATATGGTATAGCAATCACTTTAAATTCTTCAGAAATAAATTTAAGCGAAATTCAAATTCCAGAAAAAAAACAAATTAATTTGCCAAAATATAATAATATAATTGTAGAGAATTTATCTACAGCATTAAAAAATCATGAAGAATTAATAAAAAAACATTTTATGTCTTGTTTTCCAACATTGGGCAAGTTTGAATCTTTACATACGATGTTATGGAATAAAGGGCTTTTAATTTATGTTCCTAGAAATACACAAGTAAAAGAACCAATTAAATTGTCAGATTTAAATGATAATTTCGAATTTCAGCATAATTTAATTATTGTCGACGAGAATAGTTCTTTGTCAGTTTATGAAGAAGAGTCATCAAATAATAAAGTTTTTTCTGATTCACAGAAAGGCTCAAATTACAAAACAAAAATAACTGAAATATTTGTAAACAATAATTCAACTTTAAATTACGGAAACTTCCAAAATCTTTCTCAAAATACAATTAATGTTTCAACAAAAAGAGCATTAGTTAATCAAAACGCAAACATTACTTGGATTGATTTTTGTTTAGGTGGAAAGTTAACAAAGTCAGAAATATTAACAAGATTAGAAAAAGAAGGTTCAAGTACAAATGTATTTAGTTTATTTTTTTCAAATAATCAGCAGCAATTTGATTTTAATTCTTCAATTTATCACAATGCAAAACATACAAAATCAAATATGGCTGTTCGTGGAGTCTTAGATAATAAATCAAAAGTAATTTACAACGGTCTTGTAAAAATTGCAGAAAATGCTTCAAATTCAAATGGTTATCAAAAGCAGGATGCTTTATTATTAAGTTCAAATGCAGAAATAGACCCAATACCAAATTTAGAAATTGATAATAATGATGTAAAATGTTCTCATGGAACAACAGTTTCCAGAATAGATAAAGACAAATTATTTTATTTAAAATCTCGTGGTTTACCTGAAGATAAAGCTGTAAAATTAATGATAAAAGGTTTCTTTGACCCAATAATAAGAAAAATAAAAATAAAACAAGTTCGAAAAGATCTTAGAAAAGCAATAAATTCTAAATTATAACTATGGAAATTTTAGCCAAACAAATAAATATAGAAAATGTAAGGAAAGACTTCCCTATACTTACCAGATTAGTTCACAATAGGCCGTTAATTTACTTGGATTCTTGTGCCACCTCACAAAAACCTTCTGTTGTAGTTAATTCAATAAAATCATTTTATGAAAATAATAATGCAAATATTCATCGTGGAATTCATAAATTAGCTGAAGAAGCAACATTAATGTACGAAGAAGCTCATCAAAAAGTTGCAGATTTTATTAATGCTGATTTTGAGGAAATAATTTTTACAAAAAATACAACTGAGTCTTTAAATTTATTAGCTTATTCTTTGTTAAATAACTTGAAAGAAAATGATGAAATTTTAGTTTCTCAAATGGAGCATCATAGCAACATAGTTCCATGGCAGCAGTTGGCAAAAATAAAAAAGTTAAAATTAAATTTTATAAATATAGATAAAGAAGGAAAATTAGATTTACAACATTTAAAAAAATTATTAAATAAAAAAACAAAAATAGTTTCAGTAACACACATTTCAAATATTTTAGGTACAATAAACCCAGTTAAAGAAATAGCAAAAATAGTTCATGAAAATAGTTCTTTATTAATCGTTGACTGCGCACAGTCAGTCCCACATATAAAAATAAATGTTAAAATTTTAGATATGGACTTTTTAGTTTTTTCAGGCCATAAAATGTGCGGCCCAACAGGAATTGGAGTGTTATACGGAAAAAAGCATTTATTAGAAAATATGGCTCCTTTTTTATATGGTGGCGACATGATACGAGAAGTTACATTTAAAGACACTAATTTTAATAATCTACCTTGGAAATTTGAAGCAGGCACACCGCAAATAGCAGAAGGCATAGCCTTAGGTACAGCAGTAGATTATCTAAATCATCTTGGTATGGAAAATATAGAAAATTATGAAAAAGAATTGACAAATTATTTATATAAAAAATTGTCAGAACAAAAAGACATTAAAATTTACGGCCCTAAAAATAGAGCTTCATTAATTTCATTTAATTTAGGAAATATTCATCCTCATGATGTTGCTGCAATTTTAGATTCAGAAGGTATTGCTATAAGAGCAGGACATATGTGCGCAATGCCATTAGTAAGGGAAGTTTTAAAAGAACCAGCTTTATGCAGAGTTAGTTTATATTTTTACAATACTAAAGAAGAAATTGATAAATTTATTTTGGCTTTGGATAAAGTAAGGAGAACATTCAAACAATGACAGAAATTATAGATAAAAATTATGCTGGAGAGGGAATCTATAGAGAAAATATTCTAGATCATTATATGCATCCTCAAAATTTTGGAAGATTAGAAAAATTTGATTTTCAATTTCGTGAATTTAATCCTTTATGCGGAGATGAAGAAACAGTTCAAATTAAAGTTGAAAATAATATTATAAAAGACATAAAATTTTTCGGAAAAGGCTGCGCAATTAGCATGGCTGCATCTTCAATGTTGTTTTCAGAAGTAAAAAATAAGACATTAGATGATGCTGAAAAAATTACTAAAGAAAATGTTTTCGAACTTTTAAGTGTTCCAATAAGCCCAGTAAGAGTTAAATGTGCTTGTTTGCCATTGGAAGCTTTAAGAAGAGTTATAAATCAATACAGAGGAGAAAAAATAAATATTTCAGATAAAAAAATCTGTTAATTAGTTTTAGGGGGAAAATATGGTTGAAGAATTAATCATTGAAAATTTACACGTCTCATTAGAAGACAAAGAAATACTTAAAGGTATAAATTTAAAAATTAAAAAAGGTGAAGTAGTAGCATTAATGGGCCCCAATGGATCTGGAAAAAGTACTTTGGGAAATGTATTAATGGGTTCTCCAAAATATAAAGTAACAAAAGGAAGAATTCTATTAAATGGTGAAGATATTACAAATGCAAATCCAGAAGTAAGAGCAAAAAAAGGTTTATTTTTATCTTTTCAATACCCTTCAGAAATTTCCGGAGTTACACTATCCAATTTTTTAAGAACAGCACTAAGTACATTAAAAGAAAAAAATATTCCTGTTTTAGAGTTTTATAAATTATTAAGAGAAAAAATGTCCATGCTTAAAATGGATGAAAAATTTGGAAGAAGATATTTAAACGAAGGTTTTTCAGGTGGAGAAAAGAAAAAAGCAGAGATATTGCAATTATCTGTTCTAGAACCTAAATTCGCAATAATCGACGAAGTTGATTCGGGCACAGACGTTGATGCTATGAAAATTTTATCAGAAGGACTAATCAAATTAAAAGATGAAAGAAATATGGGCATACTTATTATTACACATTACAATCGAATTTTAGAATATGTTAAGCCAGATAGAGTAATTATTCTAGTTAATGGTAAATTTTCGAAAGAAGGAGACTATACTTTAGCACATAATATAGAAAAAATAGGGTATTCTGAATTTAAGGATTAGATAAGTAATTATTTATATAATTTAGTAATCCGGGATAAATAATTATCTTACTAAATTTTTTTTCTTTTATCCTAACAACTTTCCAACCAATATTTTTTATATGTATATCTCTCTGATAATCTTTTAATTTATTATGCCAATAAGAACCATCATGTTCAATATCTAATTTAAGAGAAGGAATACCTACGTCCGCAAAATACACTGTATCTTTAGTTATTATTGGGTAATTAAGTTTAGCATCGGGAAATTCTTTTTTTAATATTTGGTAGATCTTAAGCTGGTTTTTTGAAATATAACCTCCCTTTTTATTTTTTTGTTTTTTATAATTATGAACTATTATTGAATTTATTGATTTTTCGGGATATTTAGTTAAAAATTCTTTTCTAATTTTGGACATTTTAAGTTTAACTTCTTTATTATGTTTTTTTCCAAACATAGGATTTCTTGATCCTTTAAAAGTACCCTTGTCTTTATGTAAATATCTTATTCTATTTTTTGTTTCTTCAGAATGTTTTTTCCCATAAAATGGATTATTAATTCCCAATAATGAAATTTTATGATGCTCGCTTATTTTTTTCCTTACTTCTTTATTATGTTTTTTCCCAAACATAGGATTTCTTGATCCTTTAAAAGTACCCTTGTCTTTATGTATCCACCTTATCTTATCTCTAGTAGCTTGACTTACTATTGCTTTATATCTGGGGTTATTCTTTCCACACATTCTTTTTGAGTGATGAGGATTAAGCTCTCCTTTTTTTAAATTAAATTTCTGAGCATATTGATCACAAGACATTTTATGAACACTTCTTACATGAGATTCAGTCATCATACCTAAATGTTTATTACAAATAAGACATCTAATCATTTTATTCAAAAATAAAACAATTTTCTTTATAAAATATATGGATAGTCAAATTTCTAGTAGGATTAAAATAATATTACTAATAGAAAAGATTAAAAAAAGGATCTCACGAATTAGCTATAGAATTAGAATCTAAAGGTTATGAACAATTATTAAAATAAAATGAAAAAGAAAAAATCAAGTTATTTATTGGGATTTATAGCTGCAATCCCTTAGCATATGCAGCTAGATATATATTTTTTAAATTAGATCCATTTGGAATAACTCAGAAAAGAGAAGTTTCTAAAGAAGTATTAAATTATAGAACTTCAATTTATCAATACGATAATGATTCGTAAATATTGGGTAAAAGAGTTGTGCAAAATGATAAAGTAAAATCAAACAGACTAGAAAAATTAACTGAAAATGAGAAATAAATTATAAATTAATTTTAATTAATTCAGCAATAGCTTTCAATTCTTTTTCTTGTGTTGCTTCTCTGCTTCCTGGTCTGTAAAGAAATTTTCTAGGTTCGTATTCTGTAACTCCAGTATCATTTTCTTTTCTTGGTAAAATATGAAAATGCAAATGTGGAACGTTTTGTCCAGCTAAACTTCCCTCGTTCCATGCACAATTAAATCCATTAGCATAAAATGTTTTTGTAAGAACTTTTTTCATTTGAAATATTAAATCAAATAAACCAGTAAATTCTTCCTTACTTAAGTCATCTAATTTAGAAATACATCTATTTGGACATACTAAAACATGTCCTGGAACAATAGGAATATTAGTAGGAAAAGCAAAAGCATACTCAGTTTTAATAATAATTCTTTCTTTAATTTCAGGCAATTCACAATAAACGCAGTTCATATAACTTAAAATTTTAAACTTGTATTTAATATTACTTGTAAAGCTTTATATATTTACTAAATATATTTAAATTTATGAAAAAAGAGCTGAACATACTTTTAGTTGCAGCAGCATTCTCTACTTTTGTGTATAGTATGTTAGGGCCAATTTATGCTATTTTTGTAGAGAAAATTCAAGGTGGAATACTAGAAGCAAGTTATGCAGTAGCTATCTTTTCTATTACTGCCGGTATTTTGATATTTTTAGTAAGCAGATGGGAAGATGGAATTAAACATAAAGAAAACTTATTAACACTAGGTTATATGCTAAGCTCCATAGGATTTTTTAGTTATATGTTAATTTCAAAACCAATTCATTTATACTTTGTTGAAATTATTTTTGGACTAGCGGTTGCAGTATCTTCTCCATTATACGACGGACTTTATTCAAATTATTTGGATAAAAAAAAATGCATTTCTAATTGGGGGGTCTGGGAATCTATGAGTTACATAATTAGTTCTTTAGCTGCTTTAACAGGAGGATTATTAGTAAATTATTTTGGTTTTGACGTATTATTCTTCATAATGTTTATGTTGTCTCTAGTTTCAGTATTTGTATCCCTTTTATTAGTAAGAGAAAAAAGATTAAAAACTGAATTAAATAATAAAGAGAAAAACAAATCTAAGAAAAAACATAAATAAAATTGATTAAAAAATAAAACAAAAATAAAAATTTTCCCCTAAATAAAAATTACTTTAGAATTCTTACTTGTCTCTGTGTTTAGAGTTATAACATTCTCTGCAATAAGCAGGTCTGTCCGGTCTTGGCTTGAAAGGAACTTTAGCCTTTTGCTGACAATCAGCACATGTTATTTCAAATTCTTCTCTTTGAAATCCACCGCCACCTTCTCTTCTGCCTTTATTCTCGAATTTCATTTACATTCTCTCCTATTTATTTATCTATACTCAGCCATACTAGCTAAGTATATGATTATAAATTGCCATTGAGAGTATTTAAATTTTATGATTATAATATTTATTAACTATTAAGTAATAACAATAGAAAGCTTTAAAAATATCAAATTTCATCAAAGTTCTTGAAAATGACCAATCAATATAATTTACCAGAACATATTTTAAAAGAACTTAAAGAAAAGAAAAACAAAGATGGAACTCCTTTATCTGATGCTCAAATAGAAGAGCAATTAGACTTAATTGCTAGATTTAGAACACTAGACTTAGGTCAAAAAGAAGAGCCTGAGCAAGTAAAAATAAATAAAGTTGAAAAACCAAAATCAGTAGAAGCTTCAATTTACCAAAATACTAGAAGACAAAATCCACAAACAAGAGCAGAAAGAGATGTTCAGGATTTAGAAAGAAATTTACAATCAAGTGGAGTTGAAGTAGTTCAACCAATCGACTTATCTCAATACCAGCCTAAAGAAGTATTTATCTTAAGTAATGATGATTTTGGTAAAACTTTAACAGCAAAAGTAAATGAGAAATATCAAGGTAAAATAAAAATTCCAAACTTAAGAAATAATCAAGAAATTCCAGTAGGAAATATATTAGTAAGTTCAGCTTACAGAACAGTAATTTTTGAAAATGAAGAATTAAATAAATTAGGATTCTACCCAATCACACCTTTACAATCAGAATCATTATTACAATCTAATAAATTACAAAATTATAGAACTTCATGGACAGATTTAGCTTTAATATTATATGATATTTCAGATAAAGGATGCAACCCAAAAGAAGCTGAAGCATTAAAAGAAAGTCTAACAAAATATAAATCAGACTTAAATTTAACTAATCAAGATTTAGAACAAAGATTATTAATAGTAAATCCAGGATTAGAATCAGATGCATCTTTTCCATTAGGAGTAAAGTTAGTAGTGTTGCCAGGATTAACTAAAGCTTATGTTCATGAAACTTTAAAACAAACAGGAAGAAATCATAAATTTTCTTTTGGTTCAGATAATGGTCTTCCATTAGTAACTGAATTAGGATCTGGAAATAGAACTTTATACATGCCATCAGAAAATAAAGATTTAGGTTTAAGAGTCCTCTACCGTAACAGGGGCTTGTATCTGTATGCCAGGGACTGGGGCCTTGCTGACTCGAGTGTGGGTGGGCGGGTGCCGTTCGCAAAAATTTCTCCATAGGAAATAAAGGTCACTCCAAAATATTTTTATATCCAAATTATTTTCTAAATATTGCCTAGTTAGTTGATCAACAACTTGGACCACACGCTCGATTGTAATTTACAACTTGATTTAGTTTTGTTGTAATAAAATTCAGCAATAATAGTTAGTAGCTTTAAAAGAAAATAAAACTTTTGCAAATACTAAAATTGCGGTGTAGTTAATTTATAATTGGGCTAAATTTTCGTCCTCTACCGTAACAGGAACTTGAATCTGAATGCCAGGAACTGGGACCTTGCTAACTCGAAATTTTCAAAAGAAAACGAGATTGAGGATGGGCGAATGATCCAAGTTGCTAGGCTTATAAAAATGAAAACTTACAGAAATTTATATCAACAACTTTGTTCATTTAGTAATTTAAAATTAGCTTTTGAAAAAGCTAGTAAAAAGAAAAGTTTTGCACCATCTGTAAAGAATTTTGAAAAAGACCTAGAATATAATATTTTAAAGCTTAAAGAAGAATTAGAAAATTTAACCTACAAGCCAATACACTTAACAAAATTTATTGTTCGAGATCCAAAAACAAGAATTATAAGAAAATCACATTTTAGAGACAGAGTAGTCCATCACGCTCTAATAAATATTTTAAATCCAATTTATGAAAAAATATTTATTCAAGATTCTTATGCGGGTAGATTAAATAAAGGAACTTTAAACGCAGTCAAAAGATTTGAATGTTTTATGAAAAAAGTTTCAACAAATGGTAAAGTCGTAAATGGGGGGGGGCGAACTGCAATTTAGTTAAAGGTTATTATTTAAAAGCAGACATAAAACATTATTTTGATACTGTTTCTAATGAAATTTTAATAAACATAATTAAAAAGAAAATAAAAGATGAAAAAGTAATTTGGTTGATCAAACAAATATTAAACAATTTTGATTTTGAAGTAAAGGGAGTTGGAATGCCATTAGGAAATTACACTTCTCAATTTTTTGCTAATGTTTATTTAAATGAATTAGATTACTTTGTCAAGCATGAATTAAAGGCAAAATATTACATAAGATATGTTGACGATTTTGTAATTTTACATAAAAATAAAAGAATTTTAGAAGATTACAAAGAAAAAATAAATATTTATTTAAAAGAAAATTTGAAAATAGAATTACATTCTCAAAAATCAAAAATATCTACATTAAAAACAGGAATAATCTTCCTAGGATATAAAATATTTTCTTGTTTTAAGTTAGTTAAGAAGAAAAATAAATTAAGGTTTGAAAAGAAATTTATGAAAAAAATAGAAGAATACAAAGAAGGATTAGTAGATTATGAAAATTTAATAGCTATGTTAAGAGGCTGGTGCGGTTATTCTATGTGGGCAAATTCCTACAAATATAGAAGAAAACTAGCAAAGATATTGGAAAAAGCTGAAAAATAATTTAAATTGTAATATCTAAATTTATTTTATTAAAATTAACTTTTGGTTTAACTCTTATTCTACCATCCTTAATTTTTTCTAGACTTACAAGGTTTAAATCTTTTAAAATTGCAATGTCTGTAGTTATACTTTTAAAATCTCTATTAGCCATTTTTGCTAGTTCATACATTGATCCAGGATTATCATGTTTAATTATATGAAGTAACTCTATTCTTTTTTCTGTTAAAAATTTTCTTAATTTATGTATATTTTCAAATGAAATTTTTTCATAGTGATAGATTATTTCTCCATCTCGAGATTTCGTTAATTTATTCATTTTTGATTTGTTTTAATTTTCTATTATCAAGGTTTAGAAAATTTGTATTAGAAACAATTGATTTTCCTACTTTTTGTTCTATTTCTTTACGTGTATTACTTGCTATTTCTCCGCCTTCTTTAGTAGATATTTTACATTCATCAAAACCTTTTGAATCCTTGGCAACCGTAATATCAGTAGTAGCTTTTTCACCAAGCATTGTAAGAATAAGCTCCCAATCAGTCATATGATCTCTTAAATTTTGTTTATTATTTTTTAAATTTTTAAACTCTTTATACTCTTGAACTGTTTTTCCGAAAGTAGCTTTACTTATTTCATTAGTTAGTATCGTAAAATCTTTTTCTTGAGTAACATTTCTATTTTTCCATTCATCTGTAAGTTCTTGTCTTATAGCAATTCCTCTTAATCTTTTATCAATCCAATCTTTAGGATATCCTTTAAGTTCATAATATTCTTTTATTCTATTTTGTCCAAGTTCTGGATTTTCTATTTCTTCTATTCTTTCATAACCTACTTGAGCAAGCCATAATTTGAATGGTTCAGCTTTTTTTGATGGTATAGACTGAATTATTCTAAACATAGCCTCAGTGTTAGCACAATCTGTTTCACGTAATTTGCCATCTTCTGCAAGCAATTTCAACTGTACGATTTTATCGTACGATTCAAATCCCTCTTGTTCAAGTTTAATTTTTAGGTCTGACCAATATCTTTTTGGAACAGAACTAACATCTAAGACACTTACAACATCAACAATAGAAAAATACAATTCATCATTATGCCAAATTCTTCTGATCTTTTTATCTTCAAAAACTACTAACTTGTTTTTTCCCATTAAATATAGGGTATAGTAAAACATATATATATAAACTTTTCTAAGAATTCGTAGTTTTTTGGTGAAGCTTTTAGTTTTTCATGAAGGCTTTTTTCGTTTTGATGAAACTTTTATTAAAAGTTTCTAAAAAGCTTTTCTAATAATAAGATCCTTTCTTCTTCTGTTCCTGATCTAATCTGGAATCTTCTTTATTTATTCTAGCTCTGTTAGTAGCATCATCTTTTCTGTAAGTTATATTTAAGCTTTTTAAAATTCTGTTCATTCCTTCTGTTTTATTGAAAGGTCCAAATACATTTCCTTCTTTTCCAGGTATACCTTCAAAGACTAATAAAGCATCAGCTAAATAATCTATAAATTGAATATCATGATCAACAATAATACAGCAAACTTCTTTTTTAATTGCAAAATCTTTGATTATTTCAGCAACTTTTAACCTGTCTTCAACATCAATAAAAGCAGAAGGTTCATCCATTAAAACAATTTTAACATCTTTAGCTAAAGTTCCTGCAATATTTACTTTTTGTAATTCTCCCCCAGATAATGTTTTTAAATTTTCCTCAAATAATCTTTCTAAATTAAGTTTTTCAATTAATATAGATTTCAACCAGTTGTCATTAAAAATATTCTCCCCTTTTTCAGTTAAATATTCTTTAACAGTCATGTCACGACTTTCCAAATCTTGTTCTTTATAACTAACATTGGATATTTTAAAATCAGAATTATCAGATTTAATTTTTCCAGAAATCAAATTCAAAAATGTACTTTTACCTAATCCATTTGCACCCATTATAGCGATGACTTGACCTTTAAATAAATTAAAATTATTCACATCTAATTTAAAATCTGTAAAATGTTTTTTCAAATGAGGAATTTCAATTAAAATTTCATTATGATGTTCTCTTCTGAAATTTAAAGGATTAAAATTAATACTATAATTTCTATATCTTATATTTTCTTCTTTTAAATTTCCTTCTAAATATTCGTTAATAGCGCGGTTAATTCCCTTGCTTTGTGAAAATATACCATATGCTCCAGGCTCACCATAAACAATCTGAATCTCATCTGAAACATAATCTAAAGTTGCTAAATCATGGTCAACTACAATTACACTTGAAGTTTTGCTCAATTCACGAATTAACTTGGCTAATTTAATTCTGTTTTTAATGTCACAAAATGAAGAAGGTTCATCAAAAAAATAATAATCTGCTTTTTTTACATAAGTTGCAATTATAGCTAATTTTTGTAATTCTCCCCCAGACAAATATTTTACATTTCTGTTCTTTATTTTATCTAATTCAAACTCGTCCATTAACCTATCACTTTCATTTTTTTCATCAACTTTTTTTAATAAATCAATTACGTTTCCATTAAATGATTTATTAATTAATTCAACTCTTTGTGGTTTGTAAGAAAACTTAATTTTTTTATCATATAAATTTTTAAAATAATTTCCTAAAGATATTTTTGAATACCTGTTGATTACATTTTCTTCTTTAGATTTTTCATTAAATTTCCCTAAATTTGGAACCAGTCCGCCAGATAAAATATTTAATGCTGTACTTTTACCAATACCATTTCTTCCTAATATGCCAATAACTTTATTTTCTTTAAATAAAGGCAGACCATATAACATAAAACCATTATTTCCAAATCTATGTATTGGTTCTTCTTTCAAAGCTTCAGGCAGATTTACAATAGTAATAGCATTAAAAGGACACTTCTTAGCACAAATCTTATGCATTTCAGTTGCTAATCTCTCATCAATACAAGATTTTCCATCATTCCCTAAATGAAATCCTTGTCCCCCAGATCTGTTTATTGGATCGAATTTTATGCACTCGTGCTGGCATCTATCTGGGTAACATTTTCCTTTGTCTATAATTACTGCTATTTTCTTCATTTTAATTGGTAATAAACTGCTCTACCTTCTCTTGTTCTAGTTACTTCTCCATGAACATATAAATCTTGAAGATAACTTCCGACCATATCAAATCTCCAGCCTAGAATTTCTTTTATATCTTGTGGTCTTAATCTACCATTCACACTTAAAATTTTTCTTAAACTTTTGATTCTATGTTGAGATGATTTATATACATCTCTTAAATAATTTTTATAATATTTAATAGCTTGAGATATTTCAACTCTATATTTTTCATCATCTTTAGATTTTTCAAAATTATCTAATACAACTCCTTCCGACTTTTCAAAAAATAATCTAATAGGTTTTACAAAGTCTTTACTAAATTTATCACCTTCTTTAGTTAATAATAAAAGAGTTTCTTTTAATTTACCAATTTCATCAACTTTTATAAATCCTTTATCTTCAAGATTCAAAAGTATACTTTGTACATCTCTTCTATTATAATCACTAACTTCTTTTAAAGAAAAAATTGTTTTATCATCAAAATTACATCTAGAAAAACAAGCGCCAGCAACTGTTTTTGCTAATCTTATATTTGTTTCACATTTAAACTTTTTAGGGTCTTTTTCATTAATCCAAGAATATCTTTTCCAGCTGCCGAGATTGTAATCAATATTAGTTGAATCTATTAAACCAAAATCACTAAGTAGTTCGACGTTTCTAACTAAAATATCTAATGACAACATTAATTTTCTTTTTATGTCTGATTGCTTTATTTCTTTATCATGAAATAAGCTTTCAATAATTCTAAAACGAGTATATGATCTTCCGCCTAAGATTTTATATATAGATTTTTGATTTTGATATGCCCACAATAAAGCAAAAGCAGCTATAGGTTTTGCAAATTTTAAACCTGTTTCTGAGAGTTTGTAAAAATTATCAGCTTCTTTAAAAGCAATTTCAAGAGGTATAAAATTATTTTCCAGATAGTCTTTTATATTAAAACTCTTTACAGGGTCGAAACTCACTAATGTTATGAATTTTTTCATGATTGAATCTAAATCTTTATACTGGTCTTCAATACACCAAGCTAAAGCAACATTCTTAGGTTCAGTATTAATGCTTTTCAATATATTTTCTAATTGGTTTTCTATTTCCATTAAAAAACTCTTCAAAGGTTAATTATATAAATATTATCTAATTATAAATTCTAAATGGAGAAAATAAATTGGTTAGAATGGAATAAAGAATCTTTTGAAAAATCAACAAAAGAGAATAAACCCATATTGTTAGATATCTCTGCTGTTTGGTGTCACTGGTGCCATAGATTAGATAAAGACACATATTCAAGTAAACTAGTTATTGAGAAAATAAATAAAAATTTTATTCCAATTAAAGTTGATACAGATAAAAGACCAGATATTAATGTAAGATATAATATTGGTGGCTGGCCGACAACAGCAGTGTTAAATAAAAAAGGAAAAATAATCTCTGGTGCTTTATATTTGCCTCCATTTGATATGCTTGATTTTTTAGATAATTCTTTAGAACTATTTAAGGGAAAAAAAGATGAAGAAATTGAAAAGAATTTATTCGAACTTAATAAATTTAATAATCAAGATATAAAAAAAATTCAAGAAGAAATATTACAAACAATAGAAAGTTCTTATGATCCTTATTTTGGTGGTTTCGGATCAGGTCAAAAGTTTCCACATAATTCTATTTTAGAATTATTAATGCATTTCTTTGAAGATAAAAATGAAGAAACAATTTTAATAAAAACTTTAACAAATATGGCTGATGGAGAAATATTTGATAAAGAAGAAAGCGGTTTTTTTAGATATTCAACACAGCAGGATTGGTCGCAGCCTCATTATGAAAAATTATTGGATGATAACACAAGATTATTAAAAAGTTATTTAATGTTATACAAATTAACTGAAATTGCAAAATTTAAAGAAGTTTCATTAAAAACAATTGATTTTATTTTAAACAACTTTTTGAATAAAGAAAAAACTTTTTTCTACGCTTCACAAGACGCTGACGAAAAA